>Ga0209985_10001542_pt1 | contig 22349 bp, 19 predicted proteins | sample NOAtaG_FD_187305 | JGI IMG/M metagenome (GOLD analysis project Ga0209985, IMG submission 187305) | Freshwater lake microbial communities from Lake Erie, under a cyanobacterial bloom - NOAA_Erie_Diel6S_1000h metaG (SPAdes) (version 2) | ecosystem: Environmental > Aquatic > Freshwater > Lake ...
CCGATCATCTCGCTGGCGAACAGGATGTTGGCCACCGGGATCACGCGCGTCAGCAGGTCGATGCCCGGCTGGTGGTAGACGCAGGTGTCGAAGAACACGTTGTTCAGCAGGTGGTCGGCCAGCAGCGGCTTCTTCAGCTCCTGCGCGAGGCCGCGGTAGCGGCCCCAGTGGTAGGGCGCGGCCCCGCCGCCATGCGGCACGACGAACTTCAGCGTCGGGAAGTCCTTGAACAGGTCGCCCTGGATCAGCTGCATCACCGCCGTGGTGTCGGCGTTGATGTAGTGCGCGCCGGTGGTGTGGAAGCATGCGTTGCAGCTGGTGCTGACGTGGATCATCGCCGGGATCTCGTACTCGACCATCTTCTCGTAGATGGGGTACCAGTGGCGGTCGGTGAGAGGCGGCTCCCTCCAGTGGCCGCCCGACGGGTCGGGGTTCAGGTTGATGGCGACGTTGCCGTACTGCTCGACGCACTTCACCAGCTCGGGGATGCAGGTCCTCGGGTCGACGCCCGGGCTCTGCGGCAGCATCGCCGCCGGGATGAAGTGCTCGGGGAACAGCTGCGCGACGCGGTGGCAGAGCTCGTTGCAGATCGCGGCCCACGTGCTCGAGACCTCGAAGTCGCCGATGTGGTGGGCCATGAAGCTGGCGCGCGGGCTGAAGATCGTCAGGTCGCTGCCGCGCTCGCGCATCTTCGCGAGCTGGTTGGTCTCGATGGTCTCGCGGATCTCGTCGTCGGAGATGCGCAGGTCGGCCGCGCGCGGCATCGCCGCGCCGCCGACCGCCGCGCCGAACGCGGCGACCTGCGCGTTGCGCCAGGTCTCGAGCGCCTTGGGCGCGGTGGTGTAGTGGCCGTGGATGTCGATGATCATGCTCGGGTGCCCCCCGGAGTTCAGCGCGCCGGCTCCATGCCGTGGCGTCGCTTGACGTCGTCGGCGGCCGGGCCGGCCGCGAACCGCAGCCAGTCGCCCACCGCCGCGGCCCGGCTCGAGCCGGCGCACAGGCCGGCCGAGAACGTGGTGACGAAGTCGGCGCCCGGCGGCAGCAGGCCGAGCACCTCGATGCCGGGCTGGCCGAGCAACTCGCTCAGCTGCTGCAGCCCGAGGTCGCAGCCGCCTTCGGCCACGAGCCGCGCCACCGGCACCCCGGCCGGCGCCTGCACGAGCCGGCCGCCCGGCCCGGCGGGCAGGCCCCAGCGCTCGAACAGGCGCAGCAGGTGCTGGCCGCTCGGGCCGGTGGAATAGCCCACCGTCGCGGCCGCCTCCAGCGCGGCTCGAAACGCGGCCTCGCTGCCGATGTCGGGCCGCGGGGCGCCGGCCCGCACGGCCACCGCCATCGGCGAGCGGACCAGGTCGACGACGCTGCCGGCCACCACGTGCCCGGCCGCCGCCAGCCGGTCGATCGCGTCGCGCGCGAGCAGCACGTGGTCGAAGGCCTCGCCGCCGGCCACACGCCGGGCGGCATCGACGCCACCCACCGACTCGATGCGCACCTCGCCGCCGCCCCGGGCGGCCCAGGCGGCGGCCAGCTCGGCCAGTACGGCGCGCGTGGCCATCGAGGAGATGCCGGTGATCGCAGCGTTCATCGGGTGCGGATTCTTCGCCGCGGCCGGCCATGCGGCAATGCGATCGCCCCTCTAGCTGCTAGGCCGTTGCGGCATGGCCGGAGGCACAATGCGGGCGCGATGGACCTCAAGCAGATCGAGTACTTCGTGCAGGTGGCCGAGCTCGGCAGCTTCACGCGCGCAGCCGGCGTGCTGCGGGTCGCGCAGCCGGCGCTCAGCCGCCAGGTGCGGTCGCTCGAGGTGGAGCTGCGCCAGAACCTGTTCGAGCGCAACGGCCGCGGCGTGACGCTCACCGACGCCGGCAGCCGGCTGCTGGCACACGGCCGCGGCATCCTGCAGCAGGTGCAGCGCGCCCGGCAGGAGCTCGAGGCGCTGCGCGGCACGGCCGCCGGCGCGCTGGCCCTCGGGCTGCCGCCGAGCCTGTCGCGCAGCCTGACCGCGCCGCTGGTGGAGGCCTTCCGCGCGCGGCTGCCGGCGGCCACGCTGACCGTGGTCGAGGGCCTGTCCACCTACATGGTGGAGTGGCTGGTGCAGGGCCGCGTCGACTGCGCCGCGGTCTACAACGCCACCCCGTCCCCGGCGGTCGAGCTGCAGCCGGTGCTGGAGGAGCGCCTGTACCTGGTCTCGGCGCGGGGCAAGGCGCGCCCGGCCGTCGGGCCGCCGGTGTCGCTGGCGGAGGTGGCCGCGCGGCCGCTCGTCATCCCGACCCGGCCGCACGCGATTCGGATGCAGATCGAGACCGCGCTGGCCGAGACCGGGGCGAAGGCCCGCATCGGGCTGGAGATCGAGAGCGTGCCGGCGATCCTGGACCTGGTGCAGCGCCACGACCTGCACGCCGTGCTGTCGCTCAACGCCGTGCGCGCCGGCGCGTCCGCGGGCGCGCTGCTCGCGCGCCCGATCACCGGCAAGGCCGGCCGGCCGCTGGCGGCCACGCTCTGGCTGGCCACCTCGGCCCAGCGTCCGCGCGGCGCGCTGCTGACGCAGGCGCAGGCGCTGGTGCACGAGTTGCTGCTCGAGCGCCTCGCCGCGCGCGCCCGCTGAGCGCCGGGCCGCCTCGCCGCGCGGGGCAGGCGATCCGCCCGCCCGGTCAGCGCAGCGTGCGCCCGAAGAACTCCAGCGTGCGCTGCCAGGCCTGCGCCGCGAGGGCGGGGTTGTACTCGAGCACCGGCAGCAGCTTCTTCTCGCCCACCTGCGTCTCGTTGAAGAAGGCGTGCTGCGCGTCGTAGCGGAAGAACTCGAGCTTCACGCCGGCCGCCTTCAGCTTGGCCTCCAGCGCGTCGACGCCGGCGATCGGGAACGGGGCGTCGTGGATCGCCCAGTGGCCCATCAGCGGCGCCTTGATCCTGCCGGCGTCGACGTACTCGAGCGGCGGGTAGCCGTACCAGATCACGCCGGCGTCCATCGCCGGGACGTGCACCGCCGACAGCGTGGTCAGCGCGCCGCCCATGCAGAAGCCGGTGACGCCGACCTTGGCGCTGCCGCTGCCCTTCAGGTAGGCCACCGCGCCGGCGATGTCCTGCCCGGCCGCGTCGCCGAAGTTCAGGTTCGTCATCAGGTGGTGCGCCTCCTCGGCGTCGAGCGTGCTCCTGCCGCGGTAGAGGTCGGGCACCAGCGCGCGGTAGCCGGCCTGGGCGAAGCGGTCGGCCACGCCGCGGATCTGGTCGTTCAGGCCCCACCACTCCTGGATGACGACGACGGCCGGCGCGCCGGTGGCTCCCGCGGGCTCGGCAAGGTAGGCGTTGACGCTGCCCCCGTCGGGGCGATGGTAGGTGACGGTCTTGCCCATCGGCGGCTCTCCTGCGGCGTGAATCGAGGGCCGATTACAGCCGGGCAGCCCTGCCCTTGGCAAGGCGCCGGGCACGGCCGCGCGCCGCGTAGACTGCCGCGGCATGAAGATCGCGATCGTGGGCCTGGGTGCCATCGGCGGCGTGTTCGCCGGCTGGCTCGGACGGCTCGGGCCGGAGGTCACGCTGAGCGCGCTGGCGCGCGGCGCCACGCTCGCGGCCGTGCGCACGCGGGGCCTGGTGCTCGAGTCGGCCGAGGGCCGCGAGACCGTCGCGCTGCGGGCGAGCGACGACCCGGCCGCGCTCGGCGTGCAGGACCTGGTCGTCCTCGCGGTCAAGGGGCCGGCGCTGGCCGCGGCCGCGCCGGCGGTGGCGGCGCTGTGCGGGCCGCACACGCGCGTGCTGTCGGCGATGAACGGCGTGCCCTGGTGGTTCTTCGACGGCCTCGACGGTCTCGACGGCCCGCTGCACGGCGCCCGGCTCGACGCCGTCGATCCCGGCGGCGGCGTCGCGGCGCTGCTGCCGCCCGCGCGCACGGTCGGCTGCGTCGTGCACCTGTCGGCCGCCACGCCCGAGCCGGGCGTCGTGCGCCACGTCAACGGCCGCGGCCTGATCGTCGGCAACGCCGTAGGCGCGCCCGACGACGCCCTCGGCCGCATCGCGGCGCTGCTGGAGCGCGCCGGCTTCGACGTCACGCGCTCGGACCGCGTCCAGCGCGACGTCTGGTTCAAGCTCTGGGGCAACATGACCATGAACCCGATCTCGGCGCTCACCGGGGCCACGGTCGACCGCGTGCTCGACGACCCGCTGGTGCGGGGCCTGGCCAGCGCGGTGATGCTCGAGGCCCAGGCCATCGGCGCCGCGATCGGCCTGCCGATCGGGCAGACGCCCGAGCAGCGCCACGAGGTCACGCGCCGGCTCGGCGCGTTCAGGACCTCGATGCAGCACGACCTCGAGGCCGGCCGGCCGCTGGAGCTGGACGCGCTGGTGGGCGCGGTGCGCGAGATCGGCCTGCGCCTCGGCCAGCCGACGCCGAACCTCGACGCGCTGTTCGGCCTGACACGGCTGATGGCGCGCCAGCGCGGGCTCTATCCCGCCGATGCGGCCGCCGCCGGCGGCAGCGGGCCGGCCACGGCCAGGTCTTGACCAGCGCCGACGCCACGGCGCCGGCGGCTTCCTTCAGCCCGTCGCGCGCCAGCGCCTGGCACGGGTCGGCGGTCGCACCCGGCCTGGCATCGAAGGTGGGCGCCGCCTTCTCGGGCCGCCACGGCACCGCACGCACGGTGCCGGTGCGCGGCAGCGGCACGACGCGCGGCGTGACCACGCAGGTGCCCTCGCGGGTGAGCCCGCCCTCGACCTGGCCGAGGCAGGTCCACTTGCCTTGCGGATCGAGCTTCCACACCTTCGCCGGTACGTCCTCCCTGACCACCGCCTTCGCGGACTCGGCGTCGACCAGCGATTCGCCCGACAGGTCCAACAGCAGCCACTTCGGCACGCGCGCGGGCTGCGCGCTCGCAGGGGCCGGGGCCAGCGCCGACAGCAGGGCACTACCGGCACGGAAGACGGCCGGGCCGGGCTTCATGCTTCACCTTCACGGCCGGACCACGCTCCGTTGCGTCACGCGGCGCGCGTTCAGTGCACCCATGAAGGCCGCCCCGGCCTGCCCCATGTCATGCCGGCGCAAGGCTTGCCGGCCTATGCTGCGTCGGGCTCGTCGCCGAGCTGCCTCCCGTCCCCACCCAGCGGGCGCCGCCCCTTCCCGATGGACCGCCACTACCTGACCCCGCTGTTCGAGCCGCGCTCCCTGGTCGTCTTCGCCGGCGACCCGCAGGCCGCACCGCCGACGCCGATGGCGCGCCAGCTGCGCGAGGCGCTCGCCGCGAGCGTGGCGGCCGGCTATGGCGGCCAGCTGACCTGGCTCGACGTCGGCATGAGCGGCACGCTCGCCGACCTGGCCACCGCGCGGGCCGACCTGGCGCTGATCGCCCTGCCGCCGCAGACGGCGGCAGCGGCGCTGGAGATCGCCGGCCGGGTCCGCTGCCGGGCGGCGCTGGTGCTGTCTTCGAACCTGCCGCTGGACGCTTGCGCCGAACTGCACCGCATCGCGCAGCGACACGGGGTGCACCTGCTGGGCCCCAACAGCATGGGGCTGCAGCGGCCCGCGCTGCACTTCGACGCCAGCACGCTGGGCGGCTGCGCCGCCAAGGGGCCGCTGGCACTGGTGTCGCAGTCCGGCGCGCTGACCGCCTCGATGCTGGACTGGGCGCGTGCGCAAGGGGTGGGCTTCTCGGCGGTGGTCTCGCTCGGGCCCAACACGGCGGTCGAGCTGCCGCAGGTGCTCGACTACCTCGCCGCCGATGCGTCCACGCAGGGCATCCTGGTCTACCTCGAGGGCATCCGCCAGGCGCGGCCGTTCATGAGCGCGCTGCGCGCGGCGGCCTGCGCCAAGCCGGTGGTCGTGATGAAGGCCGGCCGGCGCGCCGCCGGGTCCCGCGTGGCACTGACGCACTCGGCGTCCATCGTCGGGGCCGACGAGGTGTTCGACACCGCGCTGCGCCGCGCCGGCGCGGTGCGCGTGCGGCAGTTCACGCAGCTGGTCTCGGCAGCGCAGTGCCTGGCCTCGCGCTACCGGCCGGTGGGCACGCGGCTGGCCATCGTCACCAACGGCGGCGGCCCGGCGGTGCTGGCCGCCGACTGGGCCGGGCAGCTCGGGCTCGACGTGGGCGAGGTCGCCGACCTGGGCGAGGAGGCCGACGGCCCGGCCTACCAGCAGGCCCTCGAGCGGGCCATCGCCGACCCCGCCGCCGACGGCGTGCTGCTGATCCACTCGCCCAAGGCCGGCGGCGACCCGTCGGCCGTGGCCGACGCCGTGCTGGAGGTGTTCTCGCCCGCGGCCAAGCCCACGCTCGCCTGCTGGCTCGGCGAGGCGTCCACCCGGCCGGCGCGCGAGCGCCTGTCGGCGCGCGGCCTGCCGGTGTTCCGCACGCCCGAGAGCGCGGTCGATGCCTTCCATGGCATCGCCAGCTACTACCGCAACCAGCAGCTTCTGCAGCAGACGCCGCCGCCGCTGGCCGGCGGTCCGGCGCCCGACACCGAGGGCGCGCGGCTGCTGGTGGAGGGCGTGCTCGCCGAGCGGCGCAGGGTGCTGACCGAGATGGAGAGCAAGGCGCTGCTGGCGGCCTTCCACATCCCGGTGACACGGACGATGCTGGCGCGCAGCGCCAACGAGGCGATGCTGATCGCCAGCCAGCTCGGCTACCCGGTGGCGCTGAAGATCGACTCTCCCGACATCGTGCACAAGAGCGACGTGCACGGCGTCGCGCTCGACGTGGCCACCGCCGCGCAGGTGCGCGAGCGCCATGACGAGCTGCTCGCCGCGGTGCGCCGCGCCGCACCGCAGGCACGCATCCACGGCGTGACGGTGCAGCCGATGGCCGCGGGCGGCCGCGGCACGCCGGGAGGTGCGGCGCGCGAGGTCTACGTCGGCGTGACCACCGACGACCCGTTCGGGCCCGTGATCACCTTCGGCGCCGGCGGCACGATGGTCGAGCTGATCGCCGACCGCGCGATGGAGCTGCCGCCGCTCAACCAGTTCCTGGCGCGCCGCCTGATCGAGCGGGCCCGCGCGGCCACGATCCTGGGCCCCTGGCGCGGCGCGCCGGCGGCCGACACCGACGCGCTGGAGCGCGTGCTGCTGCGGGTGAGCGAGATGGTCTGCGCGCTGCCCCAGCTGCGCGAGATGGACATCAACCCGATCGTCGTCGACGCCACGGGCGCGGTGGCGGTCGATGCCCGCATCGTCGTCGAGCCGGGTGCCGCGGGCCACGACGGCTACCCGCACCTGGCGATCCTGCCCTACCCGGCGAGCCGCGAGCAGCAGTGGCCCCTGGAAGGCGGTGGCGTGTACACGCTGCGACCCATCCACCCCGACGACGCCGAGATGCTGCAGGCCTTCGTGCGCGAGCTGTCGCCCGAGAGCCGCTACTTCCGCTTCGCCAGCCACATGCCCGAGCTGCCGGCGCGGATGCTGGCGCGCTACACGCTGATCGACTACGACCGCGAGATGGCGCTGGTGGCGGTGGTGCGCGACCGCCCGGCCGGCGCCGACGGCGACCCACCCGGCCGCGAGCGGATCGTCGGCGTCAGCCGCTACATCATCAACCCCGACGGCACGAGCTGCGAGTTCTCGCTCGTCGTCGCCGACGACATGACGGGCCGCGGCCTCGGCACACGCCTGATGCTCGCGATCGTCGACGCGGCGCGCGCGCGCGGGCTGGCCGAGATCGTCGGGCTGATCCTGGCCGAGAACGCCGGCATGCTGCGCCTGATGACGCGGCTCGGCTTCGCGATCCGGCCGTTCCCCGAGGACCCCGACTTCAAGCTCGCCGTGAAGGCGCTCTGAGGCGCGGCGCGCGGGGCCCGCAGCAGGCCCTTGGTGCCTCTCGCCCTCTCAGCCGCCGCCCAGGAACCCGCGCCAGCGCGCCGCGAATTCGGCGCGGTGCTCGAAATACGGCAACGCGCCGCCCTCGAACACGTCGAAGCGCCAGTTCGGCCGGCCCTCGAAGAGCCGCTTGGCGCGGTAGTCGGTGAAGTCGCCGCGCGTGCCGTGGCTCGCCCACACCGGCAGCGCGAGCGACTCGTACACCGTGCCGATGTCGGCGCTGAACAGCTTGCCCGACAGGAAGGCCAGGGGCGCGAAGCGGGCCCCCGGTTCGCGCGCGGTGCGCACCGCGTAGTCCCACATCGCCTCGTCGATCGCCTTGCCGCCCCAGGTGCGCTCGAGGAAGTAGCGCACGACGCCGGGCCGCGTGAGGCCGCCGAACAGCGCCTGCGACCACAGCGGCAGCGACACCAGCGGCAGCACGCCGGGCACCTGCCGCGTGGAGCCGGCCGCGCCGCGGCGCAGCGCGGTGCCGTCGAGCCCGGTGGGGCTGACCAGGGCGATGCGCTCGAACCAGCCCGGCTGCTCGCTCGCCGCCCGCGCGAGGAACTCGCTGCCGAGCGAGACCGCCAGCGCCGGCAGCGGGGCGGGGCCGTGGCGCTCGCGCACCGCGCGCACGACGGCGAGCACCGCGTCCGTCATCAGGCGCGGCGTGTACTCGCGCGGCTCGCGCGGCGAGCTGCCGAAGCCGGGCAGGTCGGGCGCGTACACGGTGTTCGTCGCCAGGCCGTCCTCGAACAGCGGCCGAACCTCGGCGGCCGACGCGGCGGCGTTGACGCTGTGCACCAGCACCAGCGGCGGGCCGCTGCCGGCGGTCCAGCAGGCCAGCCCGCCGATGTCGAGGCGGGTTCCGGGCACGGGCGGGGGCAGGGTCATGGCATGCGGCGGCGTGGCCGGGCGTGGCGGTTCAGTGGCCGAGCATCACGCCGGTGTCGCGCGCGGCGCGCAGCAGCGGGTGGTCGGGCGGCACCGGGCGGCTGCGGCCGGCGATGCCGGCGATCTCGACGCTGTCGATCTCCTCGCCGCGCAGCACCACCATGCGGCCGAAGCGGCCTTCGCGCACCAGCTCGGCGGCGGCCCAGCCGAAGCGCGTGGCCAGCACGCGGTCGTAGGCCGTCGGCGTGCCGCCGCGCTGCGTGTGGCCGAGCAGCGTGCTGCGCACCTCGCTGTCCAGGCGCGGCTGCAGCTGCTGCTGCAGCCAGCCGCCCACCCCGCCCAGGCGCAGCGGGTCGGGGCTCGAGGCGATCGTCTCGCGCACCACCAGCCCCTGCCCCTCGGCCCGCGCCCCTTCGGCGATGCAAACCAGCGTGCAGCCGTTGTCGCGCTCGCGCGCCTTGGCGAACGCGGCCACCGCGTCCACCGAGAACGGCAGCTCGGGCAGCAGGATCGCATCGGCGCCGCCGGCCATGCCGCCGGCCAGCGCGATCCAGCCGGCGTAGCGCCCCATCGTCTCGACGATCATCACGCGGCCGTGGCTGCGGGCCGTCGTGGCCACGCGGTCCAGCGCCTCGGCCACCACCGCCACCGCGCTGTCGAAGCCGAAGGTGCGCTCGGTGGCCGGCAGGTCGTTGTCGATCGTCTTGGGCACGCCGACCACCGGCAGCCCGAGCTGCCCGATGCGGTGGGCGATGTCCATCGTGCCGTCGCCGCCGATGACGACCAGCGCGTCGAGGCCGAGGCTGCGCGCGTAGTCGAGCGCGTCGGCCGAGCGGTCGGCGCCCTGCCAGCGGAACGGGTCGCAGGCGTTGTGCGTGCCGAGGATGGTGCCGCCCTCGGCCAGGATGTGCGCCACGTCGGCCGGCGCCAGCGGCCGCGAGCGCCGCTCGACCAGGCCGTGGAAACCGCGCTCGATGCCCGTGACGCGCGCCCCGCACTGGCGCACGAGCGACAGCGTCACGGCGCGGATCACCGCGTTGAGGCCGGGGCAGTCGCCCCCGCCGGTGAGGATGCCCACGTGCATGGCCGGACCGGTGCGCGCGCGGGTCAGCCGCGGTGCAGCACCTTGGGCACCGCGTTGGGCCGCAGCCGGTAGGCGTCGAGCATGCCCGAGCCGAGCAGCGGCCGCAGGTACAGGCGGAACGCGTCGGTCACGCCGGTGCCGGCGGCGTCGATGAACTCGTCCTCCATCACGCGCGTCCGGCCGGCCACGGCCTCGAGCGGCTGCAGCTCGTAGTCCACCGAGTAGAAGCCGGTGCGGCGGATCGCGACGCTGCCGTTGCGGTCGCCCCACATCGCGTACTGGACCGCCTTCTCGCCGACCTCGCGCGCCTCGCGGGCGTCGACGTCGCTGACGCAGCCGACGAAGCTGCGCTGCAGGTAGCCGAAGGTGTCGCCGCGCACGCGCTTGATCTTCAGCTTCTGCTTGATCTCCTCGCACAGCAGGTCGGCCAGCGCGCCGGTGCCCGACAGCTGCACGTTGCCGTGGGCGTCCTTCTCGATGTCCTTGGCCAGCGTCGTGATGATCGGCTGCCCGCCGGCGTCGTGGATGCCCTCGCTCACGGCGATCACGCAGCGGCCGTGGCGCTCGTGCGTCGCCTTCACGTCGGCGAGGAAGCGCCCGACGTCGAACACGCGCTCGGGCAGGTAGATCAGGTGCGGGCCGTCGTCCGGGAACTTCTTACCCAGTGCGCTGGCGGCGGTGAGGAAGCCCGCGTGGCGGCCCATCACGACACCGACATAGACCCCCGGCAGCGCCGCGTTGTCGAGGTTGGCCCCGGCGAAGGCCTGGGCCACGAAGCGTGCCGCACTCGGAAAGCCCGGCGTGTGGTCGTTGCCGACCAGGTCGTTGTCGATCGTCTTGGGGATGTGGATCGCGCGCAGCGGGTAGCCGGCCTTCGTGGCCTCTTCGGCGACGATGCGCACGGTGTCGGCGCTGTCGTTGCCGCCGATGTAGAAGAAGTGCTCGATCGCGTGCGCCTGCAGCACGCGGAAGATCTCGTGGCAGTACTTCAGGTCCGGCTTGTCGCGCGTGCTGCCCAGCGCCGAGGCGGGCGTGCCGGCGACCAGCTCGAGGTTGTGGCTGGTCTCGCGCGTCAGGTCGACCAGGTCCTCGTTGACGATGCCGCGCACGCCGTGGCGGGCACCGTAGACCAGACGCACGCCCTGGTGGCGTCGCGCCTCGAGCACGACGCCGGCCAGGCTCTGGTTGATGACCGCGGTGGGACCGCCGCCCTGGGCGACGAGGATCTTGCCGGACGACATCGGGTGGGCTCGAAGGCGCGCCGGGATCGACGCGGAGCCCATCGTACCCGCAGACCCGGCCGCAGACCGGCCCCCCGGATGCGCCGCCCCGCCGCGGCGCGCCTCAGTGCAGCACCAGCAGCGGCAGGTTGCTCCCCGACAGCACGGCCTTGGTCTGCGAGCCGAACAGGAACTCGCCGAACGCACCGCGGCCGTGGGTCACCATCACGATCATGTCGCAGCCCTGGGCCTCGGCCTCGGCGACGATCGCGCGGTCGACGCGCGGCGCCTGCGAGTGCCGCCCGACGAACGGCACGCCGGCCGCCCGCGCCTGGGCCTCGAAGCGCGTCAGGATCTCGCGCGCGTGCGACTCGGTCAGCGCGTCGTGGTCGAGCGCCTCCTTGCGCATCAGGCTCTGCGGCTGCCCGGGCGCGGGCAGCGGCGCCAGCGGCTCGGCCACGAAGCCGGTGATCGACGCACCCAGCTGCCGGGCCAGCTCGATGCTCTCGCGGATGGCCCGGTCGCTGAGGTCGGAGCCGTCGATGGGGACGAGGAGATGTCGGTACATGCAAGGCTCCCGCGGCCGGCAGCCTGGGCCCGATGCCCCGCACCGCCGCCGAAGCGCAATCTAGAGCGGCCGGCGGCGGGCGACTTTGCTCTGACGCAAAGCGCGCGCAACGTGATCGCGGCGCGGCCCACGCGCCGGCCGTGCCATCACAGCCATCAGAGCTCGGGCCGCCGCCACAGCCACGTGGCCACGCAGGCCAGCAGCAGCAGCATCCCAAGCTTGAGCCAGGCCGGGGCGGACGACAGGCCGATCAGCGCGGCACTGGCGAGCATCGTCGCGCTGGCCAGCCACTTGGCGCGGCGCGGCACCGCCCGGTGGTCGCGCCAGCGGCGGATGGCCGGGCCGTGGCGCGGGTGCGCGAGCAGCCAGGCCTCGAGCGCAGGCCAGCCCTTGCCACCCGCCCACGCCGCCAGCAGCAGGAACGGCACCGTGGGCAGGCCCGGCACGAACACGCCGACCAGCCCCAGCAGCAGACTGGTGGCGGCCAGCAGCCGCCACAGCAGCAGACCGAGCACGCGCCGCACCATGCCGCGATGGTCGCACGACCTTCGGGCAGGTGCCGCGCCGCCCCGGCCTTGACCGGGGTCAACGCGCCGCCACGCGCCGGCGGCGCATCATCACCGGCCCGGGCGTCCCTCGGCGCCCGTCGGCGCCCCGCCCTTCTGCGCCCAAGCGCCCTGCCGGAGACCCGGACATGAAGATCGAGCGCATCCACCACGTCGCCTACCGCTGCCGCGACGCCAAGGAGACCGTCGACTGGTACCGCGAGATGCTGGGCATGGAGTTCGTGCTCGCGATCGCCGAGGACCAGGTGCCGAGCACGCACGCGCCCGACCCCTACATGCACGTCTTCCTCGACGCCGGCGGCGGCAACATCCTCGCCTTCTTCGAGCTGCCGAACTCGCCCGGCATGGGCAAGGACCCGAACACGCCGGACTGGGTGCAGCACATCGCCTTCAAGGTCGACAGCGTGAAGACGCTCGAGGCGACGCAGAAGCGGCTGCAGGCGGCCGGTGTCGACGTGGTGGGCCCCACCGACCACACGATCTTCCGGTCGATCTACTTCTTCGACCCCAACGGGCATCGCATCGAGCTGGCGGCGGACACGGCGACGCCGGAGATGTCGCGCCGGCTCGACGAGGTGAAGTGGGCGATGCTGGAGGAGTGGAGCCGCACGCGGCGCGCGCCCAGGCACGCGGCCTGGATGCACGAGAAGGAGTTCTCGGCGGCGTGAGGTGGCTGCCCCTGGCGGCCCGAGCCTCTCGTGGCCTGTCTGGAGGGGCTTGGGCGGGGCTTCGGCGGGGTGCCGCGCGGCCGGGTCTCGCCCCGGCAGGCGACCTCCTTTCTTTGCTCGTGCAAAGAAAGGAGGCAAAGAAACACGTGGATGTCTTGGGAGGGCAGCGCGCTGCGGAGGCGGGCCGCATGGCATGGGCGCGCTTGGGCTCGCAACACCCGCGCGCGCACGGCGCGCTTCGAGTGGCGCTCGATGGCTCGGCGCCGCAGCGCGCCAGCCGGTTGGTCTTCATGGGTCTGGCTCCCAGGGGCGCCGAAGCCCGGGTGAAGTTCTGCCGGGCCTGATGCTCAGCACTGCCACCCATCGGCAGTCGGGCTGCGTCGGCTACACCCCGGCGTCAACCCAGCGGCCACCGTCCACCACGCGGGCGCGGCCCAAGGCCACCAGGGTGTCCAGCAGCGTGGGCAGGCGGTCGCGCCAGCGACCCCGGGCGTTGAAGTGCCCGGCCAGCCCTTCGAGGTCCAGGCTGCGCCCGGCACTGGCCAGCACCTCGGCGACGGCCTTGATTTGCTCGGTCAGCCCCGTGGGCCACGGGCGCTGCACCACGGCGGCCTGGGTAGGCTTCACGTCGGTGGTCTCTTCCTCGCCCTCGTCCTCCGCCCCGGTCTCCAGCGCCGCCTGCTCGCCTTGCCCCGCCTGCTGGAACTCCGGGCGCAGCCAGCGCACCGTGCCGGCCGCTTCCTCGGCCGCGCGCTTGGCGTTCAGCTCCACCAGCCGCAGCAGCAGCGTGTCGGTGTCGGCCGGCAGGGTCAGGTCGGCCCAGCCGTAGGCCTGCAGCACGGCAGCGTCCAGCTCATCGTGCAGGCTCTTGAGCACGCCGACCAGGCCGTGTTCGTGGACCACCTTCTCCTTGGGCGTCAGCGCATCGCCGCTGCGCAGCTTCTCCAGCACGTTGTAGGTGGCCGTGAGCGTGGCGTCCGGGTGGGCCGCGAGCTGGGCCTTGCGGTGGGCGTCGATTTGCTCGGCCAGCGTGCGGATGCGCTCGGCCAGCGCCCCGGCGGCGTCCAGGTCGGGGAAGGGGAACGCCTCGAAGCAGGTGGACTTGCTGTAAACCGGGTCGTTGCCGACCCCCAAGCGCCCACCAGCCGTCAGCGCCCAGGCGCCATGCACTCCGCTGGACAGCACTCCCAGGTGCAGGGCGTCGGCGCTGGCCACGGCGATGAGCTTGTCGTCCGGCAGGATGGAGGCGTCCAGCCACTGGAACACCCGGTGCTTCGCCACCTGCCCGGTGACGATGTAGCGCGGCAAGCCCTCGATGGACTCCCGCATCCGGGGCTGGTCCTCCGCGAACCGCCACCAGAAGTTGCGCCGCTTCGGGCGGGGGTTCTGGTCCCGCTCGGGTTTGACCCGCTCCAGCAGCCACTGATAGACCGCCGGGAAACGCTGCCGCACCTCGTCGGCCTGGAGCCCGAACAGGTCGATGACAAGCACGCCCCGGGGCGTGCCGGTCAGGTCGCGGCCGTTGCGGTAGGGGCGGATGTGCTTCTCCAGGCCCGGCACGGTGCCAAGGCCCAGGCTCCGAGCCTCGTCTGGGGTGACGGTGAACCCCGCCCCGTGGGGTATCACGCCACGGTTCGACAGCCGGTCATTGGCCTGCAGCCGCCTCGCCCCGGCGACGTTGGCGCCGACCTTGAGGTCGGCATGGATGACGCCCTGCCGGGTCAGCAGCTCGACGGCCACCTCGCCGCCGTCGGCCTCCCGCTCCTGGGTGACGGTCTGCAGCCTGCCCTCGGCGCTGCCGCGCACGCCCACGGACATGGAGATGCGCACCGCCGCGCCGTCGGCGCTGTCGACCCACGGGTGGTCGGGCACGGCGTAGGCCAGGCTCAGCGGCGGGGTGGCGGTCTGGTGCGCCTCGATCACCCGCCGGTTGAAGATCATCGTCAGGCTGTTGGTGGTGATCAGGCCGAAGCGCTCGGCCTGGCCCTGGCGCACCGTCTCGGCGGCCTTGTGCCACCAGTACATGACGAAATCGGCGCTCTCGGGCACCTCGGGCCATGCGGCGCGCAGGGCGTCGGCGTAGCCGTCGCCCAGGGCCACCCGCATGCGCTTGTTGCCGATGAAGGGCGGGTTGCCGACGATGAAGTCGGCCTTCGGCCAGGCGGCCTGCCGGGGGTTCACGTAGTGCCACTGCACCACCCGGGCGGCTTCGTCGGGCACGGGTTGGCCCGTCACGGGGTGCGGCTTGACGGTCTCGCCGTCCCAGCGGGTCAGCACCTTGCCGGCGGCATCAAGCATCGGCTCCTGGCGGTCGTAGGCCAGCACGGCGTCGCGGTGCTCGATGTTGCCGTAGTCGTGCACCACGGGCTCGGCCACGTTGGCGCGCCCCTGGGTGCGGATGTGCCACTGCAGGAAGCCAATCCACAGCACCAGCTCGGCCAGGGCGGCGGCGCGTTCGTTCAGCTCCACGCCGCGCAGTTGCTGCAGGGTGACGGTCTCGCCGGCCAGGTCCAGCGCGTCCTGGGTGTCGCCCAGGGCGTTGAGCTGGTTCAACACCTCGCCCTCCAGGCGCTTCAGGTGCTCCAGCGTCACGTACAGGAAGTTGGCGCTGCCGCAGGCTGGGTCCAGCACGCGCAGGGTGCACAGGCGGTGCAGGAAGACACCCACCTGCCGGCGGGCCTCGGCCCATTTGGCGCGTACGGCGGCCTTGTGCCGGTCGAGCGCGGCGAAGTCCTTCTTGGTCTTGACCTCGGGCGGGTGGGCCTCCAGCTCGGCGGCCTCGTGCGCCAGCAGCAGCGCGGCGGCCTGGGCGTTGGCCCACTCGGCGCGCAGGGGCTCGATGACGGTGGGCAGCACCAGCCGCTCGACGTAGGCGCGCGGCGTGTAGTGGGCGCCCAGGGCGTGGCGCTCGTTGGGGTCCAGCGCGCGTTCCAGCAGGGTGCCGAAGATGGCGGGCTCCACCTCGCGCCAGTTGGCGCGGGCGGCCTGCACCAGCAGGTCGACTTGCTCGGGCGTGAGCAGCAGGCTGTAGCCGTCGGCACTGCCGCCCTTGAACAGCTTGCCGTTGAACTTCAGCACCGACTGCACCAGCGCCACCGAGAAGCCGCCCCGGTCCATGTCGGCCCACAGGCTGCGCAGCATGAGTTGCAGCGTGGCGGGGTTCTCGCGGTGCTGCAGCAGCAGCGCCTGGAAGGAGCCCTTGGGCAGCAGCTCGACGTCCTCCGCGAACATGCTGAACAGGCAGCGCGAGAGGTACGCGGCGACGGTCTGCGGCGCGTGCCCCGCTTGTTCGAGCGAGCGGGCGAGCAGGGCCAGCTTGTTGGACACATCCCGGGTGACCTTGGCGGCGATCGACGCCGGGTTCAGGTCATCCGGTCGTGTCCATATCTTGCGCAGCCGCTCCAGCACCTCGGGCTTGGCCAGGTCCGCGAGCAGGATGCGATGGCTGCGCGGGTCGGGGAAGGGCGTGTAGGTGCCGCCGCTGCGGCTGAACTCGGCGTAGACCTCGATGACGGTGCCGACGTCCACCACCATGACGAAGGGCGGGCGGCCTTCCTCGGCCGGCAGCGCACGGGCGTAGCTCTCGCCCTGGCTGCGGGCACGCAGCAGGCCGTCGTCGAATCCCTTGGTGTGGGCGCCGGCCTTCAGCTTCTTGGCCTCCAGCACGAAGTGGCCGCGCCGGTAGCAGTCGATGCGGCCGGCGCTGCTGGAGCCGTCGCCGTGGCTGAAGGTCACGGGGCGCTCGAACATGTAGTCCTGCGCGGGCGTGGGGTGCGGCTTGGGCACACCCAGCAGCTCGCAGAGGTCCATCACGAAGGTTTGCGCGGTGGCCAGCTCGCTTGCCGTCACTCCCTGCCAGCGTTCGATGAACGCCTGAACCGCTGTTGTCGTTGTCTCCATGAGTTCATGATAGGGATTGGACATGGTGCACTCCGGGCCGCGCCCGTTGGGAACCACGCCGCATCGGCTCGACCTGAACGCCGCATGCCGCCTGCAGTCGTCCTGCAGCCGCTCTTGCCCCCTGAATCTCCTCGCTCCGCGAACCCAAGCTCGAAGACCCTCGCGCTCCGCCAGGCTCGCCCTCACCGGCAGGCCGTCGCCCAGGATCATGGGATTGGGCCGGTTCTGTTCGTGCGCGCGGGAATCGGTCTCGTCGGCGCCGGCCGGGATGCAGGGCGGCGGTGGGTTGACGACGCGGTCCATCCACTCCTGTGGATCCCTGCCGCGCCAGACGAGCTGCGCGGGCCCCGGTCGTGGTTCGGGCCTCGTTCTCGGCCTTCAGGCGATCGGCGTTCGACACGCTGCGCGAATGGCTGACCTGCATGGGCTTGCGCGCGGCGCCGGTCGTCAGGCTCTGGTGCTCGGCCGTCGGGATGCTCTTGCGCTTGTCGTCGGCGTGCTCGAGCGCATCGACGCAGACGAAGGTGCTGCCTGTCTTCTTGGACTTCATGGTGGCCATGCGGGCCCTCCCTGTGGTGGCTTCAGCGGGCCCGGCCGGTACACTGCCAGCGGACCTGGGGCGCAGCCATGAACTTCGAACTGGAATGCGAGCTTGAAGACGATGGCCGGTGGCTGGCCGAGGTGCCGCAGCTGCCCGGCGTGCTGGCGTACGGCGCCAGCGCGGCTGAAGCCATGGCCAAGGCAGAGATCCTGGCCTTGCGCGTGCTGGCCGACCGGCTGGAACACGGCGAGGCCCAGCCGCTGGAGATCCGCTTCAGCCTCCCCAGCGCCGCGTGAGCGCCTGGCCGGCAGCCAAGGCACGGCAGGTGCTGGCGGCGCTGCAGCGCGTGGGCTGGCGGATCAAGCGGCAGACCGGTTCGCACAAGACGCTGGAGCGTGCCGGCTGGCCCGACGTGGTGTTCGCCTTCCATGATGGCGACGAGATCGGCCCGAAGATGCCGGCCCGTGTGGCCAAGCACACCGGCCTGAAGCCCGGCGACCTGTAGCCCGCGCGGCCGTCGCGTCGTCCTTGGCATCGACGATCCTGGCCACCGGGACAACGGGGCAGTGCGGGTCGGCCGGGCTGCGGACATGGCAAGCGCTGGGGAGGTGGCAACCCTGGCGCACACGTCGATCCACCGAACACGGCAAGCGACCGGGTCGGAGGCCGCATGTGCCAGCACAGCCCCTGCCGCCTCGGCCGGCGCCGGCGCCGGCGCCGAACTGTCGAGCGCAACCCGAAGCGGGCTGCGGGTTCGAGGGTGTCCGTTGCCCAGGCGTGCAGGCGCCATGCGGACCGCCTCCGCAGCGCGCCATCGCATCCGGGCATCCACGTGTTTCTTTGCCCCCTTTCTTTGCACGAGCAAAGAAAGGGGGTCGCCCGCCGGGGCGAGACCCGGCCGCGCGGCCCGCAGCCCAAGCACCGAGACCGCAGCGACCACAAGCCCGGCCCGCCCACGGCAAGACAGGGCCAGACCAGGGCCAGACCGGGGCCCCACCCGGCCCCTACCCGTCGTTCACGACCCCCGAAGCCACATGCCCCGCCGGCACGTGCGGCGCCGCATTCTCGACATGACCCGTCTGGTCGTCGAAGAAGAAGTCGGGCTCGAACTCGCGCAGGAAGCGGCCCTTGGGCAGGCCGCCGAGGAACATGGCCTCGTCGACGTCGATCTGCCAGGCCATCAGCGTGCGGATCGCGCGCTCGTGGGCCGGTGCGCTGCGGGCGGTGACGAGCGCGGTGCGCAGCCGCATGGCAGCGGCCGGCTGCTGCTGCAGGCGGTGCAGCGCCTCCAGCAGCGGCTTGAAGGGGCCGGGCGCCAGCGGCGTGGCGGCGCGCGCGTGCTCGTGGTCCTGGAAGGCGGCCAGGCCCTCGCGCTGGTACACGCGCTCGGCCTCGTCGGAGAACAGCACCGCGTCGCCGTCGAAGGCGATGCGCACTTCGTCGGGGTGGGCCTCGGAGGCACGCGCGCTCTGCGGGAACACGCGCGCCGCCGGCACGCCCGCGGCCAGGGCCGAGCGCACGTCGGCCTCGTTGGTGCTGAGGAACAGGTTGGCCGCCAGCGGCTCCAGGTAGCGCCACGGGCTCTGGCCGCGGGTGAACACCCCGCGCTGCACCGGCAGCCCGTAGCGCCGGGCGGAACGGAACACCCGCATGCCGGAGACGGGGTCGTTGCGGCTCAGGATCACCACCTCCACGCGGGGCTGGCCATCCTGGTTGAAGGCGAGCAGCTTGTTGACGAGCGAGAACGCCACGCCCGGCTGCGCCGGCTGCTCCAGCCGCTCGAGCTGCAGCCGCATGTAGGCGCGGTCGTCGGCGGCTTCGAAGACGCGGTTCTCCTCCTCGAAGTCGAACAGCGCGCGCGAGGAGATGGCGACGACGAGCTGGCCTTCGAGCGTGGCGGGCATGGCGCCGATGCTACGCCGCGGCCGGCCCGACACACGGCTGCCACATGCGGGTGCGAGCATGCATTTCCGTCCGGCCGCGCATCCACGCCCACGCGGCCGCCCCCTGCTGGAGCCGCGATGTTCCCGTTTCGACTTCACCGCCGATCGCCGCCGTCCCGAGCCGCCCGCCTTCGCCGACACGGTGCCGGCGTGGTTCCGCAGCGAAGCCTTCGCCGAGGACCTGCCCGAGGTGCCGGCGCCGCAGGCCTGGCGGCCGCCGGCGCCGCGGCGCCAGCCGGCGCCCGAGCCGGCCTGACTGGCGCTGCACCCGGCACCCGGGCCCGGCGCCGGCGAACCCTGCACGCCGGGCCGGACGAAGCCGCGGCGACGTGGGGGCATGCGCGGCCGACGGGACGCGGCGACAATCCCACTCCCGCGCCGCTCAGCACGCCAATCCGCCCGCGCATGCACCTGCTTCCTCTCGACCCGTTCCTTCCCTCCCGCGTCCGCCGCGGCTTGCCGGCCATGCTGCTGCTCGCCCTGGCCGGCAGCACAGCCCTCGGCATCGCCCATGCCGGAAAGGCCCACGAGCACGGGGTCGCGCGGCTGGACATCGCCGTCGAGGCCGCTCGCGTGGTGATCGAGCTGGACACGCCACTGGACAACCTGGTCGGCTTCGAGCGCGCGCCGCGCACCGATGCCGAGCGCGCCGCGGTGGCCGCGGCGGTGGCCCGGCTGCGCGATGCGGCCGCGCTGTTCCGCATCGACGGCGCGGCCGGCTGCACGGCCGGCAAGGTGGAGCTGGCCTCGGCCCCGCTCGGGCTGGGCAAGGCGCCGGCCCCGGCCCAGGGCAGCGCGCACGCCGACCTCGAAGGCAGTTTCGAGTTCGGCTGCACGGCGGGCGCGCAGGCGGGTTTCGTCGAGGTGGGGCTGTTCGAGGCCTTCCCGCGCCTGAAGCGGCTCGAGGTCCAGGTCGCCACGCCGCGCGGCCAGGCCAAGGCCACGCTGCGGCGGCCGAACGCGCGCATCACGCTGCCGCGCTGAGCACGCGCACCGCATGCCCGGGCCCAGCCGCTCAGGGCCGCGCAGCGGGCGCGGCGCACCGAGGCGGCAGGATCGAGACCCGATGACCGAAGCCCCGTGATCGAGATCCGCGACCTGCGGTTCGCCTGGCCCGGCAGCCCGGCCGGCACGCTGCTGCTGGACATCGGCACGCTGGAAGTCGCCGCCGGCCGCAGCGTATTCCTGCACGGGCCGAGCGGCTGCGGCAAGAGCACGCTGCTGGCACTGCTGGCCGGCGTGCTCGTGGCGCGGCCGGCACCCAACGCGGGACGCGTCGCGCTGCTCGGCCAGGACTGGGCCGCGCTGCCCGCGGCGCGCCGCGACGCGCGCCGTGCCGATCACGTCGGCGTGATCTTCCAGCAGTTCAACCTGCTGCCCTACCTGAGCGTGCTCGGCAACGTGCTGCTGCCGGCGCGCTTCTCGGCGCACCGCGCCGCGCGCTGCACGGGCGGCCCGCCGGCGGCGGCGCGCGAACTGCTCGAGCGCATGGGCCTGCCCGCGGCTCTGCACGACCGGCGCGCGCTGGCGCTGTCGGTGGGCCAGCAGCAGCGCGTGGCCGCGGCGCGGGCGCTGCTCGGTGCGCCCGAGCTCGTGATCGCCGACGAGCCCACCTCGGCGCTGGACGCCGCACGCCGCGACGACTTCATGACCCTGCTGCTCGAGGCCTGCGCCGCGCGCGGCAGCACGCTCGTCTTCGTCAGCCACGACGAGCGGCTGGCCGGCCGCTTCGACGAGCGGCTGTCGCTGCCGGCGCTCAACCGCGCCAGGGCAGACACGGACGCGACGGCCACGGAAACGGCGACCGCGGGGGCGTCGGCATGAAGGCCCTGCTCGGCATCGCCGCGGCCAGCGCGTGGAACCGGCGCGGCACGCTCGCGCTCGTCGTGCTGTCCATCGCGCTGGCCACCGCGCTGCTGCTGGCGCTGGAGCGCCTGCGCACCGACATCCGCTCGAGCTTCAGCCAGGCCGTCAGCGGCACCGATCTCGTCATCGGCGCCCGCACGGGCCCGGTGCAGCTGATGCTGTATGCGGTGTTCCGTGTCGGCGGCGCCACCAACCAGATCTCGATGGACGGCGTGCGCGCGGTCGCGGCGCACCGGGCCGTGGCCTGGGTGGTGCCGCTCGCCCTGGGCGACTCGCACCGCGGCTTCCCGGTGCTGGGCACCAGCACGGAGTACTTCCAGCGCTTCCTGTACGGCGAGCGCCAGCCGCTGGTGCTGGCCCAGGGCCGGGCCTTCGCGGGCACGCTGGACGGCCTGTACGAGGCCGTGCTCGGCGCCGAGGTCGCCGACGCGCTGGGCTACGGGCTCGGCCAGCGCATCACGCTCACCCATGGCCTGGAGGCGAGCGGCCTGGCCGCCGAGCACGCCGACAAGCCCTTCACCGTCGTCGGCGTGCTGGCCCGCACCGGCACGCCGGTGGACCGCACGGTGCATGTCAGCCTGCAGGCCATCGAGGCCATCCACCTCGACTGGGCCGGCGGGGCGCCGATCCCGGGCCTCGCGATCCCGGCCGAGGCGGCACGCAAGTTCGACCTCGAGCCCAAGGCCGTGACCGCGGCACTGGTGGGCCTGAAGAACCGCGTGGCGGTCTTCAACGTGCAGCGCTTCGTGGCCGACTACGAGGCCGAGCCGCTGCTCGCGGTGCTGCCCGGCGTGGCGCTGGACGAGCTGTGGCAGGCGGTGGGCCTGGGCGAGCGCGCGCTGCTCGCGCTGTCGGGCCTGGTGGCGCTGGTCAGCCTCGCGGGCCTGGTGGCGGTGGTGCTGGCCGGGCTCAACGAGCGCCGGCGCGAGCTGGCCGTGCTGCGCGCGGTGGGCGCCGGCCCGCGCCACGTGCTGGCACTGCTGGCGCTGGAGGGCGCGCTCGTCACCGGCGCCGGAGCGCTGCTCGGCGCCGCCGCGGCGGCGGCCGCGGTGGTGGCCACGCAGCCCTGGGTGCAGCAGAGCTTCGGCATCACGCTGCAGCCGGGCGCGCCGACGGCGGCGCAGTGGGCGCTGTTCGGTGCCGTGCTGGCGGCGGGTATGCTTGCCAGCCTTGTGCCCGGATGGCGCGCCTATCGCCTGTCGCTGGCCGACGGGCTCTCGCCCCGCCTGTGAAGAACGCCTTCGCCACCTTGCCGGCCCGCGCCCTCGCCGCCGGCGCTGCGCTGGCCTTGCCGGCCTTGCCGGCCGCGCTGGTCGCGCTGGCCGGTGCGC
>Ga0209985_10001544_pt1 | contig 22333 bp, 17 predicted proteins | sample NOAtaG_FD_187305 | JGI IMG/M metagenome (GOLD analysis project Ga0209985, IMG submission 187305) | Freshwater lake microbial communities from Lake Erie, under a cyanobacterial bloom - NOAA_Erie_Diel6S_1000h metaG (SPAdes) (version 2) | ecosystem: Environmental > Aquatic > Freshwater > Lake ...
CGAGTGAAGTCTCGGAATGAGACCTTCCGTCGCCCTGACATGGCGACCGATTCCCCGTACTCACCGCCTATCGGCGCGATCACGCGCCCAGTTCACCTGCAGTTCCGGCTTCGGTGGAAATGCGGACTGCGTGGAATCCGCGGAACTGCGCCGCACCGCCCTGCATGCCCTAGGTTTTGTCTGACGGATAACCGAAGACCAAAGAATCGCGCGGCGCCCGGATGGCAAGCAGGGGAGACGAAGCTGTATCCCCAATGATCCAACCACGTGATACAGCGAGTTGAAGCCGACGCGGCCAGCCGGGATGCCGCGCGATTCGACGTCCGGGGATCCGTCAGACAGAACCTAGGTTCTGTCTGACGGATAACCGAAGTTCAGAGCTTGCGGCCCAGGGTCTGGGGCTTTGGGTCTGAAGCTTTGTGATGCGTCAGACAGAACCTAGAAGGCGTTCCGCTTGCGAATCGGGCAGCGCGCGAGTTCGACGATTCCAAGAATCTCGGCGATCCGGCTCGCCGGACTCCCATCTCCGAACGGATGTCGGCCCGATGGGCGCCAGTGCTCAAGCTCGTCGAGCGCCTGCGCAAGGGACTGCTGCGATGGCTCCGCGATGTCGCGCACGTTGTCGGCGCGCTCGCGGCCGTTCTGTCGAGGCCCGACGTTGACTGCACGGACGCCGAGCGCTGCGCACTCGATCAAGCCGGCGCTCGAGTTCCCCACCAGCGCGACCACCTCGGGCCGACGAACAAGCGAGAGGAAATTGCGCCGCGTGAGATGGCCGAGCACCTTGAAGTTCCCGCCTGGTGCCGACGCGGCGGTCTCGATGGCGCGCACGATTCCATCGCGTCCAGGATCGAGGTTCGGAAGCAAGATGAGTGTGCGGCCTCGGCGGCCGAGTTGCTCAAGGACGAGCGTCGCATCGCGCTCTTCGTCGGCGTCGTCACGGCCGACGGGATGCATGAGGAACACAAAGCGCGCGGCATCGTCGCTGGCTGAGGCTCCGACCGACGCGGACTTGATCTCGGTCAGACCGTCGATCGCAGGCGAACCCACGAGATGGACGCGCGCGGCGTCCTCGCCGAGCCGCAGAAGACGCGCGGCGCTCGAAGGGCTTGCCGCAAAGTGGATGTGCGAGAGCTTGGACACCGCGTGGCGAATCGCCTCGTCGGCGATTCCTTCCGCACGGTCGCCGCCATGTACATGCGCGACGCGAATTCCTGCGACGGCGGCCGCGCTTGCGGCGGCGAGCGCCTCGATCCGGTCGCCGAGCACCACCAGGAAGTCGGGGTCCGCCTCGCGAAGCAGCTCCGTCAGCCGGGTAATTCCGCGGCCGAGCGCGGCGGCATCGGCGAAGCGACCGGTCTCGCCGGCGCGCTGCATCTCGAAACGGCGGACGATCACGTTGCGCTCGCGCGCCCATGCATCGACTTCGCCGATCGTGGGAGCATCCGAGTCGTCGCTGAGGTGCGAGGTGCGCAACGGCACCAAGTGCGCGCCGCCCGCGAAGATGACGAGCTCAAGATCGTCGCGCCTGCATGCCGCGGAGGCGATTGGCTCGAGGAGCCCCCACTCCGCACGCGTTCCAGTGACGACCGCGACGCGCCTCATGCGCTGAGCTCTCCGACAGGCTGTGCCGATGCGTCGCCGGGCATGCGCTCTACGTCTTCCGCCGAGATCACGCGGTCGGCCGCGACGTCGCGCGCGAGGCGTCGCCCGACGATCTCATCGAGGAGCGCAGCGGAGATGCCGGTGCCTGGTCGCTTCACGCAGAGATCGGCATGCGCGAGCACCGAGCCGGCGGCGAGATCGCGCGCCGCGACGAGCGACTGCCTGCTGACCCTGCGGACGTCGCGCTCGACGTCCTGCAGTTCCTTGAGCGGAGGGCCGATCATGCGGGCGGCACGGCGTGAAAGCTGCACATACGCCGCGAACTGGCGCGGATCGAGGCTCGCCGCGTGGTCCGGGCCCGCCGCGCCGGAGTCGTAGGTCAGGTGCTTCTCGAGAATCATGGCGCCCGCAGCCACCGCAAGCGCGCCCGTATCGATCGACGCGGTGTGATCGCTGTATCCGACCGGCCGTCGCGTGATCGACGCGATCTCGCGCATCCCGCCGAGCGCGGCGCGCTCATCGCGCGTCGGATAGCTCGAGGTGCACTGGAGGAACGCGACATCCGGCACTTCGGCCAGCCAGCGTGCGGCTTGCGCGACCTCGTCGCGCGTGGCGGCGCCGGTCGACACGATCATCGGTCGTCCGCAGCCCGCGATCGCCTGCAGCAACGGCCGGTGCACGATGTCGGGCGAGGCCATCTTGAAGACTTGCCACGGCTGCTCGCGCGCCATCGCGACGAGCGGGAGCGAGAACACGGTCACCATAGGCACAAGGCCGACCCGCACGCACTCCTCGGCCAGTTCGCCCAGTTGCGCCGGCGTGAGTTGCAGGCCCTGCAGCAGTTCGCGCGGATCGCGTGCGCCTCGCTCGCGCTGGTAGATCGCCAGGACCGAGTCAAGCGACATCAGGAGCGACGCGTCGAACATCTGGAACTTGGCCGCGTCGGCGCCGGAGAGACGCGCCGCGTGGATGAGCTCGCGAGCGCGGCACATGTCGCCATCGTGGTTGACGCCGATCTCGGCGATCACAAACGGCGGCAATCCCGGGCCAATCCTGCGACCGGCGACGACGTGCGTCTCGACACTCGGACGTTCAAGACTTGGGCTTTCAAAACTCTGGCTTCCAAAACTTGGGCTTCCAAAACTTTGGCTTCCAGGGCTCATGCCAACGCTCCTTCCGTCGCGCGTGCCGCGAGAATCGCTTCCGCCACCGCGAGATCGAGCGCGCTGTCGACGTCGACGACATCGCCCTCGCGCGTCTCGATGCCACGCCGGTCACTTCCGAAGAATGCGTGCGGCTCGCCCTCGCGCACGTCGAAGAGGCTCTCGCGACGCACGGCGATCACGCCGCCGTCTGGCATGTAGAGGGGCGGCAGCTCCTGCCTGCGGTAGATGCGGTTCTCGATGAACTGCGAGACGCGCCCGTCGCCGTCGAGCCGGGACATCCAGTATGGATGCGTCTTTCCAACGCGGTAGTAGCTCTGCACGCTGTCGGCGCCGGTGTCGCGGAGATGGCGCACCGCCCGGTCGGCGAGGTCGGCCGGCCGAACAGGCACGTTGCCGTAGAGCATCACGACGACTCCCGCCTGCGAGCCGCATGCGGACACCGCGTGGCGCACGGCGCTGTCGACCGTGGCTTGGTCGTTGGAGACGCTCTCCGGCCGGAGGAACACCTCGACGCCTTCGCCGCGCGCAATGCGGGCGATCTCCTCGCCGTCGGTCGAGACGATCACCCGGTCGATCTCGCGCGACGCAAGCGCGAAGCGCACCGACCGCGCGATCATGGGGACGCCGGCGACGGGAAGCGCGTTCTTCCGCGGCAAACCCTTGCTTCCCGCGCGGCCAATGACGACCGCGAGCACGCCTTCGGCATCGCGGCGCGCGGGCGGCGTATGTCGCTGCGGCGATGTCATGGAGTCCTCGTGCGAAGATCAGGGTGCGACTCACCGTGGTCTCGCCTGAGCTGCTTGCGGCGTGCGACGAGATCGCGCCAGAGCTGCAGCAGCGGCATGCGCTCGATGTGCCCGAAGATGTGTTCCCCGCGCAGGTCGAGTTCCGAAAGCGGCACGCTTCCATCCGAGAGGACGACCATGCGGCGCAGCATCTCGCGGAACATCACGCGCTCCGGCGCACGCGTGCTTGCGAGCGGATCGGCCGGCATGTCGGACGACGGGTCGAACGGCGGCGGCCCCTCGATGACGGGCGTCCCGAAGAAGTACTGCCAGCGGTCGAAGAACGACTCGATGTCCTCGTAGCTCTCGACGCGGCGCTGGAGGCGCGGAACGACCCACGGCACGCCAAGCGCATCAGCGCCAGGCGTTCCGGCGAGCACGCGGCGCCTCTCGAAGAGATGCTGCAGGTTCGCGAACACCCGGGAGAACTGCTCGGCGCCGTGCGTCCGGCGATAGGTCTCGGGCGTGTCCGCGTCGATCTCCGCAGAGATGACGTCGACGCCGGACTCCGCGAGTTCATCGAGAAGCGCGGGCTCGCACAGGAGCTCGGTGCGGATGTGGACGCCGCGCACGCCGAGTTCCTTCGCAATGCGCACGAAGCGCGCCACGTCTGGATGGAGCAGCGGATCGCCGGCGCCGCCGAAGGTGACGACGCAGTCGCGGCTCTCCGCGACTTGCTCGAGCAGCTTCATGAGGCGGCGATCGGTCATCACGGGGCGCTGGATCGAGCCGAAGCGATGCGGGCTGGTCGCGCCGGAGCCCTGCCGGCCCGTGTTGAGCTCGACGATCAGATGCTGCGGCGTGAAGTACGGAACGGTGTCGTAGAGCTGATGCTCGAGGAGCGAGACCGCGGCAAGCGCATCCACGCCGTTCATGCCGTCCTCGATCGCCCCGCCGCCGACGCCGGCGACCGCAGGCTCGATGGCCCGGCGAATGCGCGTCATGTTGCGCGGGGTGTCGAACACGGCGCGGATGAACGACCGCCGCACGCGATGGTCGATCTGGACGCAGAGTTCCTTGGCGATCGGATCAGGCTGCGGCCGCGCCGGCTCATAGGCCAGTCGCGAGGCGATCGTCGCATGGCGTCCTCCGCGGGCGAGTTCCTTCATGAGCGAGCGCTCGACGAGGATCCCGGAGAGGCCAGGCGGCGACTGGTTGAAGACAAGTCGTAGCGACGTCGGTCGTACGCGATGACGCGCGAAGAGCGCATCGCAGCCGCTGTCGCCCGTCACCGAGACGAGCGGCCAGTCCGGACCGACGAGCACGGCCGCCGTGATGTCGAAGCGCTCCATCGCCGCAAGCGCCGCCGCAGGCGCGAGGATCTCGTCGTAGCAGGTGAGTCCGCAGATGCCGCCGCGCCATGAGCTGTCGCTCCAGAGCCGACCCGATGCGACCGCGGCGCGCGCTGGTCCGAACGGGCTTCCGTCGGTCCGATGGATCTCGATGGGCAGCCGCACGCGCGACCGGTCGATGAGCGACTCGACATCGAAGCCTTCCGGCGCGAGAAGCACAATCCGCTCGGCCTCGCGCGAGCGCCCGAGACGCTCGAGCGTCCACTGGATCACCGGGCGTCCGGCCAGCGTCTCCGCAAGGCTACGCGGCGTGCCGAGGCCGCCATGACTCGGATCGACGGGCACGATGAATGCGCCGCGCACGGACGTCTCCGTGCCTGTCTCGCCGATCACGGCGCTCAGCGCGTGGTCGGCGCGGGCTGCGACCGCCACTTCGTCCTGCAACGCGACATCGGCGATGCGCACGCCTCCCGGCAGCGACAGGACCTGCGCGAGCGTCGTGAGTTCCTTGAGGTACTCCTCGGCAGCCTCCTCGATCCAGCGCACGTTCGAGAGGTCGCGCTCGGCGTGCAGCTTCTGCAGCCCGACTTCGTCGAGGCCCTTCGCATGCTCGATCTTGCGGTCGGCCTTCGCGCGGCGGAACACCACGATCGTGCTGAACTCATCGATCAGCTTCAGCATGTCGAGATGCTGCGCGACGCGGTCGCGTTCGGTGTTGATCGTGCGCCAGATCTCATTCTCCGACATCGTGCGCGGCACGCGCTCGAGCAGCTGGTCGATCGCATCGCCGGCCTTGCGGGCGGCGGCGCGGATCATGCGCACCTTGTCGCTGACGTCCTCGACGCGCTTGGTCGCCGCGCGAAGCCGCTTCACGTCGAGATCGGCGCTTGGCTCGGGAATCTCCGGCAGCGGCTCGCGCGCGAACTCCGCGAGCGTCTCGGCGAGCGGCTTCACCTCCGTGCCCTGCTTGCGCACGCCGCCTTCGCTTGCATCGATCGTGCGCAGTCCCTTGCGCTCGTCCTGGAGGAAGAAGTACTCGAAGCGCTGGAGGTACGTCTCCATCTGGCCGTCGGTGTAAATCGAGCGGCCGTGGATGTCCTTCATCTTGATGAGATGCCCGCGTTGACGCACGATGCGCGTCCATTCGAGGTTCTCGATGGTGTTGAACGGATTGAGCTCGGGCGACCAGATCTCGTCGATCGCCGTGCCGCGCGCGTAGTAGACGCCGTCCGTGAATCCGAGGTCCTGCCCGATGAGCGCAACCGGATCGCAGCCGAGATAGCGCGCGATCTGGTAGCAGAGGTGGGCGACGGTCGCTCCGGCGGGCATGCGGCCGCAATCGCGCGCAAGAGGCCCGAGCACCTCGTCGAGATGCGACGCCCCGATCACGCGCACCTTGCCGGGGAACGTCTCGGCGACCACCGGGTTCGCCTGCGGATCGAGCACCAGCGTGGTGCCGCGGACGTCCTTCTCGGTCAGCCCCTCGAAGAAGCGCTTCGAGATCTGGTGCCAATCGAGAGACGCCACGAAGTGCGGGCGGATGCCCTCATTGAGAAGCGGCTTCAGCACCGTCTGGGTGGCCACGATGAGGCAGCGGTCGCGAACGCCGGGCTGCGCGAGGAGGTGCAGGTTTCGGCGCAGGCTCGGACCCGCGCTGACCACGATGCCGAGCCTTCCGGCCGCGATCCCGCGCAGAGGTGCGAGCGTGTCGCCGCCAACGTAGTGCCGTGCGTTGCGGAAGATCGAGCCGATCGTGTGCGAGCTGCGCGCAAGCGCGGTGCCGATGGTGGCGCGGCCGCCACGCACGACCTCCATCATCATCTTCGCGCATTCCTTCGAGCGCTCGCCAAGCCGCGTGCGGCTCGGCGCATGCTCGACCAGCTGCACGCCTTGGATCATGAGCCCTTCGAGGCCCATGAACCGCTCGGCGTAGTTTCCGCTGTGCTCGGTGCCGTCGAAGAAAAGCACCGCCGTCTCGGAGAATTCGCGGGTGAAGTCGATCTCGCTGAGCACCGCGCGCAGCAGCGCGACGTCGGTCTCAAGCACGACCACCATGCCGCGTCGCCCCATGCGCTGGCAGACTTCCGCGACGTGGTAGCCCATCGCGAACCCGAGCACGACGGCTGCGGCGCGCTCCGTGAAGTCGATGAAGTCCGTGAACGCCTGCGCCTCGGCGCGGGGCGCATGCCGGGACGCCAGCGCACGACCTTGGAAGGTCGCAACCCGCGTCCCGTCGGCCGCGGTCGACCATTCGAGCTGGGCAGGCACCGCATGCCGCAACTTTCGAACGAAGTCGGCGTTCCGTTGCGCGATCGCAGCGAGGTTTCGCTCGAGCGTCGGTGATGCTGGAAACTCGATCAACACCGATGCGGCGCTCTCGGGTCGCGGAAAGCCCGTCTCGGACGACTCTGGCGGAGGTTGGGTGGATGAGGCGGCCATGGTGGAGCGGTTGCCACGCGACCACGGCGCCAAGACCGGGCGGCAACCCGCCGCCGGACGCACACCCTCTGGACGCGGCTCCGCCGCATCGGCCCTGATCGACCGACCCGAGTCGGAACCTGCAGAAAAGCGCGGGGGCCCGGCGTTCCATTCGCCGGCAGCCGTGCAGACCGGGAAAGTGCCCGGCCTCGTTTGCGATTTCTCACAGCGAGACGGCGAAACCGCCGTTGGCGTGGCACAATCGGCGCATGACCCGCTGGATCTTCGAGAATCCATGGCCGCTCGCGCTGTTGTGCCTGGCGATCGGGGTGGCGCTCCTTTGGCGTCACCGCGCCGGGGAGTCGCGCCCGCTCCTCCTTTCGGGGCTCGTCGCGATCCTCGTCGGCGCAGCGACGCTGCTCGCCGGGCGGCTGGTGACATCGCCTGGTGAAGAAGCGGCCGGGGTCGCGAGAGAACTCGTGGCGCGCGCGGAGGCGGCCGACATCGATGGCGCCATCGCGCTCTTCTCGGAGAACGCCGTGCTGAACTACGGCCGCCGCGAGAATCCCGGCGAGTCGATCGCGGAGATCAGGGCCGCCCTCCGGACGCTCGAAACGCGGCATCGGATCACGTCGAACCGCATCCGGAGACTCGAGGCTCGCACGCTCGATCGCGACACGGGCGAGGTCGAGCTCTCCTGCTCGACCAGCACGGGCAGCTTCGAGGGAGCGATTCCGACGGACTGGATCATCCGCGTCCGGCGCGACGGCGACGTCTGGCGCATCGACCGCCTCACGTTCGAGACGCTCTTCGCGAAGCCACCTCCGCCGGCCGTGTGGCGATAGGTTCTGTCTGACGGCGCCGGGCGCGACGCTCACTCGGAGAAGTCGTCGGAGTCTTCGACCGATCCGAGCGTGGCGTCGACGGAGTTCACGACCGCCCCTCCGGGTGGCAGGATCGGTGGAATCGGCACCCGGATCAGATGGCGAATGTCGGCGTCGGTATCGTGGACACCGACGCGGATATCACGGCCCGAAAGCCGTCTTGCTCCAGATGCGAAGTGGAACACCCGCACCGACGACGCTCCCGGGCTAAGCGCCGGCATCGGCTTGCGACTCTGCGTGTAGCCGTCCGCCACCGCGAAGGCGTCGACGTCGACGGGCTTGTCGCTGATGTTCGTCACGCGGAGTGTGAGCACGAGATCGATGCTGCCGCTCTCGATGCTGCGCGCGAGTCGCCAGGCCGGCTCGAGCCGGACCGCTGGATTTCCAAGCTCGAGCGGCGCGTTGATCGTGGCGCGGAACGGCTCCGTCGCCGTGCCGCTGATCGCGACCGTCACCGAGGTGATTCCAGCTGACATGCTGCGCGGCACGCTGAAGGCGATCGGAAGCCGCGTCTCGCCGCCTGGGGGCATCGTGAATCCGTGCGTCCTCGGCGAGATCTGCAGCGCATCCGGCCCGAGTACCGCCAGCGTGCCGCTCACGGTGACAGGCCACGGATTGCTGAGAACGATCGCCGCTTCCTGCAGCGCGCGCTTGCCGAGGGCGAATCCCGGCTCGATCCGCACGCTCTTGCGCAGCTTGCAGAGCGCCGCGTCCACGCCTTCGACGAACACCGGTTCGCGCCCGACGCGGAACACGTGGCCGCGCTGCGTCAGGCCGACGCGCGACGTGCGACCCCAGAGGTCTGTCAGCGAGATCGCCCCGCTCGAGAGATCGCATGCGACCTCGATCGAACCGTCGATAGAGTCGCTCCACATCACGAGCACCGGACCGCGCGGGCCGTCGGCCAGCACGCAGCGGATGCCGGGCGCCACGTCGATCTCATCGACGAACCGACGTGCGGAGAGCTTCAACGAGAGCTGTCGCCATGCGGCGAGCTCGATCGGCGGACCCGGCACGCTCTGCGCCGTGTTCTGAGGCACGTCGATCGCGATGCTGTTGTAGCCGGCGCGCCACGCGTCGATACCGCGGATCGCGAGGTCGATCGCGCGCGACCGGTCATCGACAGCGCCGGGCGGCAGCGGCACCACACGGGCAATGCCGCGCGCACCCGACGGGAGATCCGAATAGATCTCGCCGCTTCCCTCGCGCCACTCTGGTTCCGCGACCACCTCGACGAGGTGCCGACCGCGCTCGATCAACGAGCGCAGGTCGTTCGGCAGCTGCTCTGCCGGCGACCACGGCAGCCCCACGCTTGGGCCCGCGATCGCAGAGCGCATGGCCGTGGCGAGCGCCTCCACGCGCGCAGCGAGGTCGCCGCGGGCGCCGTCGACGGGCGAGGTTCCGATGATCCAGTGATCGACCTGCTGCCCGAACGACAGGAGCCACGGCTCAAGCGCGCCGCGCCAGTGCGATTCATCGAGCGCGAACAGCGCGAGCGCGTCGTTGGTATCGACGCGGCTCTGGCGCGCGATCTGCATGGGAACCTGCGCGATGCGGAACACCGGGTCGACGCGCCGATCGAGCAGCTCCGCAAGCAGCGACCTCATCGAGTCGATTTCGTCCTTCGTCTCGCGCACATCGGTCGAGACCGTCCAGACCGGAATGACGGCGAATGCGCTCTTCGAGAGTTCAAGCGCGGCCAGCATCCGCTCGTCGCGCACGGCGAACGTCGCACCGAAGCGAGGCGCCTCGTCCGGCTCGAAGAGATCGTCCGGCAGCACCGTGAAGCGCGCCATGCGGTGCGCGATCTCGTTCGGCCCCTGCTGGTAGCTCACCGACGCCTCGTACCAGCCTGTCGCGAGCGCGGGAACCTCGAGTTTCGTGCTGCGATCGCCGGGTACCTCGATCGTGCCCTGGTAGACGAGCGACTCCGTCGCGTCCCGAATCGCGATGACGGCCGTGGTGCGGGTGACGGACGGATCGCTGCAGCGGAGGTTCAGCCGCGGCCGCACGCCGGTGCGGACGACGCCGCCACCCTCGGCCTCGAAGACCACGGTCGGGATCTGCCACACCTCGATGTCGTCGAAGAATGCGAGGCCGCGGACGTCGTCTGCCGCGACCTGATACGGCTCTTCGATGTCGCGCACCACGCTCGGTTGCACGAGCTCAAGCCAGAGCGAAAGCCCCGCTGCCTCGGGTGGCGCCGGCGGCGGCTCGACGACGAGCAGGCGCCACGTGCCTTCGCTGCGGAACATCGCGCTTGAGAACACGCCCGGCATGCCCTTGCCATCGCGGTCGTAGAAGCGGGCCGCGATGCGCACGCCGGACGTCTGAAGGCCTTCGGTCTTCGCCCACGCCCGCACGACGATCTGTGCGCTCGGCACGACGGGAATGCGCGACGGGTTGCTCGCAAGCATCATCGAGGCGCCGTCGACCGTGAAGCGCACCGCCCAGCCTGGCTCGCCCTTCGGTGCAGCGCGGCCCGCGCCGCGGACGGTCTCGATGCGACCGAAGTTGCGGAGGCCTGGAAGTCCCTCTTCCGCGCCGTTGGGAATCTCGCTGCCCGGATCGTCGGAGGCCCGCGTGAGCGCCCGGTAGAAGCCCACGGGAATCTCGCGCGGAAAGACCGCGTTGTCCTCGAAGTCGAACTTCGCGAGGAGGCGCCTCGGCACCCCGTCGTCGCGCGTCTGCACGCTCTCGCGTGTCTTGGTGACTCCGCCTGCAGGGCCGCGGCCATCTGACGGGGGTGCGTCCTGCGCACGCGCCGACATCGCGGTGCAGAACGACAACGCCGCAGCGACGAATGCGCCGACGAGCGGACGGAATCGGGGTCGAGCGACAGGCCCGGTCACGGGCGGTACATCGGCATTCTCGGACACCGACTAGAGCGAGGGCCGTCAGGTCCCGCAGATCCGCGATTCCCACGCCCCGTGCGCCGTCCGGCCGGGGCCGTACCATCGGCGCTCCATGCCGAGTCCAAGCTTGAGTCCTATCTCTGGTACCCCAACGATTCCCGCCCGGGACCCCGCCGCCGACCCCGCGAAGGCGGTCATCGACCTCCGAAGCGACACCGTCACCCGGCCAACCCCCGCCATGCGCGACGCGATGATGGCGGCGCCCCTCGGCGACGACGTGCTCGGCGACGAGCCGACCGTGCAGGCGCTCGAGGCGAAGATCGCGGCGCTCCTTGGGAAGGACGCCGCGCTCTACGTTCCGTCCGGGACGATGGCAAACCAGCTTGCGATCCGCACCGTGTGCGAGTCTGGCGACGAGATCATCGCCCACAAGGACAGCCACATCATCCACTACGAGACGGGCGCTCCCGCCGCGCTCGCTGGCTGCATGATCGCGCCGCTCGACGGTCCGGGCGGACTGTTCGAGCCCGCGCAGGTACACGCGGCGATCAAGCCGAAGGATCAGCATGCGCCCTTCTCGCGGATGCTCGTCCTCGAGAACACCCACAATCGCGGCGGCGGCACGGTGTGGCCGCTGGCGCAGTTCGCGGCGTGCGCGGCGGCGGGTCGTGAGCGCGGGCTCCACGTGCACATCGACGGCGCGCGGCTGATGAATGCATGCGTCGCGTCGGGGCACGCGCCGCGCGACTTCGCGCAGCACGCAGACAGCGCGTCGATCTGCTTCTCGAAGGGCCTCGGCGCACCGGTCGGCAGCGCGCTCGTCGGAAGCGCTGCGTTCATCGCACGCGCGCGGCGGTTCCGCAAGATGTTCGGCGGCGCGATGCGGCAGTCGGGGCTTCTCGCCGCGGCGTGCATCCACGCGCTCGACCACCATGTCGCGCGGCTTGCAGACGACCACGCGAATGCGAGGCGCCTCGCGCGCGCGGTCGCAGCGATGCCCGGGCTTTCGCTCGAGGGTCCACCAGAGTCGATCCCCACGAACATGGTGTTCTTCACGCTCGACGCGCGGCTTGGCAACGCGCAGGAGTTCTGCGCGCGGCTCGCGCGGCACGGCGTCGCCGCGATCGGCATGGGTCACAACCGCGTGCGCCTCGTGACGCATCTCGATGTGAGCGCCGCGGACATCGATCGTGCGGCTGAGATCCTGGGCAACGCCGCGAGGAGCGCCTGACATGCACGCAGCGATCCACGCCGCAATCTTCGATCTCGACGGCACGCTCATCGACAGCTACGACGCCCACTACGAGGCCTGGCGCTCGATCAGCGCCACGCACGGCGTCGCCGTCACCATCGACGACTACTACAGCCACTTCGGCCGGCGCAATGAGGATCTCCTGCGCGAATGCTGGCTGCGCGCCGGCAAGGGCGAGCTGACGCACGGCCAGATCGTCGCACTCGACCACGAGAAGGAGGCCGCGTACCGCAGCATCGTCGCTGGCCGCCTTCCGGTGATGGATGGCGCGCGCGAGCTCGTCGCGTCGCTGCGCGCCGACGGCTTCCGCACTGCGGTCGGCTCGTCGGGGCCGCCGGCGAACGTGGCGCTTGCGATCGAAGGGCTCGCGCTCGAGAACGCGTTCGACGCCGTTGTCACGGGCCGCGACGTGAAGCGCTCGAAGCCGGATCCCGAGTGCTTCCTTCTCGCGGCCGAGCGACTGGCGGTGCCGCCGTCGCGCTGCGTCGTGTTCGAGGACGCGCCTGCGGGCATCGCCGCGGCGAAGGCGGCGGGCATGCGCTGCATCGCGATCACGTCGAAGGGCCACACGATCGAGCGGCAATGTGAGGCCGATATTGTTTTTCCATCGGTAAAGACAGTAACCGTGACCGCGGTGCGCGCGCTCCTCAAGTAGGATTTCCAACGCGGCAGATGCCGTGAAACCCAAGGAGTTCCGATGGATCCCCGCTACCAGAAGCTCGCCGATGTCCTCGTCCACCACTCGACCAAGCTCGAGAAGGGCGAGCATGTTCTCATCGAGGCGTTCGACATTCCCGTCGAGATGACGATCGCGCTTATCCGCGCCGCGCGCGCGGTGGGTGCCCATCCGCACGTCGCCGAGCGCTCGAACCGCATCGTCGCAGAGCTCTACCGAAGCGACGAGGCTGGCCTCGCGATGTGGGGCGAGAACGATCTCCACCGCATGAAGTCGATGCAGGCGTACATCGGGATCCGCGGCGGCCACAATGTCAGCGAGCAGACGATCGTGCCGGGCGACCAGATGAAGCGCGCGGCGCGGCTCTACCAGAAGCCGGTCCACTTCGAGCAGCGCGTCAACCACACCAAGTGGTGCGTCCTGCGCTGGCCGACGCCGTCGATGGCGCAGCTTGCCGGCAAGAGCACCGAGGAGTTCGAGGACTTCTACTTCCGCGTCTGCTGCGTCGACTACGCGAAGATGGCCGCCGCGTGCGAGCCGCTCGCCGTGCGCATGCGCAAGGCCGACAAGGTCCACATCAAAGGCCCGGGCGACACCGACCTCGCCTTCTCGATCAAGGGCGTCGGCGTCGTCCCGTGCTGCGGCGACAAGAACATCCCCGACGGCGAGTGCTTCACCGCGCCCGTCCGCGACAGCGTCAACGGTGTCCTTCAGTACAACACGCCCACCGTCTACAACGGCCAGAGCTTCGAGAACATCCGCTTCGTCTTCAAGAACGGAAAGATCGTCGAGGCCTCGTGCCAGGGCGATTCGAAGAAGCTCAACGAGATCCTCGACACCGACGAAGGCGCGCGCTACATCGGCGAGTTCGCGATCGGCTTCAACCCGCACATCACGCACGCGATGAAGGACATCCTGTTCGACGAGAAGATCGCGGGCAGCTTCCACTTCACGCCGGGCCGCTGCTACGAGGAAACCGACAACCGCAACAACAGCGAGATCCACTGGGACCTCGTCTGCATCCAGCGCGCCGACCACGGCGGCGGCACCATCAGCTTCGACGGCGAGGTGATCCGCAAGGACGGAGTGTTCGTGCCGGCGGATCTGCACGGATTGAATGGGTGATCTGAGCGCTCGCAGCTCGCCGGTGGCGTGCACGCCGCGGCGTGCGTCGGTCTCCGCGGGCTGAACGGCCGTCACGCCGATGCGCGCCGCCGAACCGCCACGATGGCGGTGAGCGCAGCCCCCGACATCAGGAGACTCCCAGCCCACGAGAGAAGAGGCTGAAGCGGATAGCCCTCTCCGTGGGAGTCGAAGATGATCATCGGGGTTGTCGTCTTCATGGCGATTTCCGCCCAGGAGTACTCCAACTTCATCTTCCACTCGTCTCGGAGCAGTGATTCGACCAATACGGGAAACGCAGGGTTGGTGACGCGCAACGCCGTACCGACATCCTCCGCCGTCATCGGCTCTCCATCAGGAACGCGAAACCACCGTTCGCCCTTCCGCTCGATCGTCAAGGCCACCTTTGTCGCACTGAACTCGATCCTAGAAGGCCGGCCATCGAACGGGCTGTCGAGCTCCTCGCGCGAGCGCCACCCGCCGTGCGATCCCACGAATCGCACCGGAAGTAGCTGGATCGTCCCGCCCATTTCCCAGCGGAAGAACTGCGGGCCCCACCGTGCCTCGGCGAGCCGGGGTACGACGGCCATCTGGGCAAAACACGAGGCGATCGCGATCAGCCCGCAGACGACCCGCGCACGGACTCGCCGCGCGACAGCCGCCCGCTGAACTGCGAGCAGCGAACCGCACTCCGAACAGTGGTCCGAGCCCGTCTCGGCAATCGCGTATCCACACGCATTGCACAGCCCCTCTTGGAACACGAGCGCACGCGGACGCCACCAGAGGGCGGCGAGGATCACGACCGCCAACCCGACGTTGCTGACCACGATGTCGAGAGTCTGGACCAACTCCATCGCAGGCTACTTGTACCAAAGATCGTCGCGCAATCCTACACATGGCCCTTCTATGACCTGGCCATTGATGTGGAGATTGGGGCTGGCGTTGCGGATGGTTGCCCGGGACCATCCGAAGTCGAGAAACCAGTTGTCAGCCCATACGTCAATGTGTGCGGCGCTCCCGACTGAGACATAGACCGTGCAAGAATTCAACACCCCAACGACAGGAGCAAGGACTTTAAACACGCGGCTGTGGGGCTCCGCAGCGATAATCGTGACGCCGACCGATGATTCGGTTCCCACCTGAATGGTGGTCGGGGGATTGTCGCCTGAGGCAACTGCACCGACCGCTGTTGCGTCCACACCGCCTCCTTGAACCGTGATCTGTGCTCCAGCGACGGCGAGCGCTGGGGTATCCGCGAAAGCAGCGGCTCTAAAGATCGGGTCCGCCGTTGTGGTGATCGCACAGGAGGTGCAGGGTGGCGTTGGCGCAAGCCACATCTTGAAGACGCCGCCCATGCCGGTGCTGCCGCTGCAACCGATTGAGCCGAGGCAATCCTCTGCATACGCCTCGCCCGAGCCTTGGGGCTTACCTAGCGGGTCGCGGAGCCAAACCGCCGCAAACTCGGTCATGGGAACGACGAGTCCACACGCGTCTTGGCTCAAACACGAATCGGTTCCCTCATCGGACGTCCGCGTGAACGACTGCCTCCAGCGGCATTGAACTGAAGGCACCACCACGCAAGGCTCCCCCACGGTCGGATCAGATCCGCCCGAGATGACGTCAGGATGCACCGCACCAAGGATCGCGAGGTGCGCCACCGCATCGACAGTAGCCGAGGCAACGGTCTCACCCACAAAGTCGAATCCCTCGCTCGTCGGTTCCTTCGACATTCCGTCTATCTGCAGCAATGCGGGCGCAGCTGCGTTCGGCGAAAGCTCAACCTGATATCGAAGTCGCCAGTATCCGTGCTGAAATTCGGCCCCATTCTGATCTGGATCAAACTCGAAGCCTACGACTCCCGGCCCACTCCCGCCACCCGGGCAAGCACTTTCGCATAGTGACATGCCGACAACGCTGGCCGGAGCCGCCAGTAGTTCGCCCCTCGCACTCAGGACCCGAAGCTGGACTGTTCCAAAGTGAATCAGACGACTGTCAAACTCGGTCGCGCCAAGCAGCACAGTCGCGGTAAGCAGAGATCGACCTTCGGCAGTCGGTTCAATCGCCAGCGACTCTACGACGAGTTCGGCGTCGAAGAGGGGGCGATCCCTGATCTCGAGCAACTCGGTGTGCTCCGTCGAGATTCCTGAGGCATCGGTCGCACTGAACCTCACAACATGAAGCCCGATATCGCTCACGGTTACTTCGGTGCCGCCCGTCACTGATGTGACCGCGATCGGCTCACCTCGATCGGACGCTGAGGCGCGAAGCGTGAAAGTGGCTGGGGCAACGATGTAGGGGAGACGGCTCCTCGGGTGATACACCGTTCCGCTGCTGGTGACGTCAACGCTCACCTCCGGCGGTGTCGTGTCCCTCAGATGGACGATCACCTGCCCCTTTCGCTCGCCTACGGCGCCCGCCGTGGTGGATCGAAACTCCACCAACACCGTTGAACTGCCTCGCACCGTGGAACCTGCGCTCGGGGACTGCGACAGCTCTTGTGAGGCCAACTGCGGCAGCAGCGAAGTCAGATCAGGAACCGTCCAGCTTCCATCCGTACCGAGTCTTCTAGTTGTCGACACGCTGACACCACACGGAAGCCCATCCGTGGAGAGCGGTACGCCGTAGATCCCCTGCTGCTGACGAACCAGCTCCGCCTCAGCTCTCGCAGCGAGATCTGACAGCGCGGCCTGCCCCGAGCATCCTCCGACCTCAAGACTCGAATCGATCGCAGCAGTGGCCCAACCAACTTCCTCCAGCATCTCGACGATCGGCTGCGGGTCCTCGAGATCCGCGACGAGCGGCGCGAGCGCGTCCGACTCAAGCACGCCCTTGATCATCGGCTCGGGCGCGGCCGCCGCGACCGCCGCCACGGCGACGGGCCACGACTCGTCCGTCGAGTCCCCGAGCGCCAGCGCCTGCTTCACCGCTCGGATCGCCTTCGACTGGTCCTGCTCCTCGAAGGCCTTCGTCTCCCACGATTCGGTGCCGTCGGCCGCTGCGACCTTGCGGTACCAGACCGCGGTGAGGTTCTCGCCGTAGGCCAGGTCCTCGCGAAGCGCGAGGAAAGACTCGACCTTCCCGTCGAGCAAGGTCGGCACCAGCGTCCAGCGGCGGCCTTCCTCGCCGAGCGAGATGCGCACGCCTGAGACGCTGCGTTCGCCGGTCGTGGGATGCGCGGCATCGGCGCTTTCGGGCGCGAACAGCGCCATTCCCGCGCCGAGCGCGAGCGTCGCAAGCGGTGTCATCCGGGCCTCTCCCAGCCGCATCCAATCCGTGAAGGTCGCCATCGTGCCGTCTCCTGCTTCGAGGTGATCGCGTCCCGCCGTGGCGAGCGACACGCTCGGCGCGGGGGCTTGGCGAACCTACCCCCCCCCATGGTTTGTCAAGAAACAAGATGACATTTTGTGTCAAGTGCCCTCCACTGGGTACGCCGATCGGGGTATGCCGCGGCCACATCCAAGGCAAGTCGCCGAGCGTACACAGGCTGATCGTGCCGGCGGATCGGCAGGCGCTGAACGGATGAGCGCCACGCGCTGCCGAGGGCGAAGCCCAAGCGACAATCCCATCAGGTCGACAGCCCAATTGGGTGCCACTACTTCTAGTAGCGCGGCGCCGGGTTGGTCGAGATCGGTTGGTGTGGCGATACGGGGGCGAAACCACTACGGGAAGTAGTGCCACCCATTTTGACTGTCGCCTCTCACGGTTCGGGGCTCGCGCTGCGCGCTCGAGTTCAAGTCACGACTTCCGCGCGATGTCCCGCACCAGCTGCACCGCCTGCATGCCGCGCGACTCGTCGGCGGCGTAGACGCCGCGGCGCGCGAAGGTCGGTGCGGGCCACGATGGTGTCACGCCGATGCACGCCGCCGAACCGCCAGAATGGCGACGAGCGCAACTCCCGCGATCATGATCCCGGTGCACCGCGCAAGCGGCTTCAGGGGATACGACCAGCTGTGCGAATCGAAGTAGATCGTCGGCGTCGTTGCCATGAAGGCGAGTTCTTCCCTCGAGAACTTCGCCTTCGTCATCTTCCAGTCTTCGGAAAGCAGCGACTCGACAAGTGCGGGGAACGCAGCGTCGGTGACGCGCAACGCCGCAACGACATCCTCCGCCATCATCGCGTCCCCACCGGGAACGCGAACCCAGCGTTCGCCCTTCCGCTCGATCGTCACAGCAGCTTGCGGCGCGGTGAAGTTGATCCGTTCGGGCCGGCCGTTGAAGACGCTCTCACGCTCCTCGGGTGCAAGCCATCCGTCCTTTGATCCCACGAATCGGACCGGAAGCAGCATGATCCGCCCGCCCATCTCTTGATGAACAAACTGCGAAACCCACCGCGCTTGGACGAGCCAAGGAACGACGGGCACGGCCACCAAGATCGCGACCAGTGCGATTCCCACGCACCTGCGCCGAGCGCGAACCCGCCGCCATACGGCCGTTTGCTGACCCGCGAGATCGGAACCACACTCAGGACAAAGGGGCCACACCCCCTCGGCGATCGCATGCCCGCAGTCGCTACACAGCCCTTCCCGAAACACCATCGTCCGAGGCCGCCACCAGAGCGCCACGACCATGACCGCAGCGAACCCGATCACGGTGAGAATGTCGATGAGAGGCTCCACCGAATCCGCCACGGGCTACTTGTACCACAGGACATCGCTCAATCCCGCCCAAGATGCACGGCTCGTGCACCGCACGCGTTACCTCACGATGGCCCCGCATTCGGGACAGCGCGCGAGCCCGGCGAGCGGGTGACCGCACGCGCGGCATGCGCCGCGGCGCGCACGAAGTACGCGCGGAAGCGCACACAGCGCCGCCAGCGCGCGCCACACCCACCACAGCACGAGCGCGTAGATCACGGAGTTCAGCACCGCCCCGGTCCAGAGCGGCTGGATCGCAACGCCCACGCTCGAATCGGACTGCTTGAACGGGTCAGAGACCCCGACCCTGACGCCGTCGTACGACAGCACTTCCCAGTCAGGTGCATACCAGCCGTCGACCCCACCCTCGACGAAGCGCAGCGGCCGGCGCTGCAGTTCCGCGCGCTCGATGGCTGAGCGAAACGGGAAACCCCACGCCCTCGAAAGGAGCCCGAACGGGCGCATTGGGTCTTCGGTCTTCGCAGCGGCGCGATCGAGCAGTCCCTGCAGCTCCACCCAACGCGGAGGTGTCACGCGGAGAGTCGAGGTATCGAGAAGGTGCTGGACCCAATCGAACTTCTGAATGTCGTCGTTGTCATCGATAACAAAGAGATACCCTTCGTCAGACGGGCCGGAACCGAAAGGCCGAAGCCTGTGTGCTCGGAGATCGAGGATGTCTTTGTCATGAATGGACCGAGTCCTCGGGTCTCGCCACTCTTGCATCCACCACCCGGTCACGGTTTCGACGGTTGGCGCATCATGCTGACTGGGGAGTTCCTCCGCGGGGTCGCGCAGCTTGATCGGAGCGAACGCCACCCAAGTCTCACCGAGGAACCCGCCGCCTTCGAAGCACTGGACGAGACTGACGGGGATCCCAGACATTTCAACCGCGAACCCAGGCTGGGCGAGCCAAACGCTTGGGTCAAACGGGTTCCAGAAGGGGTCCACTCGGAGGTCGGGGCGGTCTTCCGCACTCGTGTCCTGAGGCCACGCCTTGACCATGGAGGCGTCGCGCGGGTCGTGGACGAACCGCTCCAGCACCCAGTTTGCCCACGCAACTCGATACTCCGAAGGGTAGATCCCCTGCTGGTGCGCGAGAAACGATGACACGATCGCGACGGCGTACTGAAGCGAGAACCCAGCCGCCAAGAATCCAACCGTCGGTCGCACGCGGCCCCACCGAGGGCGCCGAGGCGGCTGGACGCGCGGCGAGGTTTCACCAACCGTGGAACGCTTCAACCGTGGTTCCTCCCGAGAGAGACCTGCAAACGGCGCCGCGCCCATCAGCGCACGGTCCCCTCGAATGTACACGGCACGCGCCATGCAGTGCCTGGCACTGACTGGCACGTGCCGTGCAGCGGCGCCGACGGGCGTTGCCCGACGAAGTCACAGCAGGCGAAGGCCTGCTGGCACCCAAGTTTTGAGCGGCCGCAGCTTGCGGCGGAGGCCATTGGCGCGAATCAGCCCTTCCGCGCGATATCCCGCACCAGCTGCACCGCCTGCATGCCGCGCGACTCGTCGGCGGCGTAGACGCCGCGGCGCGCGAAGGTCGTCATGCGCGCGTCGTGCGAGCGGACGCCGCGGCTCTTCATGCACATGTGCTCGCCCTCGACCATCACCACGACGCCGGTCGCGTCGAGATGCTCGACGAGCGCGTCGGCGATCTGGTCGGTGAACCGCTCCTGGAGCTGCGGCCTCCGCGCGAACACCTCGACGGTGCGCGCGAGCTTCGACAGTCCGACCACGCGGCCGTGGTTCGGGATGTACGCGACATGCGCCTGGCCGTGGAACGGCAGCAGGTGATGCTCGCACACCGAGAAGAAGTTGATGTTCGTGACGGTGATGAGTTCGTCCGAGCGCTGCTCGAAGACGCGCGCGAGGTGCGTCGACGCGTTCTCCGACAGCCCGCGGAACATCTCGGCGTACGCCTTCGCCACGCGCTTCGGCGTGTCGAGGAGGCCGTCGCGGTCCGGGTCCTCGCCGATCGCGAAGAGGATCTCGCGCACGGCGCGCGCGATGCGCGGCTGGTCGACGGCGGCACCGGCGACCGAACGGGGGTGGGCACCCTCGCCGCACGCGGAGGCCATGATCCCATCGTCTTCGAGAAGGTCGTCGGCGGTGCAGTGGGAGCAGGAATGTGCTTGCTGCGGAGCGATCATGGGGCCTCCTGAAAAGTCTCGACAGAACAGAACAGCCGCGGCGCTGGGCCGCGGCTTGGGATATCGCTTGGGGTGTCGGCACGGATTCACCGCGAACGCAGGAAAGGCGCGCCGCGGTCAGCCGCACGCGCCTCGGCGCTCACGGGGTCTTGCCGTCGATCGCTTCCTCGAGCTTCTTGTTGTACTCCGCCACATCCTCGTTCACGAGCTTCTCCGCGCGCTGCTTGGCCTTGCCGAGCGCGCTGCGGGCCTCGGGCTGCGGCAGGCCAGACTGGTCCTGATTCTCGGTCGTCTCCTCCACATAGCCGCCTCCACGCGGCTCGTCGGCGTCGTGCTGATCGCAACCGGCCGTCCCGAGCACCAGCGCGGCGAGGGCGATGCCCGAAAGCGCGATCCGACGGCCAAGACGCTTCTGAGTCGATTCAACGATGGTCGGCATGACTTGCTCCTGATGGATTCCGATCGCTGCCCCGCGCCATGCGGCGGATTCGAGGCCCGCCCCTGCGGTCGAAAGCACCGCGTACGCAAATGCTAGCATCCCGCCTCCGGATTCCAACGCCCCCAAGGAGCCATTCCATGAAGCGCCTCGCACTCCTCGCCTCGACCCTGGCCTCGACCCTCGCGGTCGCCGGCGGACTCGCCATGACCCAGCCCCCTTCCACCCCCGACTACACCTCGATTCCGCTCGATCCCGCCGAGGTCGAGCAGACCCTCTCGGCCGCCAAGTTCACGCTGACCCAGGCGATCGAACTCGCCGAGACCGCCGCCAACGGCTCCTGCGTCGATGCCCGCGCCGCCATGTCTGGCAGCCTGCGCTACGAGATCCTCGTCGCCTCGGGCGGCATGACGAAGAAGGTCCTCGTCGACGCGATGTCCGGCGATGTGAGCGCGCCGACGATCACCGTCGCAAGCGCCATCAAGGCCGCGAAGGAGCGTCACGACGGCGTCGTCCGCAGCGCGACGCTCGACTTCAGCGCGGAGCCGGCGGTTGCCCGCGTGCTCATCTACGCCGGATCGAAGGCGCACGAGGTCGTGCTGAACGCGAAGGACGGCGCGGTCGTCAGCGACACCGAGAAGCCGCGCTTCCCGGGCGCGCCGTTCACCGGCGAACTCCTCTCGTTCCCGAGCGGCCTGCAGTTCGTCGACCTCGTCGAGGGCACGGGCGCGCAGCCGGCCGGCCGCAACACGACCGTCACCGTGCACTACACCGGCTGGCTCACCGACGGCACGAAGTTCGACTCGAGCGTCGACCGCGGCCAGCCCGCGCAGTTCACGCTCGGCGGCGTCATCCCCGGCTGGACCGAGGGCGTCGGCAACATGAAGGTCGGCGGCAAGCGGAAGCTCGTCATTCCGTTCGCGCTTGCCTACGGCGAGCGCGGCCGCGGCCCGATCCCGCCGAAGGCGACGCTGATCTTCGATGTCGAGCTGATCGAAGTGATGGAGCCCGGCGCGCCGGCAGCGCCGACCGCGCCCGCGCCGCGCTGA
>Ga0209985_10001547_pt1 | contig 22314 bp, 13 predicted proteins | sample NOAtaG_FD_187305 | JGI IMG/M metagenome (GOLD analysis project Ga0209985, IMG submission 187305) | Freshwater lake microbial communities from Lake Erie, under a cyanobacterial bloom - NOAA_Erie_Diel6S_1000h metaG (SPAdes) (version 2) | ecosystem: Environmental > Aquatic > Freshwater > Lake ...
CTCGAGTTCGGCGACCCGGGCTTCGTCACGCGCGCGTATCACCGCCTGCTCTTCGGCCAGCAGGAAGCGGCGGGCGCACCGTCCGCGGCCGCGTCTTCTTCGACCGACGGCGCGCATGCGATGGGCACGGGCAGCTGGCGCATCACCGCGGTCGAGCTCCTCGAGCGACGCGCCGACGGCACCGCCGCGCCCGTCGAGGTGCTGCGGCCGCGCGGCGAGTATGTGCTGCGTTTCCGCGTGCGTGGCGAAGCGAACATCGACGACCTCGTCGCCGGCTTCATCATCCGCAGCCGCCAGGGCCTCACCGTCTTCGGCACCGACTCGAACCTCGCGCTCGGCGGCCCCATCGCGGCCGAGCCGGGAGCGGATCTCGAGGTCGCTCTTCGCTTCACCTGCCATCTCGGCGGGGGCCGCTACTTCGCCAGCTACGGCATCGCGCACGCCGACGGCACCAAGATCGACTTCCGCTACGACGCGCTCGAACTCTGCGTCGCGGGCACGAAGGGCATCTACGATGCCACCGTCGCCGACCTCGACGCATCGATCGAGTGCACGCGGTGCGCCGCCGATTGACAGGACTCTCCATGGGACTCAGCCTTCCGCTCATCTCCGCGCTCGCAGGCATCGCGCAGGCCTACCGCATCGATGGGCACCTCCTCGCGCTCGGCGTGCAGACGATCCGATGCGGCGGCGGGCCCACCACGCAGGTGTTGCGCGACATGCGCGGCCCGTCCGTCGCCGCGCTTCCCGACCGCTGCGACCACCGCGCCGTCTATCGCGGCATCGGATTCGCCCGGTCCACGAGCATCGACCTGTTCGAGGCGGAGGGCCCCGACCGCATCGTCGACCTCGGTGCGCCGATGCCCGGCGACTTCAGCGGCGCATTCGACGCGTTTCTCGACGCAGGCACGCTCGAGCATGTCTTCGATGTGCGCGCATCGCTCACAGGTCTCGCGGGCTGCCTCAAGCCCGGCGGAGTCGCGATCCACATCTCGCCGTTCGGCGGCTTCGAGAACCACGGCTTCTTCCAGTTCGGGCCGAAGCTCTTCGCGCGCTTCTACGCCGTGAACGGCTTCCACGACCTGCAGGCGTGGCTGATCCATCTCACCACCGACGACAACAGCGCCTCGATCGTGCCCGTGCTCGACCATGACGCGCCGATCCGCGTGCCGCACACGGCCTATCGAAGCCTGCTCCTCTACAGCGCGAGGCTCGCGCAGCACGCGCCGTTCCGCACGCCGATCGACACGCACCTCGCCGAATGCGCCACGCCTGCGTCGCTCCTGATGCCCCACGATCCCGCGATGCTTCGTGGCCTCGCCCGTTCGGGCTTCGCGGATCTCGAGGTCGGGGGCGCCGCACGATGACCAGGCAGCGCCCACGCTTCCTCGAAGCGATCTTCGGCCGCCGGCAGTCGCAGCCCCATCCTCCCGTGTGGTCGGTCGATGCCGGCGTGCTGCGTTTCGAGCGCGAGTTCCACGGAGCGCTTGCGGTCGAGTCGAACGGCACGCGCGTCGCGATCGGGGACGGCGCGCGCATCGGCCGCGGCACGCGCGTCCATCTCCTCGGAGGCACGCTCGACATCGCCGCAGGCGCCACGATCGGCGAGTCGGTCGACATCCGCCCCGCGCGCACGATCATGGTCGGTGCAGGCGCTGCGATCGACGACTTCGCGCAGCTTCAGTCCGATGCGGCGGACCTCTCGGTCGGCGCGAAGGCGCGCATCGGCCGCTTCACGCGGCTCTGGGCGCACAACGGCCTGGTCACCCTCGGCGACGAGACCGCGGTCGGCCCGTCCTGCACCTTCATCGGAACGGGCCGCGGCATCGCGATCGCCCCGCGCTGCGACTTCACCCACGCCGTCACACTCGACAGCGCCGGCGGCTCGATCGAGATGGCGACGGGGTCTGGCGTCGGCCCGAACTCCGTGCTCTACGGCCACGGCGGCCTGCGCATCGGCTCGGGCGTCGCCATCGCCGGACTCACGATGATCGTTCCGGGCAACCACCGCTTCGACGACGCGATGAAGCCGATCCGCGCGCAGGGCATCGAGGAGATCCCGATCGAGATCGCCGACGATGTGTGGATCGGCGGCGGAGCCGTCGTCCTCGCGGGCTCGGTCATCGGTACCGGCGCCGTCATCGGCGCGGGCGCGGTCGTGCGCGGCCCCGTCGCCCCGCGCAGCGTGGTCGCGGGCGTTCCCGCGCGCGAGATCGCCCGCCGTGGCGGGGGCTGATACGCTCTTGGCGATGTCCGCCTCCGCGTCTGCCTCACCTGCCATCCGCAATCCGCACTTCGACGACCTCCGCGTCGTGTGGAGCGACGAGTATTCGGGCCAGTACCAGCCCGTGGCCTACGACCAGCAGTTCGACGACCAGTGGCGCCTCTTCCTCGAGCGCGCGACGGGCTTCTGCGACCACACCGGCGTCGAGACGAGCGACGAGTACATCGACGACCGCATCGCCGAACTCACGGGCGTGCGCGACCACCTCTGGAAGCAGAAGTGGGGCCCGCTCGCGGGCGTCGCGTCGCTGCTGACGGGCCGCAGCGCGCGGCAGGAGCGCCGCGGCGTCGGCGGGCGGCTCTGGCTCGAGCCGAAGTTCGCGATCGACTTCTTCAAGGGCAAGCGCTGCCTCGACGCCGGCTGCGGCGCGGGACGCTGGACCAAGACGCTCGCGTCGCTCGGCGCCAACATGAAGTCGATCGATGTCTCGCGCCACGGCCTCGAGTCGACGAAGCGCTTCAACCAGGATGTCGAGAAACTCAGCCTGTTCGAACTCGACACGCGCCCCGACCTCCACAACGCCTTCGACTTCACGATCTGCTGGGGCGTCGTGATGTGCACGCACGATCCGCGCCGCGCATTCGACCTCGTCGCCAAGACCGTGAAGCCGGGCGGCTCGCTCTACCTCATGGTGTACGCGCCCACCTACCACTCGTCGCAGCAGGTCTGCGACTGGCGCATGCGCTACCACCGCGAGTGCCACAGCTTCGACGAGAAGCTGAAGTTCGCGTACTCGGTGGCCGATCGCCCCGAGAACGCGATCAACCTGCTCGACATGCTGAACACCTTCTACAACTGGACCATTCCGCAGGATGTCTGCTTCGAATGGTTCCGCGCGAACGGGTTCACCGATGTCGTGCTGCTCAACCGCAACGAGCCGCACGCATGCGGACTGCATGTGCTCGGCCGCAAGGCCTGACGCGCAGCGATGGAACCGAGCGACTACGACTCAGCCCTGCACAGGATCCAGGCGACGCCGGGCCGGTTTCGCCGTGCGAGCGACGCCACGATCGGCTTCATGAGCCGCTGCGTGCGGGTGGTGCTGCCGCGCGGCGGGCTGCTCGCGCCGATCCTGGCACAGATCCGCCGACTTTCTCCGAAGGACGCCGCGCCGCCGCGCGAGCGTTTCCACGCGGACGAGTTCCCCGAACTCCTCCGCGTGAAGCCCATGCGCGTGCCGCGGCGAAGGAAGCCGCGCGTCGTGCTCGCGATCGGCTCGCTCTCCGCGGGAGGCGCGGAGCGACAGCTCGCGGCGTTCGCGGCGTCGCCGCGCGCGCGCGCGCTCATCGAGCCGGTCGTACTGCTCTCGTTCGAGCCCGAAGGCGCGACCGGCCACCATGCGGCGCCGGTGCGCGCCGCGGGTGTCGCGATCGAGGTCGCGGGCCGCACCACCGATCCGGCCGTCGTCCGCACGCTCGACCGCGACCGCAAGCTCGTGGCGCGGCTCGCATCCCTTCCGCCCGTCATCCGCGCGCATGTCGTCGCGATGGCGGGCGAGCTCCTGCGCCTCAAGCCCGACTGCGTGCACGCGTGGCTCGATCACCAGAACATCTGGTCGGGCGTCGCCGCGCTCGTCATCGGCGTGCCGCACATCGTGCTCTCGACGCGCAATGTGAACCCGACGCACTTCCCATACCTGTCGCAGCCGTGGTTCCAGGAGTGGTATCGCCTCCTCCTCCGGTCGCCGCGCGTCACGATGATCAACAACAGCCGGCCCGGCGCCGACGACTACGCCGCGTGGCTCGGCTACCCGCGCGAGAAGATCCGCGTGGTGCTGAACGGCGTCGACCCGTCGTGGATCCGCCGGCCCGACGACGCGGCGGTCGAGGCGCTGCGGCGCCAACTGCTCGGCGACGGGGCGCTTCTCGTCGGCGACGGGGTGCCTCTCGTCGGCGACGGGGTGCCTCTCGTCGGCGACGGGGCGCTTCTCGTCGGCGGCGTCTTCCGCCTGAGCGACGAGAAGCAGCCGCGCATGTGGCTCGAGATCGCCCGACGGATCGCGGCCGAGCGACCCGATGTCGTCTTCTTCCATGCGGGCGAGGGTCCGCTCGACGAGGCGTTCCGCACCGAGGGCGCCGACCTCATCGGCGCCGGCCGCCTGCGCGTGCTCGGTCGACGCGGCGATGTGCCCGCGCTCCTCTCCGCGGCCGATGCGCTCCTCCACACCGCGCGGTTCGAAGGGACGCCGAATGTGCTGCTCGAGGCAAGCCACCTCGGCTGTCCGATCGTGTCCACGCGGGCCGGCGGCGCGATCGATGTCGTCGACGACGGGGGCTCGGGCTTCCTCTGCGACCCGGCCGACATCGATGGCCTGCACGAGCGCCTGCGCTCGGTACTCGGCGATTCCGACCTGCGCCGGCGGCTCTCCACGGGTGGCCCACGGCGGATCGCCGAGCGCTTCTCGCTCGAACAGATGATCGAGGGCACGCTCGACGCCTACCCGATGCTGGCGCGCGAGAGATAACCAGCGTCCGTGGCCCGATCGGCCGCCTCTCGGCGCCGTACTCGCGAATTCCGTGAACTCCGGGCCCTCGCACCTCCGTAAACCTGCTGGCGGTGGGGGTTCACCGCCCAACTTGTGCGAACGCGTGCGGGCCGGAGAGCGAGTCGAATTGACGCCTCGCTTTGGCGTCGAGCGATGATCCGAGCGAATGCAGGGCATTTCCCCTGTCGGCCTCGATTTCTTTGGCCTCACGCTCGACTCGGCCGATGACCTGACCTGATCCGTCGTTCCTTTCGGAGCACTGTCTTCCTATGCCTCTTCGTCGCTCGATTCTCGCCCTCACGCCCGTCGCAGCTCTCCTCGCCACCACCTCGGCCCATGCCGTCGACGGCGTCCTGAAGGCGTGGGGCCGAAGCGCCTCCGGCCAGATCGCGGTTCCAGGTGACCTCGGCAATGTCAAGTTCGCCGACGGCGGCGCGGACTTCACGATCGCGCTCAAGACCGATGGAACCGTGCGCGCATGGGGCCTGAACACCGATGGCCAGACCACGGTGCCCTCGGATCTCGGCGTCGTCATCCGCGTCGCGGCGGGCGGCAGCCACTCGCTCGCGATCCTGCAGAACAACAGCGTGCGTGCATGGGGCCTCGACACCTCGGGTCAGGCGACCGTTCCGGGAGACCTCCTGGCGGCATCGCAGATCTCGGGCGGCGGCCTCCACTCGATGGCGCTCACCCCCGCGGGCGCGGTGCGCTGCTGGGGCGACAACACCGACGGCCAGTGCACGGTTCCCGTCGGACTCGGCACGGCAAACACCATCAGCGCGGGCGGACTCTTCTCGGTCGCCATCAAGGCGGACGGGACCGTGTTCGCGTGGGGCGACAACACCGATGGCCAGACGACCGTCCCCGGCGATCTCGGCGCAACCGACGCGGTCGCGGCGGGCAATGCGCATGTGGTGGCGCTCACCGATCTCGGCGAAGTCCGCTGCTGGGGTGCGAATGGATCGAACCAGTGCACGCCGCCCGGCGGCCTGACGGATGTCATCTCGGTGGCCGCGGGTGGCAACACCTCGTACGCCCTCCAGCGTGACGGCACCGTCGTGGGCTGGGGCGACAACGCCGATGGCCAGACCACCATCCCCGGCACGCTCGAGCCGGCGTCGTTCCTTGCCGCAGGCGGAGGACACGCGCTCGCGATCGAAGCCGATCCGACCGACTGCGATGCGGATGGAACCTCCGACGAACTGCAGATCCGCGACGATCCGGATCTCGACTGCACCGGCGATGGCGCCCTCGACAGCTGCGTCGACGAGTTCATCGACGAAGCCGCGACCCAGGTCGCTCCGTTCGGCTCCGCCAGCACGGTCACGCTCACCATCACGGACAGCCCGACGCCGCTCCTGCCCGTCGAGGTGAACATCGAGGTGAAGGCCGATCTCGGCTCGAGCCTCGAGTACCTGATCCTCTCGGTGAACAACCAGGTCGTCGACTACATCTTCAATGTCGGCGGCAGCGATTGCCCGAGCACCTCGCAGAAGGCCAAGGTCCTCATTCCCGCAGCCGACTACCTCGACCTCCTCGACGACAACGGCGACGCGGTGTTCCGCCTCCGCGCGAGCAACTTCGTCAGCACCGTCGAGTGCCCGAGCAGCTTCGCCAACTTCTCGGTGAAGTTCCGGACCAATGTCGCGGACTGCAACAACAACGGCACTCCCGACTCGTGCGAGGTGACGGCCGGCACCGTCACCGACGACAACGCCAACGGCATCCCCGACACCTGCGAGGCCTTCACCAAGGGCGACCAGAACCGCGACAACTTCGCGGATCTCACGGTCTTCAACCCGACGACGCGCCGCATCGTGCACCGCTACCTCGACGGGACGGCGATCCTCGAGACCACGCAGGTCGAGACCGCCGTCGCGAGCGGCTGGGAGCCGGCCGCACAGGGCGACTTCGACGGCGACCAGCAGCCGGACTTCCTGATCCGCAACACCACCACCGGCCAGTCGTTCATCTGGCTCATGGACGGCCTCAGCATCGCCAGCTTCGGTGAAGTCGGCTACGCGCTGCCTTCCAACATCAAGGTGCTCGCGATCGGCGATGTCGACGGCGACACCGACGACGACATCATCTGGATCGACGACAACGACAAGAAGGTCTACTGCTGGCGACTCGCCGGCAGCACGCTGACCGGCGGCGGCCTCATCGGCAACTCGGTCGGCAGCACCTTCCTCGGCGCAGGCGACATCGACGACGACGGCGACGCGGATCTCCTCTTCCGCTACCCGGATTCGCAGCTCACCTATGCATGGCTCCTCGACAACGGCACGCTGCAGAGCTTCCTCCCGATCGTCGGCGGATCGCTCCTCGGACCGGAGTGGGAAGGCCGCGGCGTCTCCGATGTGAACGGCGACGGCAACGGCGACCTCTTCCTGCGCAACAAGAACACGGGTGCGGTCTTCTGCTGGTTCCTCGACGGCAACACGCTCGTCGGCGGCAACCAGGTCGGCTACAACCCGGGCCTCTCGGTCGATGTGGCGTCCGTGCAGGACATCGATGGCGACGGCACCGCCGACCTGATCTGGCGCGATGCCAACGGCAACACCGTGTACGGCTGGATCCTCGACGGACTGAACTTCGGCTCGGGCGGCGTGGTCGTCACGCTCACTGCCGGTTCCACGATCCTCAAGCCGTGATCTGAGCGGCCGCCGCTTGCGGCGGCGGCCTCTGGCGGTCAGGCCGCGGAGTGAATCCGCGGCCTGCCTGGCGCGCGTGTCTTTGGCGGTCGCGGCTGCGGTCGTCAGCCTCTTCGCCAGAACCGCAATCGGCCGAGATGGATCCGCCACGCCGACCAGTCCGCGACGATGCGGCTGAGGCGTTCGCTCTCCGCGGTCTGCCGGTCCACTTCCGCGCGCAGCGCCACCGCGCCGTCATGCGCGTGGTGGTAGCTCGAGCGCACATCGGCGTACGAGCACGCCGCGAACAGAAGCTGCAGCCTCTGGTCCGTCAGCGTCCGTGCGTGCGCCGCGTCGAGCGGCACGCGTGCGTTCACGCACGGCGCGAGCCTTCCTCCGCGACGCACCGCCACGACCGTGTCGAGCAGGAAGCTCGTCCGGCGCCTGAGCGCGGAACCGCCGCCGAACGCGTGCGTGTACGGCTCGAGGAACGGCGTGATGAGGTCGTGGCAGTCGAAGCCCAACGCCGCCAGCCGCATCACATGACGCGCAAGCGGCCGCGACCACGCGCCCGCCGCATCGACCTCGCCCGGCGGGGTCAGCCCCAGCACGATCGCATCGGCGCCCTCGGCGAGCGCGCGCAGCGCGGCGTCCTGCTCCGACGGCGCGACGCCGTCGATCGCATCGAGCGCGACGACCACCCGCGGTGCGTCCTCGGCCGCGCCGCCGAGATGCGCGGTCACCGCGCCTGCGAGCGCGTCGCGCGCCTCGAACCGGGCGCCCGCGAAGGTGGAGCGCAGCAGGCGCGCCACATGCTCTGCGAGTCCGCGGACATCCTCGAAGCACCGTTCCGCGCGCCGCTCGAGCGCTGGTGAGGTCCGCGTCCGCCGCGAGAGCGTCCCGATCGCCCGCAGCAGGTCGCCGTACGGCGCGTGCTCGAACGACAGCGTGTCGTCGCCCTCGAGCACGCACGCCACCGCGCGGCGCACATGCGATCCCCAGTAGCCGATGCAGTCGTGGAGGGCGATCGTTCCGTCGCTTGCCAGCGCCGAGATCGCCAGCCGCAGGTCGGCGATCACGGCATCCTCGAAGTGGAGGCCGTCGACGAACACGAACCCGAACGGCCCGTGCGCCCGGCAGATCTCAGGTCCCACCACGGGCACGGGCACATCGTCGAGCGCAAAGGTCGAGCCGACCGCGAAGCCGCCCTCGTGGAAGCGGACGCGCGCGGCGAGCCCGAGCCGGTCCGCCGCGAGGCGTGCGACATCGAGGGTGCGCCGAGAGAGATCGGCGCCGCGGCCGTCCGCGCCCATCGCGTTGAACTCGACATCGAGCGGCAGGTTCGGATCGACCGAGTGCACCTCCGCGTCCGGGAGAGCCTGCGCCATGAGGAACGCGCCGGTACCGACGAACGATCCCACCTCGAGCACGCGGCGGGAACCGGAGCGTGCGGCGAGCGTCCAGAGATCGGCGACATCCGTCGCGGGCAGAGACCACTGTGTCACCGCCGCGCGGGGATACCCGAGGGATTCGTAGACCTCGAGGATGCGCGAGAGTTCGGAGCGGCAACGGGACGCGAGTTCGTCCATCGCGGCGAGTGTATCAGCGCACCATGCCGCGTTCGGACGGGCCGTTCAGGGCATGTCGAGTTCGGTCGCCTTGACGATGTCCCACGCGCCGCTCGCGTTCGTGAAGTACCCGCCGCCGTAGCTCGCGTGGTCGTTCATCGTCCAGATCGCGGTCTGGCTCGTCGCCTTGTTGCGCCACAGCACCTCGCGCCGGCCGTCGCCATCGATGTCGGGCGAGCTCTCGATGGTCCAGTCGGTCGGGATGCCCGGATGCAGGATCGCGAAGGCGTCCATCGTGAGGCCATGCATCTTCCAGCTTATGACCATGCCGCTCGAACGCGAGCGCCAGATCAGGTCGTCCATGCAGTCGCCGTCGAGGTCGGCGATCACGGGCACCTGCCAGTCGCTTCCGACCACGGTGGTGCCGATGCGCGTCGAGACCGGCGCGGAGGTGCCGTTCAGCAGCCATCCCCAGATCTGACCGTTCGAGCGCCGCCAGACGATGTCGCGGTTGCCGTCCCCGTTGATGTCGCCGACGGCAAGAGGCGTCGCGTGCGGCAACGAGCCGATGAGCGCACCCGAGGTGATCGTCGAGCCGTCGAGCAGCCACACCGCGACCTGGCCGGTCGACGCGTTGTGGAAGACGATGTCCGCCTTCCTGTCGCCGTTGGTGTCGCCGAAGGCGATCGCGCGCCATGCCCAGCCCGGGTTGTAGGCGAACGCGGTGGTCGACACGATGGAGAGTCCGTTCAGCTGGCTCACCGCGAAGCGTCCGTCGGTCTGGCGCCAGAGCACATCGGCCTTGCCGTCGCCGTCGGTGTCGCCGAGCCCTTGGATCGCGGCCCCCGCGGGGCCCTCTCCGTCGAGGAGCGCGAGGTTCTTGAGGTCGAACCCGTCGATGAGCCATCCGAAGATCTGGTTGGTGTTCGGCTGCACGAACACGATGTCGCTCTTCGCGTCGCCGTCGATGTCGTCGGCGACATACACGCCCTCGGCCGCGGAGCCGAAGTTGAACTTCACGCTCTGGGTTCCGAAGCCGAGCACGCCGTTCGACGCCGCGCCGACCGTTCCCGTGAAGTGAAGCCGCACATCGGGCGCGTAGTCGATCTCGGGAATCGTGAACTGTCCGACGAGGACACGGAGGTCCGCGCCCGGGACGCCGTGCGAATTGGTCGGCGGGAGGTTGTACCAGCCGCCTCCACCGATGCCGGCGCCGCTCGCCGCGCCCGTGTTGTCGAAGTCGGGGTCTGCGACGGTCCCGTTGGTGAAGTTGCCTTGTTCAGCGCCGATCGTGATGAAGCTGTCGACATCCCACGCCTCGCCCGGCAGGTTGGCGGGGAAGGGCAGGAACGATGCCTCCGCCTCGGCGTCGACATCGGTCGCCTGAAGGAAGGTCGGCGCGGTCGAGCCCGAGAGCGAGACCTGGACATCGAAGATGTTGAGCAGGCGGTCGTCCGCGCGCGTGAAGTTCGCGTAGACGCGAACGACGCGGTAGGTCCCTTCGGACCCGATGACCTGCGTGCGCGTCGCGGTGAAACCCGCGAAGTCGGCGAGCGCCGGTGACGCAGTCACGCCAAGAGCCGTCAATCCCAACAGGCACAGACACCGCATGCAGTCTCTCCTCCCCCGGTGACGGGGCTTCCCGAACGCATCTCACGAGTTCGGAAATCGTCCGACGCATGGGGTGAGTTGAGCCAGACGGAGCAATCCGCATACAAGACAAACACGGACAACGGCCTCTGTGTTTTAGGGTGATTTCCCGCTGCGCCACGCGGGGTTGAAAGGTGGATCTGCGTCGGCAGTGCCGAGAAGCACACCGCCCCCGGCTGCGGATGCAGCCGAGGGCGGAAGAGTGTGCGTTGGCTTGTAGCCCCGAAGGGCGCCGATCAGTTCTGAAGCCGATCAGTTCTGAATGTTCGTGATCTTCCAGTTCGGATCGACCGTGTTCAGCGGTCCCGAACGGATGATGACGGCTCCATTGAGGTCCCACGACCAGGTCTCGCCGCCGTTGCCGCGGAACAGGACGCCGCGACGACGGTCGCCGTCAAGGTCGGGGAATCCGACGATCTGCCAGTACGGACCGGTGCCCGCGAAGACGACGGCCTTCGACTGCACGGCCATCGCGCCGACCTTCCAACGGTCGATCGAGGTGCTGTTGCGGAGGATCAGGTCGTCGAATCCGTCGCCGTCGGTGTCCGCGACGCCTTCGATCTTGACCGACTGCGGGAGCACGGGCTCCTGCTGGCCGCCTGCGTTGAGCATGCGGGTCGGAGGCGCCACGCTGCCGTTGTTGAACTGCGCGACGAAGAGCGCGCCGGCATCGATGCCGTTGCCGCCCCGTCGCAGGATCAGCTCGCCGTTCGTGTCGGCATCGAAGTTGCCCACATAGATCGCCGAGTACTCGGCGTTGAGCGTCGTCAAGATGCCCTGCGCGATCGTGGTGCCGTCCATCAGCCACACGGCGATCTCGGTCTTGCCCGAGGTCGTGCGGCGGAAGACGCAGTCGGCCTTGCGGTCGCCGTTGATGTCGTTGAACGCGACCGGCTTCCAGTCCTCGCCGACATAGCGGCTGATCGTGGTCGAATTCGCGGTCAGGCCGTTCATCGTCCAGATCGTGTAGAACTTGGTCTCCTCGTTGTACCAGAGCATGTCGGCCTTGCCGTCGGCGTCGACATCGCCCGTTCCCATGAGCTCAAGCTCGACGCTGCCCGGGTCGATCGAGGTGTAGCCGCCGCTCACGGCGCCGAGGTTGACATTCCACACCGCCGACTTGCGGCCCGGCTCGTAGTACCACGCGACATCCGAGCGGCCGTCGCCGTTGTGGTCGTCCTTGACGAACTGGGGTCCGAACGCCGCGACGCCGGTGTACTGGACATGGTCGACCTGGATCGGGGTGGCGGCCGAGACATTGATCGAGTCGATCCCGACGACCGCGTTCTCGCCGAGGTCGACGCCGATGAACACATCGTCGAGCGAATTGTTCTCGGCGCTCAGGATGTTGAAGACCTGCTGGACGCTCGAGCCGTCGGTGAGGTAGGCCGTGAGGGTCACCGGAATCAGCGCGGGCGAGCCGTCGGGGTTGTCGACGCCGCCCGCGTTGGTCACCACGAGGCCTGCGAAGCGAGGTGCGGCGCCGAGGACGCCCGCATCGAAGTTCATCGTCGAGTTGGAAGGCTCGAACGGGAACCACGCGCCGAGCGACAGCGACTTGCCCGTGGCGCCGGCGCCGTCGAGCGAACTGTCATCGAAGTCGACCGAGTTTCCATTGGTCGCGACGCCCGAGCTCACCGTGAGGCCAAGGGAGTTGGCCGGGAGCTCGAACTTGTCCACGACGAGGATGCTTGCGAGTCCTGCCGCAACGGCGGGGCTGTCCGCCTCCGAGCGGTAGCCGTTGATGCGCGGGAAGGTCGCAGCGCTCGCGATGCTCGCAGAGCAAAGCAGCATGCATGCAGAGAAACCAACGAGCGCCGGTCCTGACGACAGCGATGAGTTCTTCATTTGTAGATTCCGTTTCAGTTCTTCAACACAACTTTGAGACGACCCCGCGTGCGAGGATGCGTCCTGACGCGAACACGGACAACCTGCCGGGGCGGCGCGAACACGCGCAGCCCAGGCGAGACCTTCCTTGATCTCAACGAGTCGTTCCCTCTTCGCCCATGATACTCCGCATCAGAGGGGACAGTTCCCCTGTTTGCTGAATTCATGTTGACTCTTGCGGACGACAATGCAAGGCGTCTTGCGATTTCGTCCGCGACGCCGATTCCGATTGTGCGGGTTGTGACGGTTGTGCCTAGCCGGCCTCGCCCAATCGGGGTAGTCCGAGATCCCGCATCTTCCGATAAAGCGTCGTTCGGTTGATGCCGAGCGCTCGCGCCGCCTGCGTGCGGTTCCATCCGTGCTTCTCGAGCGTCTCGAGCAGTGCGGTGCGCTCCGGATCTCGCAGCAACTGCGAGAGCGTGCGCGCATCCTGCATCCGCGCTGAAGGCGCCTGCACCAACGCCTGGTCGAGCTTCAGCGTCGGCGCGCTCGGCGTCGAGGCGCGCAGGACGCGATCAGGAAGATGCCCTAGTCCGACGCGCGTACTCTCGCAGAGGATCGCGGCGCGCTCGATCGCGTTCTCGAGTTCGCGGATGTTGCCCGGCCAGTGGTAGCGCCGCATCGCATCGAGCGCGTCGGGCTCGAAGCCGAGGATGGTTCGCTCGACCTCCGCCGACTTCCTCGCGAGGAAGTGCATCGCCAGCCGCTCGAGATCGGTGGTGCGCTCGCGCAGCGGCGGCAGGTCGATCGGAAGCACATGCACTCGGTAGTAGAGGTCGGGCGAGAAGCGCCCGTCCTCGACAAGCCGCTCGAGCGGCTGGTTCGAGGCCACGATCACGCGCACATCGACCTCGACGGTGTCGTCGCTGCCGACCGGCTCGAACGCGCGCTCCTGCAGCACGCGCAGCAGCTTCACCTGCATCGTGGTCGTGGCGGTGTTGATCTCGTCGAGGAACAGCGTTCCGCCGTTGGCGGCGAGGAACCGGCCCTTCTTGTCGGCGACGGCTCCGGTGAACGCGCCCTTCACATGGCCGAAGAGCTCGCTCTCGAGCAGCGCTTCCGGAATCGAGCCGCACGCGACCTCGACGAAGGGCTTGCCGGCGCGGGGCCCCGACTCGTGGATCGCGCGGGCGAGCGTGCTCTTGCCCGTGCCGGTCTCGCCCTGGATCAGCGCGGTCGAGCGCACCTTGCTCGCGGCGCGCGCGAGTGCAAGCGCGTGCGTGAGCCGCGGGTCGGTGCCCACGATCGCCTCGAGCGGGTCGCCCGCCCGGGTCCACTGCGAAGGCGTCAGCCGGAGCCGGATCGCCAGCCGCTCCGACGCGCGCGCGACCGCGGCGCGCAGTTCGAGCGGATCGATCGGCTTCAGCAGCACATCGTCCGCGCCGGACCGCATCCAGCGGATGGCGCGCTGCGCCGACAGCGTGCCGCTCAGCGCGATAAGGGCGGTCTGGGCGGGGGAGGCGGCGAGTCCGCTGCGGAGGTCGTCGAAGAGCCGGTCGTCGCCGAAGAGGTCGGCGACCACCACCGACGGTTGGCCGTCGCGCAGGAGGTCGATGATCTCCGCCGCGCTCGCCGCTCGGGAGGCGGTGAAGCCACTCTGCGAGAGCGTTCGCAGCATCGCGGTGCAGGCGTGTGAATCCCGCTCGAAGACGAGCACCCGTACGGGAAGCCCGCCTCGAACCGTGGGTTCGGGCTGGTGGGGAACAGAGGTCGGCATCGGGCGCCTGCGAGTGTTTCGGCATGGAACGGGCGGGGGGAGACCGCGCGGGCACCGATTCAAGCCGACTTTTGGTTATCGGAATGGACTCATTGGATTGATTCAACCCCCGCGGCCCGTCGCGAAGCCCACCGGTCGGATACGGTCTGCCGCAATTCCCGCAAAGAGCCCGTCATAACGGACGCGGTCGCGCGTTCCTTGGTGCGGCTTCGAGTCCTATCGCCAGCCGCCTCAGATCTTGACCTTCTCCCCGGAGCCCCCGATGCCTGCCATGTTCAGCCTCAGTCGAGTCACCCTCCGTTCCGCAGTCCTCGCCGTGGCGACGCTGCTCGCGAGCAACGCGGTCGTCCTTGCGCAGAACGAGCCGCCGGCCGGTGGCCAAGGCGAAGGCCGTCAGCGCGGTGAAGGCCGACGCGGGCAAGATGGTGGCGGCGGCGGCGGCATGGGCCGCGGCTTCGGCGGAGGCATGGGCCGAATGATGGGCGGCGGCGGTGGCGGCGGCGGCATGGGCCGCGGCATGCAGGATGTCCGCGAGGCGCTCGAGGCCGATTTCCAGCGCCGCGACATCCCGATCTTCGTCAAGCAGCTCAAGCTCACCGAAGACCAGGGCGTCGTGCTCGAGCAGCTCTTCGTCGACTACGAGGCGACCTTCCAGCCCGAGGCCGAGGCGATCATGACCTCGATGGCCGACATGGGCCGCAACCTCATGCGCTCGTTCACCTCGCCCGAGCGCCAGCAGCAGATGCGCGACACGATGGACCGCCTCCGCAAGGAGATGGAGGAGGCCGAGGCTGCGAACGGCCCGATGGACGAAGAGGCGCGCCGCAACTTCTTCCGCGAGCGCATGCAGAAGATGGCCGAGCAGTTCGCCACCGAAGCCGAAAACTCGGGCCTCGATGCCGAAGTGAAGGCCGCGATGGGCGAGATGCTGACCAAGCTCGAGGCGTGGCAGGGCCGCAAGCAGACGCTCCGCGACAACTTCGTCGAGGGGCTCAAGGTCGTCCTCGACGACGACCAGGTCTCGCAGTGGCCGGCCTTCGACCGCTTCCTCACCCGCGAGAAGACGCTGCCGCGCGGCCGCATCTCCGGCGAGAATGTCAACCTCTTCTTCGTGGTCGACGAGCTTCGCATGCCGCCCGACCAGTTCGCGAAGGTCGAGCCGTACTTCAACGACTACGAGCTGCGCCTAGACAACGCGCTCAAGTCGCGCAACACCTACATCGAGGAGTCGCTCCCGCGCCTCTTCAAGTCGATGCAGGACGGCGACGCCGACGCCGCCGGCCGCATCTTCAAGCGCCAGTCCGAGCTTCGCGCCGCCGTGCGCGAAGTGAACGAGGAGTTCCGCGCGTCGATGGTCGGCGCGCTCGGCGAAGGCGAATGGGCCACCCAGCTCAACCAGGCCGTCCTTGCGGCCGGCTGGGAGCGCATCTACCGCCCGACCGGCACCGACCGCGTGTTCGAGGAGGCCATGAAGCTCGAGGGCCTCGATGCCGCCGTGCTTCAGTCGGTCACCGAGCTCTACGGCCAGTACAAGGCGGAGATCGCGCCGATGAACGAGCGCCTGAAGAACCTCGCCCGCACCGAGGAGCCTTCGCGCCTCGTGGCCGACGGCGAGCGCTTCGTCAGCATGATGTCGATGGGCGTCTCCGGCATGATGCGCGGCTTCGGCGGCGGTGGCGGCGGCGGCTTCGGCGGCGAGAACGCGGAAGACCCGATGCGCACCGCGTTCGACGAGCGTTCGCAGGTCGGCGAGCGCTACCAGGAGCGCCTCAAGGCGCTGCTCACGCCCGAGCAGTTCGAGAAGCTCCCGCGCGCCCGCGGCGGCATGGGCGGCCGGGGCGGCAACTTCGACCCGAACCAGTTCCTCGACCGCATTCCCGAGGAGCAGCGCAAGGCCCTCATGGACGCCGTCGACAAGAACAAGAACGGCCAGATCGATGAGGACGAGCGCGAGGGCGTGCGCGAGTACATGCGCCAGCAGTTCCAGAACATGCGCGGCGGCGACGGCCAGGGTGGTGGTGGCCAGGGCGGCGGCGGCGGCGGCGGCGGCCGTGGCCGCGGTGGCCAGGGCGGCGGCGGAGGTCGCGGCGGCAACGACGCCTGATTCAACCTGACAAGTCATTGCAATCTCATCAGCGCCGCGCGCGGAAGTCCCTCTGCGCGCGGCGCTCTTTTTGGCCCTGCCGATCGCGGTATCCTGCGCCGCGTGAACGACCGTTCGACCGACGCGTGTCTCCAGCATGTTGCGCCCCTCGTGGCGCGCACCCCGCAGGTGGCGCCGCCGTCCGAGCGGCAGCTGATCGGCGCCGTCGAGGCGCTGCGCGCGCTCGTGTTTCCTGAACTGCGCGCGGCGGGTACCAGCGGCGAGGCGCTCGGGCGCGAGGTCGTGCACGGCTTCGGCGAACTGATCCGTGCGGCGCTTGCAACCGAGGGCGTCCACGACGACGGATCGCGCGTCGCCTCGTTCTTCGCACAGGTTCCGGCCATTGCGGCGCGGCTTGCGCTCGATGTGCGCGCCGCATTCGAGGGCGACCCGGCCGCGAAGAGCGAGCTCGAGGTGGTGGTCTGCTACCCGGGCGTCCGCGCGCTGTTCGTGCACCGCTTCGCGCACACGCTCGATCTCCTCGGCGTGCCGCTCCTTCCGCGCATGATGGCCGAGTACGCCCACCGCGAGACGGGTATCGACATCCACCCCCGCGCGCGGATCGGCGACGCCGTGTTCATCGACCACGGCACCGGCGTCGTGATCGGCGAGACCGCGTCGATCGGCCACCGCTGCCGGATCTACCAGGGCGTCACGCTCGGCGCGAAGAGCTTCGAGCGCGAGCCCGACGGCTCGATGCGCCGCGGCTACAAGCGCCATCCCACGCTTGAAGACGATGTCGTCGTCTACGCGGGCGCCACGATCCTCGGCGGCGACACCGTGATCGGGAAGGGCTCCGTCGTCGCAGGCGGCGTGTTCCTCACGAAGAGCGTGCCTGCCGGCAATGTCGTCACCGGGCCGAAGGTCGAGCTCCGCATGATCTCGATGGGCGGTGCGATCTGAGCGAGGCGCGCGCACGGCTGATCGCCGCGATCGGCGTGCTTGGCTTCGCCAGTGGCCTGCCGAATGTGCTCGTCAACGACACGCTCTCGGCGTGGCTCTCGGATCTCGGGTTCAAGCCCGCGGACATCGGGCTCCTCGCGCTCATCACGCTGCCGTACGGGCTGAAGCTGCTCTGGGCGCCGCTCCTCGACCGCTTCGCGGCGCCGGGATTCGAGTGGCTTGGCCTGCGGCGAAGCTGGATCGCGCTTCTCTGCACGCTGCTTGCGCTCGCGTTCGCGGCGCTCGCGTGGGTCGGGCCGTCGGCGGCCGATTCGCCCGTGATTCCCGTGGCGGCCGTGGGCCTTGCGATCGCGTTCCTCTCCGCCACCCTCGACGCCGCCGTCGACGCGCACCGCACCGACAGTGCGAGCGGCGGCGAGGAAGGCCCCGCGGCGAGCGCGTTCGTGCTCGGCTACCGCGTGGCGTTCGTCTCGATCGGCGCGGCGATCCTCATGCTGCACGGGGAGATCGCGCTGTTGCTCGGGCCCGAGGGCGACGCCGCCGCCGAGGCGCTCGCGTGGAAGATCGCGGTCGCCGGAGGCGGCCTCGCGATGCTCGTCGGCGTGGGCGCCGCGCTCCTCGCGCCCGAGCCGCCGAGGCGGAAGTCGCCCGAGACGCTCGGCGCTGCGGTGGTCGGGCCGTTCATCTCCTTCGCGCACGCGCTCGGCCCGCGCCTGCCGCTCGTCCTGTTCGTGGCGCTCCTCTTCCGCCTGCCCGACCTCCTCGGAAACCGCATGACGATGCCGTTCCTGCGGCAGGAACTCGGCTTCGACATCGCCGAGATCGGCACGATCCGCCAGTTGCTCGGCTTCGCAATGACGATCGTGGGTGCGGTCATCGGCGGCATCTGCGTGAAGCGCTTCGGCCTCTTCCGCGCACTCGTGGCCTTCGGCATCCTGCAGGTCGCGTCGAACGCGGGCTACCTGGTGCTTGTCGCGACGGGCAAGTCGCTCCCCGCGTTTGCGGGCGTCGTCATCGTCGAGAACCTGTGCAACGGCCTCGTGAGCGCGGCGTTCGTCGCCTACTTCATGACGCTCTGCGAGCCGCGGTTCGCGGCCGCGCAATACGCGATCCTGTCGGGCCTGATGTTCCTCGCGGGCGCGCTGGTAGGCGCGACGAGCGGTTACCTCGTCGAGGCGCTGGGCTATTGGGGGTTCTTCGCGCTCTCGATCGCGGTCGGCCTGCCGCCGCTCCTCGCGCTGCCGTGGGCGATGCCCTCCGAGCGCCCCGACGAGGGGCCACGCTGCGCGGGATGCGGTTATTCGCTCGTTGGTCTCCCGCCGCGCGCCGCGTGTCCCGAATGCGGCGGTGTGCAAGACCCCGACGCTCGCGAAAACCGCGCGAACCCCGCGTCCTGAGCGCGTGCCGCGCCGCGCTCTATACTCGGCGACTCGCCTTTGTCAGGACCCATCCACATGACGACCACCCACGATCGCTACGGCGCCCGCACCTCGCTCGACACCCCGTACGGCGCGAAGCACTACTACCGCCTCGACGCCCTCGCGAAGTTCGGCGACTACCGCAAGCTGCCGATCTCGATCCGCGTGCTCCTCGAGAGCTGCCTGCGCAACTTCGACGACTTCATCGTGACCGAGGAGCATCTCAAGGCGCTCATGGGCTACGACGCCCGCAATGTCGGCGAGAACGAGATCCCGTTCATGCCCGGCCGCGTGGTGCTGCAGGACTTCACGGGCGTCCCGTGCATCGTCGACCTCGCCGCGATGCGCGCCGCGATGAAGCGCCTCGGCGGCGACCCGAAGAAGGTGAATCCGCTGGTTCCGTGCGATCTCGTCATCGACCACTCGGTGCAGGTCGACGCGTTCGGCTCGAAGGTCGCGCTGACGATCAACGGCGAGAAGGAGTTCGAGCGCAACATGGAGCGCTACGAGTTCCTCAAGTGGGGCCAGGGCGCGTTCTCGAACTTCTCGGTGGTTCCGCCCGCGACGGGCATCGTCCACCAGGTCAACCTCGAGTACCTCGCGAAGGTCGTGTGGGAGAAGGACGGCGTCCTCTACCCGGATTCGCTCGTCGGCACCGACTCGCACACCACCATGATCAACGGCCTCGGCGTCGTCGGCTGGGGCGTGGGCGGCATCGAGGCGGAGGCCGTCATGCTCGGCCAACCGATCTACATGCTGATTCCCGAGGTCGTCGGCGTGAAGCTCGTCGGCAAGCTGCCTGAAGGCGTCACCGCCACCGACCTCGTGCTGCGCGCGACCGCGATGCTGCGCAAGCACGGCGTCGTCAACAAGTTCGTCGAGTTCTTCGGCCCGGGCCTCGCGGAAATGCCGCTCGCGAACCGCGCGACCATCGCGAACATGGCGCCCGAGTACGGCGCGACGATCGGCTTCTTCCCGGTCGACGAGCAGACGCTCGCCTACATGCGGCTTTCGGGCCGTCCCGAGGGTCTCGTGAAGACCGTCGAGGCCTACGCGAAGCAGAACGGCTTCTGGCGCGAGGACGACTCGAAGGTGGTGTATTCGAGCGAGCTCGTGCTCGACCTCTCGACGATCGTGCCGTCGCTCGCGGGCCCCGCGCGTCCGCAGGATCGCGTCGCGCTCACCGACATGCAGTCGAACTGGCGCCGCGATCTCGGCAAGATCTACAACAAGGGCCCGAACGCCGCCGCGCCGAACGCGACCACGATGACCGCCGCCGACGGCGTCAGCGTGCGCGATCCCGAGGGCAACGAGTTCCAGCTCAAGCATGGCTCGGTCGTCATCGCGGCGATCACGAGCTGCACCAACACCTCGAACCCGAGCGTGATGATCGGCGCAGGCCTCGTCGCCAAGAAGGCCGCCGCGCTCGGCCTCACGCGCAAGCCGTGGGTCAAGACCTCGCTCGCGCCGGGCTCCAAGGTCGTCACCGAGTACCTGAACGCCGCGGGCCTCACCGCGTCGCTCGACGCCGTCGGATTCAACACCGTCGGCTACGGCTGCACGACCTGCATCGGCAACTCCGGCCCGCTGCCCGACCACATCGGCGCCGCGATCAAGGAAGGCGATCTCGCGGTCGCGAGCGTGCTCTCCGGCAACCGCAACTTCGAGGCGCGCGTCCACCAGGATGTGAAGGCGAACTACCTCGCCTCGCCGCCGCTCTGCGTCGCCTACGCGATCGCGGGCACCGTCGACATCGACCTCCAGAAGGACGCGATCGCCACCACGAAGGACGGCAAGCCCGTCTACCTGAAGGACATCTGGCCGACTGCGAAGGAAGTCGAGGACGCGGTGCACCAGTTCGTGACCCGCGCCCAGTTCGAGAAGGAGTACGCCGATGTCTTCAAGGGCTCGGACGCGTGGCAGAAGATCGCGACCGGCGGCGGCGAGATGTACTCGTGGGACGCGAAGTCGACCTACATCCAGGAGCCGCCGTTCTTCGTCGAGATGAAGAAGGAAGCGGGCACCATCACCTCGGTGAAGGGCGCGCGCTGCCTCGCGAAGCTCGGTGACTCGGTGACGACCGACCACATCTCTCCTGCGGGCGACATCAAGAAGGACGGCCCTGCGGGCAAGTTCCTCGTCGAGAACGGCGTCGCCCCCGCGATGTTCAACAGCTACGGCTCGCGCCGCGGCAACGACCGCGTCATGACCCGCGGCACCTTCGCGAACACCCGCATCAAGAACGAGCTCGCCCCCGGCACGACCGGCGGCGTCACGACCGACTTCACCGACGGCACGGTGAAGGCGATCTACGACGCAAGCGTCAACTACAAGGCGAAGAACATCCCGCTCGTCGTCCTCGCAGGCAAGGACTACGGCATGGGTTCGTCGCGCGACTGGGCCGCGAAGGGCACCTTCCTCCTCGGCGTGAAGGTCGTCATCGCCGAGAGCTTCGAGCGTATCCACCGCTCGAACCTCGTCGGCATGGGCGTGATGCCGCTGACCTTCCTCGCGGGCCAGGACCGCAACTCGCTCGGGCTGAAGGGCGACGAGACCTTCGATGTCCACATCCCGTCCGACCTCAAGCCGCGGCAGAACATCAAGGTCGTGGCGACGCGCGCCGACGGCAGCAAGGTCGAGTTCGAGACGCTCTGCCGGGTCGACACGCCGGTCGAGGTCGAGTACTACCGCAACGGCGGCATCCTCAACACCGTGCTTCGCAAGATGATGTCTTCGAAGTGACGCGACAAGATGCGTGAATCCCCCGCGGGGCGCGTCCGGCACACGGCGCGCCCCGCGTTCTTTTTGGCTGAAAGTCGTCCGAAACTCGCGGGTCGCCGCGCGCGGCGCGGTAGGTTCGCGCGCGAAGGGAGCACGACATGCCGGCAGGAAAGGAACAGGAGAGGAACTCGCTGCGGGCGCTCGCGCGGGCATCGGCGGCCGCGCGGCGGGCCTACCGGGCGTCGCGTCGATCCGAGCGCGCCACGCGGCGTGCCCGCACGCTGCGGGGGCTCGAGCACGCGCTCTTCGGAAGCCGCATGCCCGACGCGGGCACGCAGCTGGCGCTTGCCGGCTGGAGGCGCGACGCACTCGACGCCGCGTGCCCGCGCTGTGGCACGACGCGAGCACCGTTCGAAGATGTGCGACGCGGCTGCGCCGAGTGCCGCGGGAGGACCCTCGGCTACGACGCGCTGGTTCGGCTGGGTCGATATGCGCCGCCGCTGTCGCAGTGGGTGCCCGCCATCAAGCGCCGCGCGTGGCGCGGCATGGCCGACGCGCTGGGAGCCGAACTTGGGCGACAGGTGCAGGACGCGGTGCACGCCGGTCACATCCCGCAGCCCGATGTCGTCACCTTCGTGCCGACGCACTGGCTGCGGAGGCTTCTGCGAGGCATCGACCACGGCGCCTGCCTCGCCGAGGCGGCTGCGCGCGTGCTCGCGGTCGAGTCGAGCCCTCTTGTGACGGTCGGACTGGCGCTCCGGCAGACGGGTGCGGGCCGCGCGGCGCGCGACGCACAGCGGGGGAGGTTCTCCCTGCGGCGGCGCGGCGCGGTCCGATGCGGCCTGGAGGGCCGCCATGTGCTGCTGATCGACGATGTCCGGACCACGGGGGCCACCCTTCGCGAA
>Ga0209985_10001548_pt1 | contig 22294 bp, 20 predicted proteins | sample NOAtaG_FD_187305 | JGI IMG/M metagenome (GOLD analysis project Ga0209985, IMG submission 187305) | Freshwater lake microbial communities from Lake Erie, under a cyanobacterial bloom - NOAA_Erie_Diel6S_1000h metaG (SPAdes) (version 2) | ecosystem: Environmental > Aquatic > Freshwater > Lake ...
AAGAAGGTGACCGAGGCCGCGCCGCACACGCCCGTCGTGCTCGCGGAGGTCATCGAGCGGCTCCTCGAGCCCGATCTCGATCGGCGGATCCGTCGCGCTGCCGACGTGATCGAAGCCCTCGCATCGACGCCGCCGCCGGCGAACGCGCGGCTGCGTCTTCACGCCCTGATCGAGCGCGTGCACGACGAGCAGCTTGCGACGGAGCGCCGCTCGGCGGCGGAGGCGGCCACCGAGTTTCCCGAGGAAGCTTCCACATCCATGTCTTCCGAGGCGACGTGGATGGCACCTTCGGGCGCGGCGGTCGGCGTCGCCCCGCAGCCGGTGAGCGCGCGGCCGGACGCCGAGACCCGTGCGGCCCAGCCGATGCTCGTCGCGATGGACACCGCGCTCCTGCCTGCCGATGCGCTGCCCAAGGCCACCCTCGCCGAGCACGAGCCCTCGACCGCAGTGCGGCGCGCGGCAGCGGAAGCGCTCGCCGAGCGAGCGTGGTCCCCAGCTGCCGCGAATGCAGGCCCATCCGCCCCTGTCCAGCGTGCGCCGGCCGTGCCCGCGGTCCGCCGGGAGGCCGTCAGCGCGACCCGTCGATCGGCACAGGCCATCATCGTGTTCGCGCTGATCGGGGTCGTCGGCGTGGGACTCGGAACCGCCGTCGTGCTCTTCCACCGCGGGCCGGCCGAGGACGCCACATCGTCTTCACGTACCCTCGCTTTCGCGTCGGGCTCCCCCGCTCCCTCCGCCGTGCCGCTTGCCGCGGCACCGCCGGCCTCGGCGCCGCCGGCCTCGGCGCCGCCGACCGGAACCGCGGATCGATCGCCGGCTGGAGCCTCGGCACCCCCGGCCGGTCCCGAGGCGGACGCACCGTCCGAGCCCGCCATCCCCTCCGCCCCCACGCCGTCTGCCCCCGCGCCGAGCATGCCGGCGGAGGAGGTCCCGACGTCCGCCGCCATGACCTCGGGCGCGGCCGACGACGAGGAGGAAGAGCGCGGCGTGCTGGAGATGGCAGCCGTGCCGTGGGGAAACATCTGGCTCGATGGACGGCCGCTCGGCCTCGGCCCCATCACCCGCCGGGTCGCGCCAGGTCGCCACGTCGTCGGGGCAGGGCCCGAGGACCGGGCGCTGACCACGCGTACCGTGACGGTTCGGGCGGGCGCCCGCGAGCGGGTTCTGCTCCGCGTCGTCGAGTGAGCGACGCGGCCGAGCGCCTCGCCCGAGCCCTCGGGCCCGTGGAGGCGGTCGAGGACGTCGACATCGACGGACTGCGGCGCCTCATCCACGGCAATACCTGGACGGTGATCGCAAGTACGGCGGCGCGGGTCCGCGCCGAGCGAATCGGCCTCGAGTCCGAGCATCCCTGCGCCCCGAGGTGGATCGCCTCCTCGGATGAGGCGTGGGCGATCGAGCGCGCGGAGCCGCTAGGACTCGACGCGGTCGAGCCTGCCGTGCGCGTCGTCGCGTGCATGGGACGGACCGTCCGCCGCACCGGAACGCTGGCTGAATTGCTCGCGCTCACCGATCCCCGGCCCGACCGCGCGCTCATCGCCCTCGGCGTCGCACGGCGCCACGTGGATCGCGCCTTCGCGCGCTCGCTCGAGATGGAAGCGCCGCGGGGCGCGTCGCTCGGAGGCGCGCTGCCGGGCTGGTTCCGGCGCTGTGGTGCCCGCCTCGTGTGCCTGTCGCTCCGCCGCGCGCGGAGCGAAGCGTCTCCGCTCGACGACGTCGCGGGTCTCGAGCTCGGCGCCGGCGCGGAACTGGGGCACCTCTGGCACGACGCGGTTGCGCTCGACCTCGCGCGGCTTCGCGTCGGACTTCGTGAAGCGGTCGTGGGTGCTCCGATTGCCCGGAGCCTCGCTGCGGAGTTTGCCCTCGAGGCCTTCGAGCGGCTCTCGCTCCGCGAGCCGGAACGGGTCTCGCTGCGCATCGAGGCGCCGGACTGCCTCGATCTCCCGCGCTTCGCTCCGCTCGGCGACGACGTCCCCGCGTCGCACGCGCGCTTCGTGGCCCGTGCCCTCGACGGGATCGTACTTGCCGGCCAGACGGTCCGGGTGGTCACCACGCCGGCCGTGCGCGCCGGCCGTGCCCGTCGTCCCTTCGAGACCCGCTCGGAGCGCGCGCTCCGTATCTTCGGCCACGAGGCGGCACGCTTCGACGACGAGGGGCTCTACTCGGCGACGCCGGTCGCCTTGGCCCGCGACGCGGTGCGCGGCCTGCGCGGCGTCGTGATCGACGGTACCACGGGGCTCGGCTGCCTCGCGATCGCCGCGGCCGAGCAGCCCGAGGTGTCGCGGGTCATCGCGGTCGATCTCGATGCCGAGCGGCTCGCGCTGGCTCGCCACCTCGCGGCCCTGCGCGGCGTGGCCGCGAAGATCGAGTTCGTCGTCGGCGACGTGTTCCGCCTCGCCACGCCCCGCGCGGCCGACGCGCTCCTGCTCGACCCTCCTTGGGGCGGTCGCGACTACGACCGCGGTGCCGTGTCGCTCGGCGAGCTCGCGCTCGACGTCCGCCCCTTGCTGGCATCCTTTCGGGGTGCCCTCCGCGTCAAGCTCCCCCGCGGCACGCACGACGTTCCGTCCTCGCTCGTGCAGCGCGCGATGGTCGACGAGCGCGGTGCCGTGAAGTTCCTCCTCGCCAGTCGGGACGGAGGAGCCTGAGCCTCAGGCCTCCATCTTCGCCCGCACGCTCGGCGGCAGCGGGACGAGCTTCTTGTCCGCGCCGACCGCGACCATGTGCACGACGCCCGCGACGAGCAGCTTCTCGCCCCGGTACACGTCCTGCTGGAAGACGACGCGGAACGGGCTCTCGATCCGCGGCGTCGACCGGATGTCGAGCACGTCGCCGAACACCGCGCCCTCCTTGAAGGTCATCTCGCACTTGTACACGACGAACCCGATCCCTTCCGCCTCGAGGAGCCGCACGAGCTCCCGGGGGCCGAGCAGATGTTCGCGCGCGCGCTCGAAGTACTTCAGGTAGTTCGCGTGGTAGACGAGCCCCGAGTGATCGGTGTCCTCGTAGTAGATCTGAACCGCGAAGTGGCCCGTGATGCTCACCCGGTGCTTGTCGCACGCCGGGCCGAACCCGTCATCCGTTCGCGCGCCCGAGGCTCGCGAGGAGTCCACGTGCGAGCGACGTGTCGTCGATCTGATCGGGATGGAAGTCCGGTCGCAGGTAGTCGAGCACGGCGCGCCGGAAGAGCTCGGCCCGCTCCTCGCGGTCGGCGGCGAACATCGGGTTGAGCCTCGCGGCCTCTCCGTAGCCGCGCAGGTCCGTGCCTCGGCGCGCCTCCTGAGCGAGCAGGTCCTGCGTCGCCTTCTGCCAGAAGAACAGCAGGAGACCGAGCGCGACGAACATCCCCACCGCGCGCACGCCGTAGCGCCCATCCACCTTCTGGAACACGTCGAAGGCGACCGACTTGTGCTCGATCTCTTCGGCCGCGTGCCAGCGGAGCAGGTCGGCGATCGCCGTCGGCGCGTGGTCGAGCATGCCTCGCGTCAGGCCGCGATGGGCGAGCGAGGCAGTGAGGTGCTCGGCCGCCGCCGTCACCGACAGGCGGAGCGCCGGTGGCGCGGCAGGCTCGATCACCTCGTACGCGAGGTGCCGGTACCAGCCGAGGAAGCCCTCGAGGTCGTAGCCCTGTGCCTCGAGGATCCGGTTGAGCCGCTCGTGCTCGTGCCCATGCCGCCCCTCCTGTCCGAAGAAGCCACGGATGCGCTCGACGAGCTCGGGGTCGTCCGACACCTGCTCGAGGTAATGCTTCACCGAGCGGATGAAGAAGCGCTCGCCGTCGGGGAAGAGCAGGTTGATGCCGTTGGCGATGTGCGTCGCGTGGGGGTTGCCGAAGAGCCAGAACCGCCGGATCGATCGGTCGAACGGGAAGCCCATCGCCCGCACCGGGATCTTGCGGGCGCGGCGGGAACGATCGGCGTCGGCTGCGGGCGAGGACGAAGTGGCGGTCGGCTCGGACATGCGATCTCCTCCACGAGGACTTGTTGAATGAGATTCAACAATGGTCGGAAGTGGATCGGAAGTCAATGGCCCGGCATTCTCCGCCCGTGGCGAGACGCTCCACGCCGACGACGCGACCGACCCCGCGGGGCCCGACCTCGAAGCCCGCGGCGGCGCGTCGCCTCGGGGTCGACGAACGCCGAACGCAGCTCGTCGAACTCGGTCGCAGACTCTTCACCGAGCATCCCTACGACGCGCTCTCCATCGACGGGATCGCGCGCGCGGCAGGCATCAGCAAAGGGCTCCTGTACCACTACTTCCCGAGCAAGCGGGACTTCTACGTGGCCGTCGTCGGCGACGCGGCCCAGCGTCTCATCGAGACCACCAAGCTGCGGCCCGGGCTCGCGCCGCCCGAGCAAGCCATCGAGCGCATCGACGCGTACCTGGACTTCGTCGAGGGCAACGCGGGGCCCTTCGTGACGCTGCTGCGCGGAGGCGTCGGGACCGATCGCGAGGTCGCCTCGATCGTGGACGGCACGCGCGAGGCGCTCGTGACCAGCGTGCTCGATACGCTCGGCGTCGCGGAGCGCCCGGTCTTTCGTCTCGCGATGCGCGGCTGGGTCGGACTCGTCGAGGCGGTGAGCCTCGAGTGGATCGAGCACCGTCGCATCCCGCGCGAGACCGTGCGAGCGATGCTGCTGCACACGCTCCGCGCGTGCTTCGAGAGTGCGCTCGCGCTCGATCCGTCGGCTTCGCTCACGCTCGGCGCGTGACGAAGAACACGTGCGCTGCGCAGAGCGCCGCTCGCCGGTGAGGTGACGCACCGGAGAGCGCTGCTCGTGAGGCACCGCACGAGTGAGCCAGAACGCAGGCCCCTAATCTCCGCGTCATCCACGCAGCGCGAACGAAGCGCGCCAGAAACGCGAGACGAACGAGCGATGTCCCTCACCGACTCCATCCCCAACAACGTCGACCTCGGCTCCAACAAGAAGCTGCTCCGCGCGCTCGAGAAGTGGCAGCCGGACTTCCTCCGCTGGTGGATGGAGATGGGCCCCGACGGCTTTCAGCGCGACGACATCTACCTCCGCACGGCGACGAGCGTGGATCCCGCCGGCTGGGCCACCTACGACTACGTGAAGATGCCCGACTACCGCTGGGGCATCTTCCTCACGCCGCGCGACGGCGAGCGCTCGATCGGCTTCGGGGACGTCGAGGGCAGCAAGTCGTGGAACGAAGTGCCGGGCGAGCTCCGCGGCGTGCTGCGTCGGATCATCGTCACGCAGGCCGACACCGAGCCCGCGTCGGTCGAGCAGCAGCGCCAGCTCGGCAAGACCGCTCCCTCGCTCTACGACCTCCGCTCGCTCTTCCAGGTGAACGTCGAGGAAGGCCGGCACCTCTGGGCGATGGTGCACCTGCTCCACGAATACTTCGGAGCCGACGGCCGCGAGGAGGCCGAGGCGCTCCTCACCCGCCGCAGCGGCAACCCCGACACGCCGCGCATCCTCGGTACGTTCAACGAGACGACCGACGACTGGATGTCGTTCTTCATGTTCACGATGTTCACCGACCGCGACGGCAAGTACCAGCTCGCCGCGCTCTCGGAGAGCGGCTTCGATCCGCTCGCTCGTGCGACGCAGTTCATGCTCACCGAAGAGAGCTTCCACCTCTTCACCGGCGAGACCGGCGTCGAGCGCATCGCGCAGCGCGCGGCGGAACTCACGAAGCTCGACCCGAACGGCGACGCGCGCCAGCAGGGCGGCATCGACCTGCCCACGATCCAGAAGTGGATCAACTTCTGGTTCTCGAGCGCGGTCGAGCTCTTCGGCGGCGAGATCTCGAGCAACGCGGCCGACTACTTCGCGACCGGCCTCAAGGGCCGCTTCCGCGAGCGTGAGAAGTACACCGAACACCGCGCGATGGAAGGGTCGTACGCGATGGACGTGCCCGAGAACGGGCGCCTCGTCCGCAAGGACGTACCGCTTCGCAACGCCATGAACGAGGTCCTGCGCGACGAGTACATCGCCGACTGCGAACGCGTCGTCCGCAAGTGGAACCACGCAATCAAGAAGGCGGGCGTCGACTTCGAGCTGAAGATCCCGAGCCGGCGCTTCAACCGCCGAATGGGCATGTACGCGACCCTCTCGTTCACGCCGGCGGGCGAGCTCATCTCGCGCGAGCAGTTCGAGGCGATGCGCACGACCTGGCTCCCGACGGCCGAGGACCGCGCCTACGTGCGCTCGCTGATGGTTCCGGTGCACGAGCGGGGCAAGGTCGCGAACTGGATCGCGCCGCCGAAGCAGGGCGTGGACGGCAAGCCCGTGGACTTCGAGTACGTGCGCTTCGAGGCCTGAACTCACGGCCCATCGAGGGGCGCGGGCTCCGAGGGGACGACGCAGCGGCCGAGGCAGCAGCGGACCTCGCACGAAGCCGCGGTCGGGCACGTGCTCGACCGCGAGACCCTGCATCCTGCGCCCTCGTCGCACGCGCGGCAGTCGCCGTCCTCGTCGCAGCGCACCATCGAGAGCGGCCCATAGGAGCCGGGCGAGCACGACGGGAGCACAGCGGGATCGACCGCTGGCGGGAGCGCGGCGACGCAGCCCGCGAGCCCCGCCAGCACCAGCGCGGCGAGGTGCCTCACCCGTCGACTTTGGGCTTCAGGCCGACCCGCCCGTTCTGCATGACGATCTCGAAGTCCACGCGCTTGTCCCCGTACTTCTCGCGCAGCTTCGGCATCATCTTGTCGACGCTGTCCTTGAGCGTCTCGAAGCGCACGGCGCCTTCGTTGTTCTTGCGCCGTGCCTCGGAGTAGCGCGCGTAGAGGTCCTCGAGCGCGCGCCCTTCGGTGGCGCGTGCCGGCGCCGCGGGCGGAGAGGGAGCGGGCTTGGGCGGAGCGGGCTTCGCCGACGCCGGGGGCGGGGCAGGGGGCGCGGCCGCTCGCGGCGCGGAGCCTGGCGGGCCGAACGGAGTACGAGGCGCCGGCGGCGGAGGAGGACGCGGCGGAGCGAGCGAGGGCCCGGTGCCGGTCGCGGACGATGCCGGCGCCCGCGGCGCGGTCGCGGCTGGCGCGGGGCGTGAAGCCAGCGTCCCGGGGGGCGGCGGGGCTGCCCCGAGGGGGGCGAACGCGCTCAGCCCTGCGCGCTTGGCCGTCGAGGCCGAGGGGGGCTCGGGAGTCGACCTCGAGGCGGGCGCAGCGGGCGCCGCCCCGAGCGCTCCGAGGATCGCATCGACGTCCCGATCGTCGAGCTGGTCGTCTTCGATCGCATCGACGTCGACGTCGAGCTCGATCTCCTGCGCCGGCGCGTTCTTGGCCTTGGCGTGCGGTCTGCCTCGGAGCTTCGAGGCGCGCAGCACGTCCCGCTTGTAGGTGCCCTCCTCGATCTCTCGGGTGATGCGCTGCCAGTACGTCAGGTACGTGCCGTAGCGCGCCGAGAGCTGCTGCGTCCGGAAGCGGAGCGCGGTGTTCCGCGGGAGGTTCTTCTTCAAGAACTCCATCGACCGATCCATGTCCTTGCGGGCCACCGTCGGCTCGAGCTTCTCGATGCCCTGGAAGTACTGCTCGTAGAGCGCACGGAGGCGCGCGAGCTTCACCTCCGTGTCGTGCAGCAGCTGGTCGAATTCGTCCGGGCTCACGGCGCCGGCATCATACCGCGTCCGCGACCCTTCCGGTCGATCCGCGAACGGGTCAGCCCTCGACCTTCAGGATCGCGTGGAAGGCCGCCTGCGGGATGTCGATGCGCCCGACGGACTTCATGCGCCGCTTGCCCTCTTTCTGCTTCTCGAGGAGCTTGCGCTTGCGGCTGATGTCGCCGCCGTAGCATTTCGCGGTGACGTCCTTGCGGAGCGCCTTCACCGTCTCGCGGGCGATGATCTTGCCGCCGATCGCCGCCTGGATGGCGACCTCGTACTGCTGGCGCGGCACGATGCCGCGGAGCTTCTCCGCGAGCGCGCGCCCGATCTGGTAGGACTTTTCCTTGTGGACGATGGCGCTGAGGGCGTCGACCTTGTCCCCGTTGATCATCATGTCGACGCGCACGAGGTGGTTCTCGCGGTAACCGGCGAGCTCGTAGTCCATCGAGGCGTAGCCCTTCGTCGCGCTCTTGAGGCGATCGAAGAAGTCGAAGAGCACCTCGCCGAGGGGAAGCTCGTAGGTGACGATGACCCGCTCGGTGGAGACGTACTGGATGCCCTTCTGCTCGCCGCGCCGCTCCTCGCAGAGCTTGAGCACCGCCCCGATGTAGTCCGACGGGACGTGGATCGAGACCTTGAAATAGGGCTCCTCGATGTGGTCGATCTTCACCGGGTCGGGCAGGGAGGCGGGGTTCTCGACCTCCTGCTTCGTCCCGTCGGTCATGTACACGTGGTAGACGACCGAGGGCGCGGTGGTGATGAGGTCGAGGTCGTACTCGCGCTCGAGGCGCTCCTGCACGATCTCCATGTGCAGCATGCCGAGGAAGCCGCAGCGGAAGCCGAAGCCGAGCGCCTCGCTGGTCTCCGGCTCGAAGGTGAGCGCCGAGTCGTTCAGGTGCAGCTTCTCGAGCGCGTCGCGGAGCTCGGGGTAGGCGTTCGGCTCGGTGGGGAAGATGCCGCAGAAGACCATCGGCTTCACTTCCTTGAAGCCGGGCAGCCGCTCGGTCGCGGGCTTGTAGAAGGTCGTGATGGTGTCGCCGACCTTGCAGTCGGTGACCGACTTGATCTGCGCGGCGAAGAAACCGACCTCGCCCGGGCCGAGCTCGTCGACGGCGCGCGGGAAGGGGGCGAAGGCTCCGAGTTCGGTGATCTCGTAGTCGGCCTTGGTGGCCAGCATCTTGATCTTGGTGCCGACCTTGATGGTCCCATCGACGACCCGGATGAGGCACATCGCGCCCCGGTAGCTGTCGTACCAGCTGTCGACGAGCAGCGCGCGGAGCGGGGCGTCCGCGCCGGCGGTCTCGGGCGGCGGCACGCGCTCCACGATGGCCTCGAGGATCTCCTCCATCCCGATGCCCTCCTTCGCGGAGGCGGGGATCGCGCCGGCGCAGTCGAGGCCGATCACCTCCTGCACTTCGTGCTTCACCTTGTCGACGTCGGCGCCGGGCAGGTCGATCTTGTTGAAGACGGGGATGATCTCGAGGTCGTTCTCGATCGCGAGCCAGACGTTCGCGAGCGTCTGCGCTTCGACGCCCTGCGAGGCATCGACGACCAGCAGCGCGCCTTCGCACGCGGCGAGGCTGCGGCTCACCTCGTAGGTGAAGTCGACGTGCCCGGGGGTGTCGATCAGATGCAGGCGGTACTCCTGCCCGTCCTTCTTCGACTTGTAGGCCAGGCGCACCGCCTGGGCCTTGATGGTGATCCCGCGCTCGCGCTCGAGCTCCATGTTGTCGAGGAACTGCTCTTTGCTTTCGCGCTGGCTGAGCGCGCCGGTCTTCTCGAGCAATCGGTCGGCGAGCGTGGACTTGCCGTGATCGATGTGCGCGATGATCGAGAAATTCCGGATTCGAGACGTCGGAAACGACATGGAGGGCCGCGAGGTTTGGGCGTTCCTACGCCCCGGGGCAAGCAGCGCTCACTTCGTGCGCGGCGGCTCGACCAAGCTCAGCTGCCCGGGCAGCTCCGCGGCGTACTTCTCGAGGACGAGATCGATGCCCTCGCGGATGTAGCTGGCCACGGGTCGCTGCGTGCGCTGGTTCAGCTGCTTCAGCTTCTCGTTCTGCTCGGGCGTGATGTAGATGGTCGTCGAGACCTTGTTCCTCGCCATCGCGCCGCCTCCGCCCGGGCCGTGGGTCCTCGAAGCCCCGAGCGCCGTGAACATACGTGGCGTGGCGTGTACGGTCAATGCAGCTCGATCAACCCGGATGTTTCTTGGGGTTTTGGGCCGCGAGCCGGGCCGCCGGGTCCTGCCGGTAGAAGGCGGCGAGCTGGGCGTAGAGCTCGGGCTTTCGCTCTTTCATCTGCACGGGCTTCTCGAAGAACGACTCGGTCGCGACCGCGAAGAACTCCGCCGGGTTCGTCGCGCCGTAGGGGTCGAGGAGGGAAGGGCGCCCAGCCTCCGCGCGATCCCGGAGGTGCTCGAACTCGCGGCCGAGCGCGGCAGCCCAGCGACCGTAGCTCATCCCGCGGGGCAGCTCGGGCGCCCCGTCGGCCTCCCCGAGCGCTTGGTCGAGCTGGTGCGCGAACTCGTGGAGCACGACGTTCATGCCGTCGTGCACGTTGCGGGCGCCGTGCCGGGTCGCGCTCCACGCGAGGACGACGACGCCTCGGTCCCACGATTCGCCGAGACGGACTTCCTCCTGCTCCTCGACCACCATCCCCTTCGCGCTGCGGCGCGTGGCCACGTACGCCTCGGGGTAGAGGACGACGCGGGTGAGGTCGGGGTAGACGGCCGTCTCTTCGTCGCCGAGTAGCAGCAAGCAGGCCTGGGCGGCGACCGTGACGCGCATCTCGTCGGTCACCTCGAGCCCACCCGCGCCCTCGAAGACCTTGTCGTGCAGGAACACCTGGACGAGATCTTCGAGCCAGGCGCGGTCCTCGTCGTCGAGGGACCGGACGTAGGGCACGTTCTGGTCGATCAGCGCGGTCCAGTCCGCGGGGAACGGCTCCCGCCAGATCCGTTCGTGCCGGAGGCGACGCAGGAATCGCAGCACCACCTGGCGAGGGTCGCCCAACAGGGTTGTGGTGAGCAAGTCGAGGGGGCTATGCTCCCGGCGATGCTTCGGTTTCTGGCCTTCGCGTTGCTGTGTGCGACCGCCACCACCGCCCGAGCGCAGGACTCCCTCGAGGCCGAGGCGCGGGCGAACTTCGAGGCGGGCCGGATCGCCTTCGTCGATGGACGCTTCGCCGATGCGCTCCCGTACTTCGAGCGCGCCCACGAACTCACGGGGCGGCCCGAGCTCCTCTACAACATCGGCGTGTGCCGCGATCGCATCGGGCACGACGTCGGGGCGCTCGAGGCCTTCGAGGCCTACCTCGCAGCGATCCCCGACGCGGCCAACCGCAGCGAGGTCGAGCAGCGCATCGAGACGGCGCGGCTTCGCGTCGCGCGCATGGCGGATGGCGGAGAAGGCGCGCCGGAGTCAGAGGTGGACGCGGGCGCCGCGGCGCCTTCGGGCTCCGATCCGACCGGTTGGATCCTGGCTGGTGCCGGGGCGGCGATCGCGGCTGCAGGCGGCGTGCTGGTGGGCGTCGGCGCGGCCGACCGTGCGGGCATCGAGGGGTCGATGGGGACCCTCTCGTGGAGCGACGCGACGGCGCGGGCCTCGAGCGCGGACGGCCTCGTGGTCGGCGGAGCGATCGGCCTCGGGGTCGGGGCCGGTCTCGCGGCGCTCGGGCTCGGGCTCGCCCTCGCGGTCGGCGGGCCTGAAGCGCCTGCCGTCGCGCAGATCTCTCCGACCGGTCTGAGGGTGTCGTGGTGAGGTTCGCGGCCTGGATCTTCGTGCTGACCGGGTGCGCGCTTGCCGCCCGCGATGGCCAGTTCCTTTGTCCCGACGAGCGCTGCCCGGCCGGGTTCGCGTGCGTCGAGGGGGTGTGTCGATCGGCGACCGACGCGGCAGGAGGGCTCGACGCGCCGCTCCCCGACGTCCCGGGGCTCGATGCGCCGCGGCCCGACGTGCCGGGGCTCGACGCGCCGAGCGTCGATGGAGGCGAGCCGTTCTCCTGCCCCGACGCGCCGACGGCGACCGACGCCGGGCCGGATGCGCCGGTGCTGCTCGACGCTCCCGGGCCGGCGGAGTCGTGCGTTCCCGACGCGCGGCTCGGCGCGCGCGACGAGAACGGCGATGGCCGGATCGACGAGGGCTGCGGCTACTTTTTCCGAGGACCGCACATGGTGCTCTCGGCGATGCCCACGGTGGGCAGCTACCTCGGCGTCGATCTCACCGCGGACGGCACCACGCTCGTCACCGCCTCGGGCGAGCTCGACGCGCCGGTGTACTTCGCGCGGCGCCCGAGCTTGGTGGACGCGTTCGCCGTGGCCGAGCCCGAGCCGGGCCTGGCGTTGGCGGGCCGCCGCATCGAGTCGGTGACGATCCGCGGCGACGGTGCGGAGCTGATCGTTGCGGCTTCCGGCGCCGACGGCACCTCGCGGCTCTACCGGAGCGTGGCGTGTGCCGCCGGGTGGCCCGCCCTCACGCCCATCGGCGAGCTCGACGGAGCGAGCCCCGGCGAGAGCGAGCCGTACCTGCGCCGTGACGGCCTCGAGCTGCTCTTCGTGCGGAGGTCCGCGTCCGGCGGGGTGCCCACCATCCTTCGTGCTCGTCGCACCGATCTCGGGGCGCCGTGGGTGACGGAGTCCGGCGGGATCATGGGCTCGGCCCCGACGATGTCCTTCGACGGTCACACGCTCTACTACTCGGAGAGCACGGGCGGGATTCGCGTGAGCGACCGGACTGGACTCGATGTGGCGTTCGCTCCCGCATCGACCGGCTCCCCGACGCTCGCCCACCCGACCTCGGCGCGCGCGATGCGCCGACTCGTCATCCTCCCGGCCGCGCGAGAGGCCTATTTTTCGCACTTCACCGACGGGACGACCGTGCCGTCCGATGCGCCGCTGGCCCGCAGCGTCTTCCGGATGCAGGTCTGCAGGAACGCCGCGTGCGGAGCGACAGTCCTCACGAGCTGCGTTGGCTTCATGAGCGCGGACGGGCTGACCTGTTACCGAGCGCCGTCGACGGTGAGCGCATATCCGGCGGTGCCGTGCGCGCCCGACCAGCGGCCCCTCGCGATCCACTCTCGGCAGGAGACCGATCTGATCCGCGGCCGGTTTCCGCTGGCGTGGCTGGGCATGCACGGGCGTCGCTGGGACAATGGCCAGCCGTTCCTCTACGACGAGTTCTCGGTCGAGCCCTCCGCGATGGAGTGCGCCTCGGTAGAGATGGGGTGGCCCCTCGATCCGGACTGCGTGGCCACGGTCGCAGGGGGGCGCACCGTACTCTGCGAGAGAGAACTGTGGCCGGTGTACGTCCGGCCATGACCGCACGGCGGCGGGGCGGTCGTGTCCTTGCCCTTCCACGAGGCCAGCGCGTATGCTGCAGCGCCCCAAGCCGGGCCGAGCGAGAAGACCGAGCGTGAACAAGACACCGAGAACGATGGCGGGCGTGGCGGCCGGGATGCTCGCAGGGGCGATTTCCGCGGCGGGGTGCGGGAGCGGCCCGAGCGCCGTCGTCGAGGGGCCCACGGGCACCCGCGAGACCGAGGCGGAGCGCCTGGTCCGTACGCAGTGCGAGCCCGAGGGGCGGCGCGTCGCGTCGACCGACGTGAACAACGACGGCACCCCGGACATCCGACACGTCTACGAGGGCAGCGCCGAGAGCTGCGTGCAGTTCGACATGAACTTCGACGGAGTGATCGACGTGACCCGCTTCTTCGCCTCCGATGGCGTGACGCCGATCCGCGAGGAGCACGACTTCGACTTCGACGGCCAGCTCGACCAGGTCTCGTATTTCGAGGGTGGGGTCATCGCCCGGGCCGAGCTCGACACGAACTTCGACAACCGCATCGACACCTGGCTGTGGTGCGAGGGCGCGCTGCTCGCGCGCAGCGAGCGGGACCGGCGGCACCGCGGTCGCCCGGACACCTGGGAGGAGTTCGAGGGCGGCGTCATCCACGAGGCCCGCTACGACAACAACAGCGACGGGGAGCCCGACCGCTGGGAGGTCTTCGAGGACGGGCGTCTGGTGCAGATCCGCCTCGACAGCGACGACATCGATCCGAACGGCGACATCGTGGAGGACGTGCCCGAGGCCGCCCGCGGGACGCCCGAGCCGCCCCTCACCTGCGACGGCAGCGAGGCGCCGGCCCGGTCTGTGGCCTCGACGGCGGGCGGCGAGAGCGCGGCGTCGGCCTCCGAGCCGGCGACGACCAGCGGAGAGGGTGCCCCGCCCAGCGGCGGCTCGGAGGCGGGCGGCTCCGAGGCGGGCGGCTCCGAGGCGGGCGGCTCCGAGGCGGGCGGCTCCGAGGCGGGCACGGGCTCGAGCGCAGCGCCCGGAGGCGCCGCGGATCCATTCGGTATGGGTTCGGGCGAAGGCACCTCGGGCGGTGCAGGAGCGACTCCGTGACGCGCGCGGTGACCTGGGCGCTGGTCGCGGTTCTCACCGGAGGCGCCGTCGGGGCCTGCGGCGGTTCGTCGGAGCCGGCGAGGCGTCGTCGCCCGCGGTCGACGGGCGCGGAGACGCCGGCCGCAGCCGTCGACGATCACGGCCGCTGCGAGACCGAGGGCGAGCGCCTCGAGGTCTCCGAGTACGACACCTCGGGCGACGAGACCCCGGACGTGCGGCGCGTGTTTCACCGCATGGGCGATGGGCCGCTGATGCGGCTCGTGCTCGCGTGCCGCGAGGCCGACCTGAACGGCGACGGCACCAAGGACGTCGTCCGCTTCTACAACGACGAGGGACGCCCGATCCGGGAGGAGTCGGACCGCGACTTCGACGGCTCCATCGACACGATCACGGTCTTCCAGAACGGCCGGGTCGTGCGGACCGAGATCGACGAGAACCACGACGGCCGCGTCGATGCGAAGATCTTCTACGACGACGAGGGCGCGACGACCCGCACCGAGCGGGACCTCGCGGGGCGCTCGACGCCGACGGACTGGCACCCTGACCGCTGGGAGTACTTCGAGGACGGCCGCGTGGTCCGGATGGGCACCGACGTCGACGGTGACGGCCGCGTGGACCGCTGGGACCGCGGCGGGGACGGGGCGCCCGAGCCGGTCGCGGCTCCGGCCTCGACTCCGGCCTCGACTCCGGCCTCGACTCCGGCCTCGACGGGCGAGCCCGCACCCGCCGACGCGGGCAGCGCCGCCTCCGGGGCGGGCTGAGTCCGGTGCGCGAGCGCCTGCAGAAGGTCCTCGCGGCGGCGGGGGTCGCCTCCCGTCGCGCCGCCGAGGTACTGATCGTCGAGGGGCGCGTCCGGGTGAACGGCAAGATCGTCACCGAGCTCGGGACGAGCGCCGACCCTCGGCGAGACCGGATCGAGGTCGATGGGAAGCGAGTCGTCCGCGAGTCGGTGCACTACTTTCTGCTGCACAAGCCGCGGGCGATGGTGAGCACGATGAAGGACCCCGAGGGCCGGGCCTCGATCGGGGAGCTCGTGGCGCGCATCGGCGTGCGCGTGGTGCCGGTGGGTCGGCTCGACTTCCACACCTCGGGTGCGCTGCTCCTGACCAACGACGGCGAGCTCACCGACGCGCTCCTGCACCCGCGCCGCGAGGTGCCGAAGGTGTACGCGGCGAAGGTCCGCGGGCGCATCGACGTCCCGGAGCTCGACGCGCTCCGCAACGGCGTGGTCCTCGACGACGGGGTGAAGACGAAGCCTGCCGACATCTTCGTGCTGCGCGAGGACGGCAAGAGCACGTGGCTGCAGATCACGCTCTACGAGGGCAAGAACCGGCAGATCCATCGCATGGGCGACGCGATCGGACATCCCGTGCTGCGCCTCGCGCGGCTCTCCTTCGCCGGCATCGACACCGACGGCCTCAAGCCGGGGCAGTTCCGCCCGCTCACCGAGCGGGAGCTCGAGCGCCTCAAGCGCGACTACGTCACGCCCCGCAACCGCGCGGTGAAGGAAGCACAGCGCAAGGCGCGCCACGGCGTGAGCGACGCGACGCTCGACCAGCTCGACGACGACTGAGCGCGGCGAAGATTTCTGCGCGCTCGCAGCCGAAAGCGGTTGACATGACAAGAGCGGCAGCTACTATCCGCTCCCTCCGCCGCGGGGTGGAGCAGCCTGGTAGCTCGTCGGGCTCATAACCCGAAGGTCGTAGGTTCAAATCCTGCCCCCGCAAAACCCACTACGCCCGCCCGGCTCGCCGCGGCGGGCGTAGTGCTTTGGAGCATCGACGCGTCGGCATCGCCGACGAAGCAGGGAGGCTTCAGCGCGCAGCGAGGGCGTCGGCGACCTCGATCCAGACCTCGTTGCGGCGTAGGAAAGGGAGGACCGAGGGAGGGTCGTAGCGGGCGGAGACTGGGGCACCGGTGGGCGCGAGGCCCGCGGCGCGCAGGGCCTCGGTGAGCTCGGCGGTGCGGGCGCGGAAGCTTTCCTCGTCGGCGAAGCCGGCGTAGCGGAGTACGGCGATGGTGCGGGCCGGGACCTCGCGGAAGCGGACCCGCGCATCGTTCGGGGCGGGCAAGGACGAGACGCTCCGGCCTTCGGGCATGACGAAGCCGATGACGTGGCCGCTGCCCTCCGGAGCGTGCGTGACCGGTGTCGTCATCGCGAGGCGTTCGCCTTCGTGGGTCACGGGCGCGGTCATGCCGATGGACTCCGCGCCGCGGTTGCCGCCGAAGATGTACCCCGCGAGCCGCCGGAAGCCTTCGTAGGGGGCCGACTCGTAGCCGCCGCCGGTCTCGGTCTCGGCGAGGACCATGGCGTCGTAGCGCCGCAGCTCGATGCCGGGGGCGAGGGTCCGGAGCACGGTGTAGGGGGGCTCGGGAGAGAAGTGGCGAGCGGCCTGCCATCGCACGACGGCGGCCCCTCCGAGGACGGCGAGGGCGGCGAGCAGCATGCGGAGGGACCTCTTCACGACCGCGGCAGGTGTGGGGCTGGCCTCAGGCCATCGGAAGTGCCGCTCCCCGGCGGGCACGGTAGCCTTTGCCGTGGCGCCGCGCTGGACCCTGCTGTGTCTCGTTGCGCTCGGCTGCGGCGGGGCCTCCGAGCGGCTGTTGCCGGGGCCGGGTAGCGCGGGCATCGATGTCGTACGAGACCTGGTCGAGCCCATGCCTGCGGGGGCGAGCGCCTGCGTCGCGACGGCGCCGCACGAGGTCACGGAGGCGCAGTGGCGCATGCTGGCCGAGATCGGGGCTGCCGATGCGCTCGGCTGGCGGAGCGGGCCGCGCGTCCTGGCGTCGGTGAGGTGCCGGTACGGCGGCGTGCGCGCGGGCGCGGTGTGGCGCCTGCTCGTCGACGGCCCGCCGGACCTCGCGGCGCTGCCCCTCCGGGTCCGTGACGCGGAGGCGCCGTGTGAAGCGGACGCGTGCGACTGGCCGGTCGCACGCCCCGATGGTGCGGTCCTCGAGATCCGGTCTCCCGGGCTGACGCCCGCCGGCCATGCCGGCGCGGAGCGCGCGCTGGCTGCGCTGTGGTCGCGCATCCCGCATGCGGTGGAGGTGTCGGTCGGCGACGACGGCGCACGCGCGCTGTCGCGGGTCGGCGACCGGGTGCGGGAGCTCGTGCAGACCGACCGCGAGCGACATATCACGCTGCTCGACTGGGACGAGCTCGGCGTGCGCGCCGAGGACCGCCGCCTGCGTCGGGATCGCGCGCTCGAGGCCGGCACGGACCGGCGGATCCTGCCGCGGGACGAGGCGGATTTTCTCGACGCAGAGGGGGTCGTCCAGCAATTCGAGCTCCGCTTCGAGCGGCTCGGGCGGCGCGCGGATCGGCCCTCCGCGGAATCCGAACTCGGCGCCTTCGCGCTCGCGACGCTCGAGCGCCGCAGCGAGGATCACCGGGCCGTCTCGCTGGCGCTCGAAGCACTCGAGCGCCTCGGGCGGGCTGGCGAGGGCCTGGCCTGGCTCGATCGGTTGGCCGTCGAGCGCGATCACGATCCCGTCGAGGCGCGTCGGGCGGCCGCCGAGGCGTGGGCGCTGGCCGTGCGCGCGGCCGATCCGAGCGCAGGCCGCCGCCTCGCGCGCGGGGGGCTCGTGGACGCAGCGGAGGAGCCGGCCCGGGTCGAGGCGCTCCGCGCAGCGCTGGCTGGCGCGCTCGAGCGTGGGCGCGCGGCGGGGCGCCCGGTCGAGCCGGTACAGGTCGAGGAGGCCGTGCAGCGCTGGCGACGGCTCGCGGCGCCGGGCAGCACCTCGCCGCTCGCCGCGCCGGTCCGGCTGCCGGCGCTCGGCGTCGTGCCGGCGCTGCTCTGCCTCGGGATCGACGCTCCCTTCGAGGCCGACACGGAGATCGAGGTCGCGGCGGCCTTCGAGGTGGCCTCCGTCGTGGAAGGGGCGGTGGTGATCCAGCCCGGCTTTCGACTCGCGGTGCTGCCCTCGCTCGGGGTGCACGCGGTCGGTCCCGCCTCGGAGGCGGTCGCCATCGAGGCGATGGCCGAGCCGTTCCGGTCGCCTGGTGCAGGGGCGTTCGTCGTCGCCGTGCGTGCTCGGCGCGGGGGCGGTTCCGTCGCGGAGCTCAGGCTCGAGGGGCGGGTCGAGCGCGGCGTGGTCCTCGTCGAGCGGGTGTCGCCCGAGGCGGCTGGCTGGGATTGGGCGCGCTTGGCCGACGGACTCGTCGCGCCCTTCGCGGCGGTGCTGGAGCGGCGCTTCCCCGACCCGGAGCTGCGCTGGCGCATCGAGGATCGCGGCGCCCGGGAGGCGCTCGTCGGAGATCTCGACGCGCTCGGGCACGCGCGCTGTGCCGTCGACGAGGGAGGGGTCCGATGCCGCGCGGAGCCGGGGCGGGGGCTCGCTGCCGTCCTCACCGCAGCGCGTTCGCTCGGGCTCGTGCCAGCCTCACGCTGAAGGCGAGCTCAGTCCGCGCCGCGGTCCGAAGGCGCCGGTGCGGGGCCCTCCGGTGAGGGCTGCTCGCCATCGGACTTGGCCTCCGGCGGGGCGGGAATCAGCCAGGAGAGCAGGATCGAACCGAAGAGCAGGACGCCGACGACCGCGAGCGATGGGAGCGGCTCGACGTGCCAGTGGTGCTCGCTTCCATCGAAGCGGCCCACGATGTCCCCGAGGAGCGGCAGGAGGATCTTCACGCCGATGAAGAGCAGGACGATCGAGACGGCCTTCTCGAGGTAGCGGAAGCGGGGGAGCAGGGCCTCGAGGACGATGTAGACGTTCCGAAGACCGAGGATCGCGAACATGTTCGAGGTGAAGACCACGAAGGGGTGGGTCGTCACGGCGAAGATGGCGGGGATCGAGTCCACGGCGAATACGACGTCGGAGAGCTCGACCACGCAGAGGACCAGAAAGAGCGGCGTAGCGAGCAGGCGACCGTCTTCCCGAACGAAGAAGCGCTCCTCGCGGTAGCCCGACGTGATCGGGATGAAGCGCTTGACGAACTTCACGATCTTGTTGTCGTCGATGCTCTCGGCTTCGTCGTCGTCGTCCCCGCCGAGCAGGAGCTTGCCGCCGGTGTAGAGGAGCAGGACGCCGAACAGATAGAGCACCCAGTGGAAGCGGCTGACGATGGCGGCGCCGGCGAGGATGAAGACGCCGCGCAGGACGATCGCCCCGAGGACACCCCAGAAGAGGACGCGGTGCTGGAACTCTTTGCGGACGGCGAAGCCCGAGAAGATGACGACGAAGACGAAGAGGTTGTCGACCGACAGCGCCTGCTCGAGCACGTAGCCGGTGAGGAACTCCCAGGTGCGCGGAGGTCCGTAGTCAGGGAGCGTGTACAGCAGGCCCGCAAAGCCCATCGCGCAGCTCGCCCAGACGGCGACCCAGAAGAACGCCTCCCGGAAACTCATCACCCGGCTCTTCCGGTGGAAGACGAAGAGGTCGAGGAAGAGGACGACGGCGAGGAAGACGAGGAATCCCGTCCACAAGGCGGATTGCGAGAGGTGCGGCATTCCTGGGGTGCGCGAGCTTGCCACGGAGGATATGGCCGTCCAGTTCCCGCGCCGGGGTGGCGCGCGCGCAGCGCCGGCGCGATAACCCCTCGGCGTGCTCGACCTCTCCCCTCGCTATCGCCTCTACCTCGTGCTGGTGGCCATCTTCGTGACGGTGCTGCTCGTCGCCGACATCGTCGCGGGCAAGTTCTTCGTCCTCGGCGGGGTCTCCATCCCCGTGGGCACCGTGACCTTCCCCATCGCGTTCCTCCTGACCGACGTGGTGAACGAGTACTACGGGCGCGCCGGCTCGCGGCTCATGACCCTCGTCGGGATGGGCATGCTGATCCTCGGCTTCGGGGTGATCACCGCCGCGCGGCTCCTGCCGGTCGCGCCCGACAGCCCGGTATCGCAGGCCTCGTTCGACGGAGTGTTCGGGCTCTCGTGGCGGCTCTTTCTCGCCTCGCTCGTGGCCTACCTCGTCAGCCAGTTCCTCGACATCTACACGTTTCACATGGTGAAGCGGGTCACCGAGAGCCGGCACCTGTGGATCCGAGCCATCGGCTCGACCGCCCTGAGCCAGATCGTGGACACGACGTTCGTGACCGGGGGCGCGTGGCTCGGGGTGCTCGAGGTCGGCGAGATCGCCACCATCGCCGGGTACAGCTATCTCTACAAGCTCGCCGTCGCGGTCGCGCTGACGCCGCTCGTGTACGTGGCGCACGAGCTCATCACCGCGCGCCTCGGGATCGAGCCGCTCCGCCACGACGCGGAGGACGCGAAGCCGCCGCCCTCGCCGCCGATGGTGGAGACGGAGGCACGTTGAGGCCGGCGCGCATCGTCGCGCGCCGCGCGTTGACGTACCCCGACGGGGCGCGTCCGACCGAGGACCGATCGGCGCACGTGCGGGCTGCATCCGGGTTGGCCTGGCTGCGCGACGAGGGGGGGGCGCGCCTCGTGATCGCCCAGGACGACACGTCGTTCCTCGCGGTCCTCGACGACGCGGGCGCCGTGCGGGAGTCCGTTCGCCTCGACCATCAGGTCGCGGGCCGGCGCGTCTTCGAGTCGCGGCTCGGCAACAAGCAGCACAAGCTCGATCTCGAGGCCGCCACGACGCTGCCGGACGGGCGGGTGCTGGTCGTGGGGTCGGGCTCGCTGGCGGCGCGCGAGCGGGTGGTGATCTGCGATGGCCGGTCGGCCCGGGTCGTCGCGCTGCCGGCGTTCTACGCGGCGCTGCGCGACGAGCGCGGCTTCTCGGGCAGCGAGCTCAACGTGGAGGGCGCGGCCGTGCTCGGCGATGCGCTCGTGCTCGCGAATCGGGGCAATGGCGCCCCGGACGCCGTCGGTCCGCCCGTCGACGCCGTCGCGGCGCTGTCGCTCGCGGCGCTCCTGGCCCACGTCGATGGCGGTGCGGTGCCCGCCATCGAGCAGGTGACGGCGCTCGCGCTCGGGGAGATGGGCGGCGTCCGCCTCACGCTCACCGATCTCTGCGCGCGGCGTGGTGCGCTCTACTTTCTCGCCTCCGCAGAGGCCTCTCCGAACGCGATCGACGACGGGGTCGTGGTCGGCACCGCCGTCGGCCGCGTCGAGGGTTCCTCGGCGTGCTGGGTGCCCATCGTGGACGAGGCCGGGGCGCCGTCGACCGCGAAGGTCGAGGGCCTCGCCTGGGCGAGCCCGACGGGCGAGGGAGGCCGCGTGCTGGCCGTGGTCGACCGGGACGACCCCGACGCGGCGAGCGAACTCCTCACGATCGAGTTGCCGGCCGAGCTCGTCCCGCCGAGCTAGCTCGCGTTCAGGTGCCGGGTTCGACGCGCGCCTCGACGACGAGCGGGGAGAAGCGCAGCGCGGCGAGACGCGTCTGGAGGCTGCGCGCGTGGGCCTCGCTCGGGACGGCCACCCGCACCATGCAGGCCCGCTGGCTCCCGCCGGTGCTCCAGGCGTGCAGGGCCTCGACCTTCGCGTCCTCGCCGAGCGCCGCGCGCACCTGGGCCGCGAGGCGCTGCTCCGCGTCGACATCGAGCAGCGTGAGCGCGGTCGAGCGCGCGAGGCCGGCCGACCACTGGAGGATGACGGCGGCGCCGAGCAGCGCGGTGAGCGGGTCGAGCCAGGTCCAGCCGAGGTAGCGGCCGCCGAGGAGAGCGACGATCGCGAGCGCGGACGTGAGCGCGTCGGCGACCACGTGCAACAGCGCGGAGCGGTGGATCGGATCGTGGTGGTCGTGGTGGTGATGCGCGTGGTCGTGATGGCGATCGTGGTCGTGATCGTGATGGTGATCGTGATCGTGATGGTGATCGTGATGGTGATCGTGATCGTGGTGCGCGTGGCCATGGTCGTGGCCTGCGCCTCGGTGCAGCACCCACGCGCTCGCGAGGTTCACGACCAGGCCGACGAGGGCCACCGGCAAGGCTCCGTCCCAGTCGACCTCGTGATGGCCAGTGAGCCGGAGGACGGCGTCCAGGGCGACCGAGATCGCGACCCCGCCGAGGAGCAGGCAGCTGGTGAAGCCGGCCAGGGCGGGGATCTTCCCCGCGCCGAACACGAAGGCTTCGTGCCGCGCCAGCCGCCGCATCAGCACGTAGGCGAGGCCGGCGAGACCGAGGGCGCCGACGTGCGTGGCCATGTGCCAGCCGTCGGCGAGCAGCGCCATCGAGCCGTTCCAGTGCCCGGCGGCGATCTCCGCGACCATGGTCACTGCGGTCAGCGCGATGACCGCCTGCACGCCCCGCTCGCGGCGAACGTCTTGCTGCGTCGGGTGCGCGGCGTCGGAGGAGCCCATGGCAGGAGGTATAGCGTCGCGCCTGCTCAGCGGCCCCGAAAGCGGGCCGCCCGGCGCTCGAGGAAGCTCTGCATGCCCTCGGCGGCGTCCTCGGTGGCCATCAGCGCCCTGGCTTCGGCGAGCAG
>Ga0209985_10001549_pt1 | contig 22283 bp, 17 predicted proteins | sample NOAtaG_FD_187305 | JGI IMG/M metagenome (GOLD analysis project Ga0209985, IMG submission 187305) | Freshwater lake microbial communities from Lake Erie, under a cyanobacterial bloom - NOAA_Erie_Diel6S_1000h metaG (SPAdes) (version 2) | ecosystem: Environmental > Aquatic > Freshwater > Lake ...
CGCATGGAGGGACCGGGTCGGGGACGGGCAGAAGCTACGGCCGCGTCGGCGTGCTGACCACCGGGACGCGCCGCGGTCCCCGTCCGGACGCACGCTGGCACCCGCGCGCGGCGACGGCCGCGGCGACACTAGCTTTCCCTCGTGCGATACTCCGCCATCACCGCCCGCATCGCCGGCGAGGGCTCCGACGCCTGGCACGTGCACGACGACGCCCTCCGCCGCCGATCGGCGGGCGAGGACGTCATCGTGCTGTCCATCGGCGACCCGGACTTCGACACGGCCCCGGCGATCCGCGCCGCCGCGACGCGTGCGCTCGAGTCGGGCCGCACCCACTACGCGGGGATCGGCGGCGAACCCGCCCTGCGCGCTGCCATCGTCGCGCACACGCGGCGCACGACCGGACTCGAGGTCTCGCCCGACGACGTGACCGTCTTCCCGGGGGCGCAGGCAGCGCTCTTCGCCGTGGCGCAGTGTCTGCTCGATCCCGGCGACGAGGTCGTGGTGGCGGAGCCCACCTACGTCACGTACGAAGCGGTCATCGGCGCACCCGGGGGGCGCCTGGTGCAGGTGCCGCTTCGACCGGAGCACCGCTTCCATCTCGAACCCGCGACCCTCGCCGCCGCCATCACCCCGCGGACGAAGGCCGTGCTGCTCAACTTCCCGCACAACCCCACGGGGGCGTCGCTCACCGCGGATGAGGCGCGCTCGGCTGCCGAGCTGTGCCGGGCCCGTGACCTGTGGCTGGTCTCGGACGAGGTGTACGCGGCGCTCGCCGACGAAGGCACCCACCACAGCCCGCTCGCCCTGCCCGGGATGCGCGAGCGGGGCGTGCTCATTTCGAGTCTCTCGAAGTCGCATGCGATGACGGGCTGGCGGTGCGGCTGGGCGGTCACGCCGCCGGAGATGGCGCATCACCTGCGCCAGCTGGCCCGCGCGATGTACTTCGGCCTGCCACCGTTCATTCAGGACGCTGCGGCCTACGCGCTCGACCACGGCGGCGGCGAGCTCGACCGGCTGCGGGCCGCCTACGCGGCGCGGGCGGCCGTGCTCGTCGAGGCGCTGGCCGACGCGCCCGGCGTCTCGGCTCGGCGGCCCGACGCGGGGATGTACGTCTTCGCCGACGTGCGCGGCACGGGCCTCGACGGCAAGCGCTTCGCCCGCGGCCTGCTCGACGGCTTCGGCGTGAGCGTGACGCCCGGCGAGGGCTTCGGCCCCGGCGGGGCCGGCCACGTGCGGATCACGCTCGGCACCGACGAGGCCCGCCTCGCGGTGGCGGCGGCACGCATCGTGGCGTACGCGCGAGGACTCGCCGACTAGGCGTCGCCGGTCAGGCGTCGCCGGTCAGGCGCAGGGTCGGCCGCGGCGCGCGCGGCGCTGGAAGAGCAGGTTTCGCGCGAGGAACGTCATGTCCAGCGGGCGCGTGACCATACCTGAGGCGGCGACGCGCGGGTCGGCGGGGCGGTCGGTCGTGAGCTGCGTCATCGCGCGCACCGAGGCGACCTGGCACAAGTCGCGGAGCGAGTCCTCAGGGAAGGCGCTGTCCGCCTGCGTGCCGTTGGCGAAGTACACCGAAGCATCGAAGGCCGACACGCCGGACGCGACCAACTCCGGCATCAACTGGCCGGTCGGATCGAAGCGTGAGGCCCGCATGAGATTGTCACCCACCCGGTAATACACGGCCACCGCAAGCTTCAGCACCGAGCTGTTGGGGACGCTGATCGTCGAGTCCAGCTGCGAGGGCCACCGCCACAGGCGCGGCACCCCCTCGAGGAAGGTCACCTGCACGGGGGCGGTCGTGTCGGCGGGGGCGATGTCGTTCACCGACGAGGCCAGGAGCACGCGCTGAGATCCGGTCCCGTCGTCCCGGATCAGGAAGACGTCGCCGGGGGCGATGTCGACCCGGCCGCTGCGCTTGCGGACCTCGAGGCAGTTCGCGCCGCAGGTCCCGGTACCCGCAGGGGGCGGGCTGGCGGCGTTCCAGCGCAGCAGGTAGGCCGGCGGCAAGGCGGTGTCGCGGGTCGGCACGCGCAGCATCCCGATCGTGTCGCCGTTGACGACGAGCGCTCCGAACCGCGGCGACGAGGGAACCAGCATCCCCACCTCGCCGACGTCGCGCTGCAGCGACATGGCGATGTACCGTCCGCGTCGCGTGGTATCCTCGCTCGCCTGACTGCGTGACTGGGTGACCCACGCGTTGACGGCGAACGACGTCGCGGCGCCAAGGACCAGCAGCCCGATCGTCATGGCGGCCAGCAGCTCGACGAGCGAGAAGCCCGCGCGGCGCGGGGCGCGGGTCACGGGGTGGGACGGAAGACGAGCGTCTCCATCACGACCGGCCAGGCGCCGGACTGCGCCGAGACGTTCACGCGCACGCGCACGAGCGCCGAGTCCGCGGTGGCCTCGACCGTGAGGGTGCGCCGGAAGCGGCCGGCGGCGTTCGCCGCGCCGGTCTCGTCGATCCGCGTGTCCGGCTCGGTCACCAGAAGCGCCGCGTCGCGGCCGCGCACCTGCTCGAGGTACGAACGCGCGAGCTGGAGGGCGACGTTGCGGGTGTTCTCGGAGTTCACCGCGCCCATCGAGACCTGCGTGGCGCCGGCCAGCGCGAGCACGCCGACCGACAGCAGCATCATCGCGATGATCACCGAGATGAGCGTGAAGCCGTCTCGGCGCGCGTGGGTCCCCGGCGGGACGCGGCGCGCGGCGATGCGCCGTCGAGGACGGGAACGGCCGGCCATGTCAGTACCCGGGGCGGTAGGCAATCCGGTACACCGAGCCGACCTTCGGCGTCCCGGGCGGCAGGTTCGCGGGCACGCGGAAGCGCGCATCGAAGGTCCACCGGCGGTCGGGCGGTTCGTACACCGGGCTTCCCTGGCGCCACTCCCAGTTGGCCATGCGGCTGTAGAACAGCGAGACCAGCGATCCGGAGAGGTCCACGGTGGTCCCTGGCTGCCAGTGCTCCAGGAACCGCGGGAAGTTGTGCAGGCCGCCGCCGTAGTCGGTGGGACCGCCGGCGTCGAACCAGGCCGAGTTCGCCTGGCCGCGGTCGGCCGCGGTGTTGGTCGTCGGCGCATGGCCGGCGGCGATCGCCGCGCGCACGAACATCGGGGAGTTGTCCGCCCCCGCCAGCGCGTTGTCGCTGCAGCCGGTCACCTCGGTGGAGAGGCAGACCTGGTGATGGTTGCCCAGCGCGCGGCTGTTCGCCGAGTCGCGCCAGGCGCGCGAGAGGAACGTGATCGCGTCGCCGACGAGCGCGGCCGGTCGCCACGCCGTGTCCGGTTGCGTCAGCGTCCGGTCGTGGTTGTAGTCGCCCTGAACGTAGATCGGCGCGTGCGAGACGATGGTGAGCGCATTGGGCAGCCGATGGCCGTTCAGCAGCCGGATCGCCGGCAGCGGCAGCCCGCCCGCCAGGCCGCCGGGTCCGGTGGGCCGTCCCTGTGCGTCCGGGGGGAACTGCAAGGCGGGGGCGCCGGTGAACTCGATGTAGAGCACCCGCGGCGTGCGGCGTACCGAGTCGGCGCGCACCCACGTCCGCAGATTCGCCACGTCAATATCGAGGGTGCGGACCATGCGGTCCTCGCGCGCGTCGAAGAACGCCGAGTCGTGCCCGGCGAAGATGACGGCGCATTGGGCCGGCGTGGGCACCTGCAGGAAGGTCCGGCGCGTGGACCGCGTCGCAATGCCGGCGCAGACCTGGGGCACGCTGTCGTACGGCACGCGCAGATACCAGTCGGCCGCGTAGGCGAGCTTGGCCAGCCGCACCTGCGGGTCCTCGGCGCCGGTCCGGGGCTGGACCACCCCGTACGGGTCCATGCCCGGGGGCAGGGGCACGGTCAGGGAGTCAAGCCCGAATGCCCCCGAGCGGACGCGGCCCTGAAAGCGTGCGCTCGAGCTGTCGCGGAAGCGGGCGTCCTGCGCCGGGTGCGCGCAGCAGTTCGTGTTGTCGGTGCCGCGACCGTCGAAGCCGAGTGCCCGGTACGTGTTGCCCGCCCCGAGGATCATGGGTCGCCGTGTCCCCGACTGGCCGCAGGCCGCGCTGCTCGCGTCCTTGCGGTCGCGGATGATGCGGTTGGGGGTGGTGATCCAGTCGTCGAAGACGATCGGGCCGCTGCCGCAGAGATAGATGTCGCCGTTCGCGTGGATGCGGCCGGCGAAGTGCATCGAGTCGGCCGGCGTGACCTCGAGGTCGTGGTTGAAGAAGACCCCGAACTGGAAGACCGGGATCAGCTGGGCCTCGATCGTCACCACCGCGCGCGCCGTGTTCTGGGCGCGATCCCGCGCGGTGATGTCGAGGTCGTACCGCGCGTACTCCCCCGTGAGGTCGCGGAACGCGCCGAAGCGGACCGGGTCGGTGGGCGGCGTCCTCGCGGACCGTACGACATCGGAGATGGTGACGCCGTCGAGGGTCGTGCCGGCGTAGTTGGGCAGGCGGATCGAGTCGAGTTGCGCCCGGCTCGGGATCCCCGTGCGCCGGATCAACTGCGAGAGCTGCGACATCGCCTGGTCGGCCGCGCCGTCCGCAGCGAAGATGAGCCGAACGGTCGCCTGGTCCACGGACGACGTCCGCACCATCGTCGCCGCCCCCGTCGCGGCGGACGCAACGAGCACGACGAGCAGCACGAGGACCGCGAGCGTCGCCTCGAGGGCGAAGCCGGCGCGGCGACGGGTCGGGAAGGGACGCATGGGAACGATTCCGCCTAACGGGAGGACGAAGCGGACGCCGCTCGGTCACTCGGTTGGCCCACGGCCGCAGCCGCAGTCTGCGCGCCACCGTCCCGGTTGGCATCGGGTCGGCGGTGGGCCGGCATCATGCCGGCGGCGCCTCCGTAACATAGTGATATTCCTGCCCGCCATGTGACGCCCCGTGGCGGCCACCCCCCGAGGGCGAGAGCTTTCCGGCCATGCCCGGTACCGGCCTGCTCGCCCTGCTCGACGACATCACGAGCATCCTCGACGACGTGGCGCTGATGACGCGCGTCGCGACCAAGAAGACCGCCGGCGTCATCGGCGACGACCTCGCGCTGAATGCCGAGCAGGTCTCGGGGGCGAACCCCGAGCGCGAGCTGCCAGTGGTGTGGGCGGTCGCCAAGGGGGCGATGCTCAACAAGGCGATCCTCGTGCCGGCGGCGCTGGCCATCTCGGCCTTCGCGCCATGGCTGGTGCAACCGCTGCTCATGGTCGGCGGCCTCGTACTGTGCTACGAGGGCTTCGCGAAGGTGTGGGCGAAGCTCGTGCCGCCGGCGGCGGCCGCGGCAGTGTCGGCGGGTCCCGCCGCCGCCGCGAGCGATCCGGCGCACGCCGAGCGCGACAAGATCCGCGGGGCCATCCGCACCGACTTCATCCTCTCGGCGGAGATCGTCGTCATCGCCCTCGGCACGATGGCCACCCGGCCGATCCTCGAGCAGGTCGTGGCCCTCGCTGCGGTCGGCGTGGGCATCACCGTGTTCGTCTATGGGCTCGTGGCCGGCATCGTGAAGCTCGACGACCTGGGGCTGCGACTGCTCAAGGGGGAGCGGGCGAATCGCCGTCGGCGACGGCTGGGCGTCTGGATGCTGCGCGGCACGCCGTGGCTCATGCGCGGGCTGTCCGTCGCGGGGACGGTGGCGATGTTCCTCGTGGGCGGCGGCATCCTGTTGCACGGCGTGCCGCCCCTGCACCACGTGGTGACGGGCGTGGCGGACGCCGCGGGTGCGGCCCGCCTGCTGGTGGCGACGCTTGGCGACGCCGTCGCCGGGATCGTGGCGGGCGGGCTGGCCGTCGGCCTGCTCGCACTCGCGGCGCGCGTGCGAGGGGCGCGGGCTCCGGGCCCCGCGCCCAGCGTCGGGACGCGCGCGGATGCTATCCGTCCAAGAACGCCGGAAGAAGATGCAACGTCGCTTCCGCGATGACGTCGAAGGCGGTCCAGTCGCCGGTGCGTGGCACGGGCTTTCGCGTGGACGGGGCTGTCTGCGCCATCAATGCCTGCCGGACCGCGTCGAACTCCCCGGCGTCGAGCCAGACGGATGCGCAGGCCGCGCACCGCTCGACGATGATGCCGGCATGCGTTTGGCTGCGCATGAGCGTCCTGCACTGCGGACAACGGCGCGGCCTGGTGTCGGGGCGCGCAGGGCCAGCCCGACGTGACTCGAGAGGCACCTCGTCGGCAGGCAGCCGAGTCTCGGCAATGGCAGCCCCGGAGATCCACAGGCCGTGACACTGCCGACATGACGCCGCGGGGCGGCGGTCAATGTCCCGCCGTACCATCAGTTGTCCGTCAACGGGACACCGCAGTTCCACCTCTCCCTCCTTTCCGAACCGACGACAGCGGATAGAAGCGGAACGTAGCGACTCCGGGTCGCCCCGATGCCCCTGAGGGTCCCCCCGCCATTGCCTCCACCGAGGCCGCGCGTGACGCCCCGGCCGCGCGCCGCGGGCGCCGCGCGGGTGCGGCCGGCGCCCTCACCCCGGCCGACCTGGTGGTGCTGTCGCTGCTGGCCGAGCGCGCTATGCACGGCTACGAGCTGCTCAAGGAGTACGAGCGACAGGAGGTGGCCGACTGGGCACCGGTGTCGCGCCCGCCGTGTACTATGCGCTGACCAAGCTGGCCGAGCGTGGGCTGGTGGCCGCGGCGAAGCGGGTACCCAGCCCGCGGCGCGAGAACGCGCAGCCGTGGCGCGTGACGCCGTCAGGCCGCACCGCGCTGGCCGCCGCGCTGAACGATGTGTCGTGGGCCACGCGCCGCGAGGCCCCGCCCTTCCTCACGTGGATGGGGCTCGCCATCCACGCCGAGCCCGATGCGCGACAGCGCGTGGTGCAGGCGCGCCGCGAAGTGGTGGCCGCTCGGCTCGCGCGCGAGCAAGCCACGCTGGCAGGCATCCGCGCCGACCGTGGTGCGCGGGTTGGGGTGGCCGAGTGGATGGTGGGGCTTACGGTCGCGCAGTGCGAGCTGGAGCTGTCGTGGCCGGCCGCGCTGGAGCGGGATGGGGTGCTCGGTTAGCTCTCGATGGCAACGGCAGCTCGTGCAGACGGTGTACGCCGGGCGACACAATCGTCTGCCTGATCCACTCGATGGCCGCGTCGAAGGTCGCGGTCATGTTGTTGTGGCCTTGCACAGAAGACACGGTGTAGTCGAAGCGATGGCCGGCCCTCCGCAGCGCCGTCAGGTTGCGCAGCGACAGATCCACCGGAATGCTGCCGTCGTACCCGCCGTAGATGAAGAAGCCGGGGATGGCCAGCGTGGCCAGATCGGCGGCCGCGTCCGTGTCTCGACCGAGGAAGTCGGGCCACACGTACGGCTCAGTGCGCGCGGCGAGCGCGGCGGCGTATGGGGGGCGATCAGGTCCATCCGAATCCGCCGTGAATTTGCTGTAGATGTCTTCCTCGCTCACCTTGCACACGGGTGCGCTCCAGAGCAGCAGGAATCGCGCGTGCGTGGTCTTGGTCGCTGCCAATGGTGCAATCCAACCGGCTTGCGAGATGCCGGCGAGTCCGACGGGCGCCCCGCCAAGCGCATCGCTGGCAGCCAGCAGGTCCAGCGCCGCCGCCGCATCGTCTGCGAGCAAGGCGATGTTCATGCCGGTGACACTCTGGTTCCCTTCGTACACGCCGCCGGACCGTGCAACGCCGCGCTTGTCGTAGACCAGTGCGGCGATGCCTCGCTCGGCGAAGCGGCGCGCAAGACCGAGATCGCGCTCCTGCGGGCCGGAGCCGTGGATGAACACCACCGCCGCCGTGATGGGCCGGTCCACAGGCCACGCGATCGAGCCGGCAAGCGTCGCGCCATGGCTGACAAAGGTCACTTCTTGCAGGCGCGGCTGGGCCGCGTGCACCGGCGATACCGTGAGCATACCGACAAGGGCACAGTACAGGAGGTGCTTCATTGCCGGGCGGACGGCAGTTGGAGGCCGGGCGGGGGGCGCTCCTGGCCTCGTCCCCGCATGACACGGAGCCCGTTCACGGCCGGTATCCCGGACCCCGCACCACGACGCCCGGCTTCGCCCCCGTGTGCGTTCCGCCGCGCAGCACCGCCACGCCGTTGACGAACATGTCCTTCACCCCGGTCGAGAGCTGGTGCGGCCGGTCGAACGTGGCGTGGTCGGTGATCGTCGCCGGGTCCCACACGATGACATCGGCCTTCAGCCCGGCCTTGAGCACGCCGCGGTCGGTGAGCGACAGGCGCGTCGCGACGGCGGAGGTGGCCTTGCGCACCGCGTCCTCGAGCTCGAGGACGCGCTGCTCGCGTACGTACCGCGCGAAGATGCGCGGGAAGTTGCCGTAGGTGCGGGGGTGGGTCATGCCCTTGGCGGTCGCCGGGTCCTGCGAGCCGGCGTCGGTGCCGAACTTCATCCACGGCTGCCGCAGCTGCAGCCGCATGTTGTCCTCGCTCATGAGGAACAGCAGCTCGCCGAGGCCGAGCTCCTCGTCCACGTTGAGGTCGATGATCACCTCGGGCCACGACCGGCCGAGGGCCGCGGCGATCTCCGAGAGCCGCTTTCCCTCGAAGCGCTGGTTCGCGGGCTTCCGGAACCCGACCACCATGACGTTGGCCGGCGTGGCGACCTCGCACAGGTTCTCGTAGCCGGCGTCGGTGGCGAGCATCTCCTGCACCATCGCCTGCCGCAGGGCGGGGTTGCGCAGGTTGTCGAGCAGCCGTCCACCCGCCGCGTACTTGGGCGGGATGCAGCTGGCGAACGAGTTCCCGCCGGCGGGATACAGGTACATGTTCGCCTGCACGTCCTGACCGGCGGCGCGGGCGGAGTCGATCCTCGCGATCGCCACCGGCATCTTGGGCCAGTTGCGCGGACCGCTCGCCTTGAGGTGATAGACCTCGACCGGCACGCCCCCCTCCTTGCCGATGCGGATGGCCTCGTCGAGCGCCTCGAGGAACTTGTCGCCTTCCGAGCGCATGTGGGTGATGTACACGCCGCCGTACGGGGCCATCGCCTTCGCGGCGTCGATCAGCTCCTCGGTGCTCGCGTACGTGTTGGGCGGATAGATGAGCGCGCTGGCGAGGCCGAAGGCCCCGTCCTCCATGGCGCGGGCGACGGCGGCGCGCGCCGTATCGCGTTCCGCCGCGCTGAGCGCGCCGGCCTCCTCGCCCTTGACGTAGGTGCGCAGCGTGCCGTCGCCGAGGAACGACCCGATGTTCTGCGAGGCCCCTCGGCCGACCATGTACTCGAGCCACGACGAGAAGCCGCGCGGGCCGGCGAACCGGGCGAGCACGCGGCGCAGCCCGGTGTCGGATTCCGCCGCCAGGATCCGGTCGTTCACCGGGCCCAGTGACGATCCTTCGCCGTGGATGGCGGTGGTGATGCCCTGCGTGACCATCGAGATCGCGCGCCCGTCGCCCATCATGTAGTGGGCGATGGAGTGCGCCTGGATGTCAATGAAGCCCGGGGTCACCACGTGTCCGGTCGCGTCCACGCGGGTACCGGCGCGGGCCGCGCGGAAGGCGCCGCGCGGCCCGATCGCGGCGATGCGATCGCCGGCCAGCGCGACGTCGCCGTGGAACCACGCGGCCCCGGTGCCGTCGATCACACGCCCGTTCTCGATCACGACGTCGTAGGCGGCGCTGCCGGCGGGGGCGGTGGAGACCCCCGCGCGCGGCGTGCAGGCGGCGAGGACAATCAGGCCGAGGATGGCGGGACGGTGCATGGGCTGGGCTCGGTTGGGACCGCGGGAGGGCGGAGGGAACGGTGACGCCGATAGGGTCGGGGTCGAACGCGCGTCCCGCAAGGGACGGGGCGCGCCGCTCTTGCGGGTGGCGCGCGCGGAGGGACCTTCAGGGGGGGCGATGCGGCGTCGCATCGCCGCGGACATCCAGCCCGGCCTGCCATGCGCATCCACTGCGGTCTTCCACTCCTGCTGGTCGCGGCCCTCGGGCTCGAGGCGCAGCGCTCCCCCGCGCGTCCCGCCGCCCCTGCGGCCCAGCCGGTCCCCGAGCACTGGAAGGACCTCTCGTGGCGCACCATCGGCCCCGAGGGCAACCGGTTCTCCGCTGCGGCGGGGGTACCGGGCGATCCGCTGACGTACTACGTCGGCGCGGCATCGGGCGGGATCTTCAAGACGACCGATGGCGGCGTACACTGGCAGCCGGTCTTCGACGGGCATCCGGTCCAGTCCATCGGCTCCCTCGCCGTCGCGAAGAGCGACCCGAACGTGCTCTGGGCGGGCACCGGGGAAGGGAAGATCCGGAGCCACATCTCGCTCGGACAGGGGATCTACCGCTCGACCGACGCGGGACGCACGTGGACCCTCATGGGGCTCGAGCGGACGGGGCGGATCCCGCGGACGATCATCCACCCGGCGAACCCGGAGGTCGTCTTCGCGTGCGCCCTCGGCACCGCCTACGGGCCGCAGCCCGAGCGCGGCGTCTATCGCACCACCGACGGAGGACGCACGTGGGAGCGCGTCCTGCACGTGGACGCGAACACGGGGTGCTCGGACCTGGCGATGGACCCGACGAACCCGCGCATCCTCTTCGCCGGCATGTGGCAGCTCGAGATCCGCACCTGGGGCCGCACGAGCGGCGGGCCGGGAAGCGGGCTCTTCATGTCGAAGGACGGCGGCACCACGTGGACGCGGCTCAAGGGGAGCGCCCTGCCGACGAAGCCCGTCGGCAAGGTGGCCGTCGCGATCGCCCCGTCGAATCCGCAGCGGGTGTACGCCCTCATCGAGACGGGCGACGGTATTCCGTGGAACGGCCAGCCGACCGAGAGCGGCCAGTTGTGGCGGAGCGAGGACGGTGGCGCGACGTGGGCCCTGACCTCACGGGACCGCAACGCGATGGGACGCGCGCACTACTACTCGCGCATGGCCGTCTCGCCGGCCGACGAGGACGAGGCCTACTTCCTCACGGCGAGCTACGCGAGGTCCCTCGACGGCGGGCGGACGCTGACCGTGCTGCAGGGCCAGCAGGCGCCCGGCGGGGACCATCACGACGTCTGGATCGACCCGACGAACGCCGACCGCATGATCGTCGCCCACGACCAGGGGCTCTCGATCACGCAGAACCGCGGCAGGACCTGGTTCCGCCAGCGGCTGCTCAACGCGCAGATGTACCACGTCACGGTGGACAACGCGGTCCCGTACCACGTGCTTGGCAACAAGCAGGACGAACCGTCCTATCGCGGCCCCTCGAACAGTCGCGTGATGGCCGGCCGCGGGCAGGGGATCTCGCGCGGCATGTGGCACTCGGTGGGGGGCGGCGAGAGCGGCTGGGCCACGCCGGACCCGGTGGACCCGAACGTCGTCTGGTCCACCGCCTCCGGCTCGGGCATGGTCGGCGGCATCGTGGTGCGCTTCGAGGAGGACAAGCGGCAGTTCCGCAACGTGGAGGTCTGGCCGCAGCAGGCCAACGGGCCGCCGGCCGAGCTCAAGTACCGCTTCGTGTGGGACTCGCCGCTGCACATCTCCCCGCACGACCGCAACACGCTCTACGTCGGGTCGCAGCACGTGCACCGCACCACCAACGGCGGCCAGCGCTGGGAGGTCATCTCCCCCGACCTCACCCGCAACGACAAGACGCGCCAGCAGAGCTCGGGCGGGCTCACGCCGGACAACATCGGCGTCGAGTACTCGGGCGTGGTCTATGGCATCGCCGAGTCGCCGGTGACCAAGGGGCTGATCTGGATCGGCACCAACGACGGCCTCGTCAAGCTCACCCGCGACCACGGCGCCACGTGGACGGACGTCACGCCCAACATCCCGGGCATGCCCGCCTGGGGCTCCGCGCGGTCGATCGCGCCCTCGAAGTGGGACGCCGCCACGGCCTACCTCGCGGTGGACGCACATCAGGAGGACGACCGCGACCCGCACGTCTTCCGCACCACCGATTACGGGCGCACCTGGACGCGCATCGTCAACGGCATCCCGCGGTCGCAGCTCTCGTACGCCAAGGTGGTCGCCGAGGACCCGGTGCGTCGCGGCATGCTGTATCTCGGCACCGAGAACGCGATCTACGTGTCCTTCGACGCCGGCGACACGTGGCTCCCGCTGCAGAACAACCTGCCGGCGGCACCCGTCTCGGGGATCGTCGTGCAGGGGCACTTCAACGACCTGGTCATCTCCACATACGGGCGCGGTTTCTGGATCCTCGACGACCTGACGCCACTGCAGCAGCTCACCCCGGCGGTCCTCGCGTCGGCGGCGACGCTCTTCACGCCGCGTGCCGCGTACCGGTTCCGGCCGATCACGGCGCCGTCCACGACGTACGACGACCCCACCACCGGCACCGATCCCGAGTACGGCGCGACGCTCAACTACTGGCTCAAGGCGCCAGCGGCGCAGGCCCCGCGCCTGGTCGTGCGCGACGCGCAGGGCACCGTCGTGCGCACCCTCACGGGCCCCAACGCGGAAGGCCTCAACCGCCTGCACTGGGACCTCCGCGGCGCGCCGTCGGCCGAGGTGCGGCTCTACACCGCGCCGCTGTACGCGCCGTACCTGCAGCCGGGACCCGAGGGCCGTGTGGCACCCGGCACGTCCCGGACGAGTCTCCTGATGCCCCCGGGCCGGTACACGGTGACGCTGCAGGTGGACGGCATCGAGCAGGTCCAGCCGCTCGAGGTGCGCAAGGACCCCACCTCCGGCGGAACCGAGGCCGACATTGCGCAGCAGACGCGGCTGGCGCAGGCGGTGCAGCTCGACCTCGACGCGGCGGCCGCGGCGGTGGCGCGGATCGAGCGGGTGCGGGTGCAGCTCGAGACACTGCGCCGCACGGCTGGACTGGAGGCCGCGCTGCGCGGGGCGCTCGATTCGCTCGAACAGCGGCTCGTCGCCGAGGAGATGAACCTGGTGGACCTTCGCCTGACCGGCGGCGGACAGGACGGGGTGCGCTTCGGCTCGAAGCTGATCGGCAAGCTGGGCTACCTGTTCAATGGTGCCACCGGCAGCGACTTCCCGCCGACCGACCAGCATGGGGAGGTACAGCGCCTGCTCGCGGGACAGTTGCAGGAGCACCTGCGGGCGATCGATGGCGTGATGACGAACGAACTCGGGCGCGTCAACGAGCGGTTGCGCGACCGATTGGGGACGACGATCGTCGATCGTGACCGCCCGTCGCCGCGCCTCGTGCCCTGATCGGCCCGGCCCATCGCCGTGCGGGTCACGACCGCGCGCACGGAACAGGCATGCCAGAGGAACTCGTCGTGGCGCCCCACGAACAGGCCCGGCTGGACGAGCCCGTCCTCGGCCCACGAGATGCCCGTAGGGGACAGGAACACGGTGCCCACGGCCGGCACGCGGGAAGGAAGAGGCCACGCGGTCCCTCGGGGGCGGAGCAGGAGGGTGCGGGAAGCATTCGATTGTCGCACCGGAGCGTGAAGCCATGAGTTGCGAACGACCATTCCATGCAGGATCGGAAGTCGTTGCCGCGCAACGACTGATGAGGCGTCGCGTGGTTCGGTCCACGGTCGGAACCCCGATGACCGTGTGACGGGTGTGACGCCCTCCTGCAAGTTGGGGCCATGACGATCAGGCACGCATTCAGATCGCGGGCGACAAGAGGCGAACATGTACAGCACTGACAAGAGGCGACGATTGGCGGCACCGCTCGCAGGCATTCTCGTGGCAATACTGGCTTGGTCGCCGCACCTGTGGGGCCAACGTCCTGCGGCGCGCCGGTTGCCGGTGGACCTCGAGGCGATCGTGGACGTGGATGGCGACGCCGCGGGGCGGCTCTACGTGATCGAGGACCGCCGCAACCGGCTGCTGGTCCTGGACTCCACCTTCGCCATCGTGGCGGAGGTGCCGAACGATCCGTCGGACTCCGCGACGGTCGTGATGGCCCAGCGCGCGATTCGGGTGCTCGATCGCGGGCGCTTCGTTCGCCTCGAGCGCTACCTGCGCCGGCTGGACGTGTTCGAATGGCGAGGGCGAAAAGTGGCCAAGGTACGGGCGACGCGCTTCCCGTTCGAGTTGTGGGACGCGTGTCATGCGGGGGGGGATACGCTGGTGGTGGTCGGGCCGTACCGGGGGATGCGGTTACACACAGTCCTCATGACGGGGCAGATCCTCAAGTCGTTCGCCCCGGTGGACTCGGCGTTGCCGAAGGCCATTTCGAAGGTGCATGCTTCCGGCGGAGTGGCATGCGATGCGCGAGCACGGGCGGTGGCTTACCAGTCGGGCAGTCAACCCGTCTTGGAGGTATTCTCCCGGTTATCCGGGGATCGCACCTTCCGTGGCGGCTTCCCTCCGTCGCACCGGGCGATCTCAGTTAGCTACGACAGCGCTACTGGCGGTAGGACAATCTCAAGCGGCCCCGAGGGCATCCACGTACCGCGCCGTCCCGAGTTGGTGGGCGACACGCTGGAGGTCCAGGCGCGACTGACCGCCATGGGGACGTGGCGCGACACCGTGCTGGTACATCGTTTTGCGCGCACGGACGGGAGGTACCTCGGGACCCGCATCGAGCGGCAACTGCGCTTCGCGCTGAGCGATGGACGGCGGCTGATCGTTTCTCTCGATGGGTCGGAACGCCCGCGAGTGGAGCGTGGTCCCCGACCCACCGTGGGGGCCGCGCGATGATGGAAGCGAGGCAACGATGGCCGGGGATCAAGCGCACTTCGTTCGCGGTCACTGCTGCGCTCGCGCTATTGGCAGCATTTTCGGGAGGTCGTGCGGCGAAGATCTTATGGGCGAGGCGTCAGGCGCTGACAGCAGCGCGCACCATCTCCTAAGGACGCCCCTGATTCCGTCAAGCTTGCTGCGCGGGGGGTGCGCGTGGGCCAAGAACTCAGCGCATACGTCTTCGCGAGTTCGCGATGCGGCTTCTGCCAGGACAAGGGGACCAAGCGCGCCGTGGCAAGCCTGCGTGGTGCCCTTGCGACCAGATACGGCCGGACATTCAGGACGATTCGCGTGATCGGCGTCGCGCTGGATGACGATGTTCAGGACGGCATGGGATACCTGTCTTCCGTAGGCCTCGACGCGTTCGACGAGGTGAGCGTGGGAGGCGGATGGTTCAATTCGCATCATGTGGAACTCATCTGGCGCGGCGGGCACGGTTCGGCGATGGTACCACAGGTGCTCCTGTTCGGCCGGAGTGTCTCCGCGACCGCAGAGCCCTTTCTGGTGAGATATTCGCCTGATTCGCTCGTATCGGTTCTTCGGGGGCGAGACGAGCTGCTGCAATTCGTCAACGGGCCACCGAAAGCGACAGCGGCGCCTTGAGGTGTCAGGTGCAGTCATTTCACGCAGCCGAGCGGAGCCGCGCTGCGGTCAACTCACGAGTATCGCTCCGCAACCATTCATCGAAGGAGGTAGAGATGTCACGCGGAGTTTGGGAGATCATGCAACGTGGATGGGGATCCGCACGGATTCCCGGTGGTCGGGAAGCGCTTCGGACACTGGTGCTTGCCATTGCAGCGGCGGCTGTCGGGTTACTGACGGCGCCGTCGAAGGCCAGTGCGATACCAATCAACTACATCTGTAATCACTCTCGGAGTGGCTGCACGCCTGGAGAGAGCCTTTTTTGCTCCGGTAGCTGTGATATCGTCTCCGGGTGTCAGTGCACCGACTTCCCCATGAACCGGAGTCTCCAGTAGTGCCTACGGGACCGAGGAAGCAGCTGAGGGAGTGCTGGCACGGACTGCCGTTGGAGGTACGACGAAAGGAAAAGTGTGACCGCACTGTCACCCAACTCTGCATGAGGAGATCGAGATGATGAATGAAGAGAGAATGGAGGGCGCTGTCCGGACGCCCGCAACTGCCCGAGCGGGTCGTCCGGTTCACCGTGTGAGCCGCCTGTTGGTTGCTGCGCTGGTGCTACTGTGCACGGCCATGTTGGGTATCGCGACGGTCCCAGGTGTTACTGGCGCGCAGGGCGGCGGATGGCAATGCAACAAAACCCAATCTGGATGCGAACCCGGGAAGGAGTGGTTCTGCGGCTTCAGCTGCGGAGAGGGTGGTTGCGCCTGCTATGCCATCACACCTGTCGTGCTGCTGCAGTGAGCGCGTCGCAATTGCCTGCGGCTGCAACGATGCGACGCGCGCTGCGCCGGAAGTGGAGTTCGCATCCGTGATCTGGCGGTGCGCCGCATCATGCGGGGGAAGTGGGTCTGCGGCGATCGGTGTGAACGCGGGCTCCAGCTCTGGCGCGGCTGGCCGTGCTGTGTGGTAGCGCTGCGGTCTTTTCCGGCTGCACGTGAGACGGGTGTACTCGCAGTACCCGCATTCTTGCGAGAAACGGTGACTGACGACGTAGATTGCCTGTGTTGCACCCTCCATCCCGCGCCCTCCGCTACGTCGCCACTCTCGCCGTCATCACCGGCGTGGGTGGCGGCGTCTCCATCGCGCTATGGGAGAGCGTCTCCGCCGTCGCCGGCCGCACGCCTCCAATCGGCGCGGGCGGCGTCGTGCGGCGCGTGGTCCTGCGTTCTCCAGGCGATTCGGCGTCGCCTCCACTCGCCACGTTCTCGTATCCGATCGCCGCCATGGTCGAGGCGCGCGAGGGGGCATCGGTCGCCGCCATCGGCCGGTCGTATCTCCCCGTCGGCGTCGGACGCCTCAAGCCACAGGCGCTCGTCGCCTTCACGTCCCCGAACGGCCTCGAGATCCTCCGGCCCCCCGTGCGGGCGGGACGTCTCTACCGGGCGGCTGACCAGGCGTCCGGCGGCGTCGAGTGTATCGTCTCTGATTCCCTCGGGAAGACCTTGGGCGGTAGCTCCGCCGTGGGCACCGTGCTGTTCGTCGGCACGGTTCCGTGCCGCGTCGTTGGGGTCTTTGCACCTGGTTTCGCGGGCATTTTCCCGACTACAGCGTCGGTCTGGATGCCGATGTCACCCGCGACGCTGACCGCACTCGAACCCTCCCTGCTGCGTCGTGGGAGGGCGTGGCTCACGCTGTACGTCAGCGCCCGTGATCACAACAGCCTGCGAGATGCCGCGCGCCGCGTCGAGCTGGCGCTCGCCGACGCCTACCGGTCGGTCGAGGGACGCGACGTGCCACTGGAGGTGGGCGTCCTCGGGCTCGCCGTGCGCGATCAGCCCGAGTCGGAACGCCAGCGGCGTATCGTCCCGGCCTTGGCGGTCCTCGGGATCGCCATCGCTTTCCTGTTCGTCGCGACCGTCTCGAACGCCGGCATCGCGCGCCTGACCGAGCAGGCGCGGGGGCTCGCGGTGCGGCTTGCACTGGGAGCGCCGCGAGGACTATTCGTGGCGGACGCCCTGCGCGACTCGTCGGCGGGAGTGGGGCTTGGCGTCGTGCTGGCCGTTGCCATCGCGCCGGCGCTGACGCGACTCCTGGCCGACACCCTGCTGCTGGATCGCTCGCTCGCCCTGTCGAGCACCATGTGGAAGATCGGGGCAGCCGCCGCGATCGGGCTGGGGGTCATCGCGGGACTTGCGGCCCTGGTTGCGGGAGTGTGGCACGCGACCGCGCGTCTCGCCCGCTCCTTGGGGGGGCGAACGCCGACATATGGTCCGCCGCAGCGCCTGAGCATCGTGGCGCTGGTCTTGCAAGCCGCGCTCGGTGCCGGGTTGACGGGCTTCGCCGTCGCTGCCGTCCGCGGTAACCGGAACCTTGCCAAGCTTGACGTCGGGGCGGACATCGCCCACACCCTCATGGCCGAGGTCACGCCCGAGTCCCCTACGGCCGGGCTCGGTGCCCGTGCGGATGCCATGTCAGCGGTCATGCGGGTCCTGTCGGCTGATTCCGTCGTGAAGCAGCTGGCAACGGCGAGGGAGGATCCGTTGCGTAGCGGGTGGGCGATCGGGCCGTGGTCGCAGGATGTCCCGCGCGACAGCATCGTCCGTCCGAACGAGGAGGTGCCCTACTACACCCCCGTCGGCGCGGGCTACTTCACCACGATCGGCACCCGGAACCTCATCGGCCGGGACTTCGGTCCGTCCGACGACGCCTCGGCCCCCAGGGTCGCGATCATCAACGGGAACCTCGCGCGCCAGCTGTATCCCTCCGGAGATCCTGTGGGCCGCTGCATGTTTCTTGACAATGACATCCAATGCGTGACGGTGGTCGGCGTCCTGCCCGGGACGTGGAAGCTCCAGGCGCTCCGCCGGTCGGTCCGCGCCGTCTACATCCCGTTGGAGCAGGCGAAGCACATCAGGAGCCCTGCACCGTCGGTGGCGCGCGTGGTGTTCGCGTCGGTCGCGGAGGGTCGGAACCTCACGGCCGTGCGGCGTCGGATCGAGGCCGCCCTGCGCTCGAGCACGGATCCTGCGCTCACGGGATTCTCGGTGCGCGTCGAGACACTCGAGGAGTTGCTCGACCCGGAGTTCACGTCGTACGCGACCACGACGGTCCTGCTGGGGAGCCTCGCCGCCACCGCCGTGGCTCTCGCGTGGTTCGGTGCCCTCGCCCTTGCCCAGCGTACGGTCCGAAGCCGCCGCCATGTGCTGGCCGTCCGCTGCGCGCTCGGCGCGTCCCCGTGGCGGGCCGCCGTATCGGCCACGGGCCGACTCGCCGCTGCACTGGCGGCGGGCGGCGGCATGGCCGTGGTGGCGCTGTGGTTGGTGCAGCCGAGGGTGGATGGGGCGTTCTATCAAGTATCGGTCGGCGATGCGGCAAGCCTGCTCTCGGCCGTCGCGCTGCCCCTGCTGCTCGGCCTCGCAGCCGTGATGCAGGCCCGCTCGGCGATTCGCGCAATTCCGCTTGGCGAACTCCTGCGGGACGGCTAACGTGGACATGATGCGATCGTTTCAGTCGGCCAATCATCGCCCCAGCTGACGCCTCGGACGCGCGATCATGGACCGACCAATCGCCCGAACGCGACTCCCTTTCGGGGGGGACCCTCGCCTGCTCGTGGCGGGTGGCATCGCCGCCGGCGGGCTCGTCCTTGGGCTCCTCGCGTGGGCGGTCCGTGCAGCGCCGGCGGCAATCGAGGCGGATGAAGATGTTGCGCGCATCGGTGACGTGTCCTCGGAGGTGATCGCGACCGGGTCCTTGGAGTACGTGCAGACGCAGCTGCTCACGGCCCCGAGTCCCGCACGGGTCCTCGCGGTGCACGTGGCCCCCGGGGACTCGGTGGCGGCGGGGCAGCTCCTGATCTCGCTGGGCAGTCCGGACGTCGAGATCCAGACACTGCAGGCGGAACAGGCGCTCAGCGCGGAGCGCAGCGCCCTGCTGGAATACCGCGCCAGCACCGCCATGAACGTCCTCGCGCAGGAAAGCGCCGTACATGCGCTGCGGAGTGCCGCGATCCTGGCGGCGCGCGACTCCGCGGCGGCCGAGGACCTCGGCGCGCGACGCCTGGCGTCCGAGGTCGAGGTCTTGCAGAAGCGGAGCGCGGCGAGCGACGCCCGGATCCGGCTGGAGCGCGAAGGCGCGCGTCTCGTGCTCATGCGCGCGTCCGCGGACTCTCTCGCCGCCGCACGGCGCGAGCAGGTGGAGCGCCTGGCGGCGATCGCGCAGTTCCAGCGACGCCGGCTCGATGCGCTGGAGGTCCGCGCGCCGTTCGCGGGCGTCACGCAGGACGTCAAGCTGCAGCTCGGTGAGTGGGTCGTGGGCGGGGTGACCCTGCTCAAGCTTGTCAAGCGCGATGCCCTGCGCGCCGTGCTGCGGGTCCCCGAGAGCGCCGCTGCCGTGGTGGGGCTCGGACAACGGGCGGTCGTGCGCATCGGCGCCGATAGCGCCCTCGGGCACGTTGTCGGCAAGGAGGCATCCGCATCGGAGGGCTCCGTCAACGTTCGCGTCCAGTTGGACGGGAAGCCGCCGGCGGGGGCAGTCGCCGAGCGGTCGGTGCAGGGGCGCATCATCGTGGGGCGGAGGACCGGCGTCGTGAAGATCCGGCGCCCGCTGCCCGAACAGGAACACGGAGGATACGTGATGGTCCGAGCAAAGGACGGTTCACTCTCGCGGCGGCCCGTGGTCTTCGGCGCGGCGGGGGCCACGGAGATCGAGGTCGCCTCGGGGCTGGCGGCCGGGGAGGTGGTGCGCTTGTCGCGCGACGAGGGGCGCCAGCGATGACGGCCATCTCCGGCACGACCCCCACGGACGGACCGGTGCTCCAGCTTGTGGGCGTCCACAAGGTGTACCGCACGACGGAGGTCGAGACCTCGGCATTGACCGACGTGTCGCTGACCGTGCAGGCCGGGGAATTCCTGTCCGTCGCCGGCCCGTCGGGCTGTGGCAAGAGCACGCTCCTCGCGATCATGGGGTTGCTGGAGCCTCCAACGTCCGGCCGGGTGCGCGTCATGGGGGCCGAGGCGGCTGGCCTCGACGCGGCAGGCCGTGCGCGCATGCGGGGCAAGCACATCGGCTTCGTGTTCCAGAGCTTCAACCTGATTGACGAGCTCGATGTCCTCGACAACGTGGCCCTGCCGCTCCGATACCGGGGCGTCAAGCCAGCTGAGCGATCCGCGCTGGCGGCGGACGCGCTGACGAAGGTCGGGCTCGGACACCGCATGCGACATCATCCGTCGCAGCTGTCGGGTGGCCAGCAGCAGCGCGCGGCGGTGGCCCGCGCGATCGTCGGACGCCCGGCGCTGGTGCTGGCGGACGAGCCCACGGGAAACCTCGACTCGACGAACGGCGCGGCCATCATGGACCTCCTGTCGGCGCTGCACGGGGAGGGGACGACGATCGTCCTCGTGACCCACGACCCCCGCTACGCCGGATACGCCTCCAGGGAGGTAGCCATGCAGGACGGGATGTTGCGGCTTGATACCGTGGCCGGCTCGATGTCCTCGAGTGCGGTTCACAGCGAATCATGATCGTGTCTTCTTCGCGCGTATCCTGAAAGCACCCATGAAGATGCCATGTCTGAAGCGCTCATTGCTTGCGATGGCGGGACTCGCGATCGTGCTCGTCGGACTGCCGCCGTCCGTCGCCGCCCAGCGCCGGGCGGCGCGCCGGTTGCCGGTGGACCTCGAGGCGATCGTGGACGTGGATGGCGACGCCGCGGGGCGGCTCTACGTGATCGAGGACCGCCGCAACCGGCTGCTGGTCCTGGACTCCACCTTCGCCATCATGGCGGAGGTGCCGAACGATCCGTCGGACTCCGCGACGGTCGTGATGGCCCAGCGCGCGATTCGGGTGCTCGATCGCGGGCGCTTCGTTCGCCTCGAGCGCTACCTGCGCCGGCTGGACGTGTTCGAATGGCGAGGGCGAAAAGTGGCCAAGGTACGGGCGACGCGCTTCCCGTTCGAGTTGTGGGACGCGTGTCATGCGGGGGGGGATACGCTGGTGGTGGTCGGGCCGTACCGGGGGATGCGGTTACACACAGTCCTCATGACGGGGCAGATCCTCAAGTCGTTTGCCCCGGTGGACTCGGCGCTGCCGACGAGACTAGCCGACTGGCATACCGGCGGGTACGTGGCGTGCTCGAAACAACACGGCGCGGTGATGTATCAGTCGAGCAGCCAACCATTTCTGGAGGCGTTCGACCGTCGGTCCGGAACGCGCGACTTCCGCGGCAACTTCCCCCTGTCGCACCGGGCGGTGTCGGCGAGCTACGAGCGCGCGAAGGGCATGATGACTGTCTCGAGCGGCCCCGAGGGCATCCACGCACCGCGCCGTCCCGATGTGGTGGGCGACACGCTGGAGGTCCAGGCGCGACTGACCGCCATGGGGACGTGGCGCGACACTGTGCTGGTACATCGTTTCGCGCGCACGGACGGGAAGTACCTCGGGACCCGCATCGAGCGGCAGCTGCGCTTCGCGCTGAGCGATGGACGGCGGCTGATTGTATCCCTCGATGGGTCGGAACGCACGTTCATCGTCCCTGCGCAGCGGGCACCGGTAACGCGCTAGTACTACTACTTGGACTCAACCGATCAACGCAACAGTTCGTCGAACTTCTCGGCCGGTGAGCAGAAGTCAAGCGTGGCCCGGGGCCGGTTGTTCAGCTCCCGGGCGACGGCGTTCAAACGGTGTTGGGGAATCCGCGAGAGGTCCATGGCCTTCGGGAAGTACTGCCGCAGCAAGCCGTTCGTGTTCTCGTTGGTGCCCCGTAGCCAGGGGCTCTGGGGATCGCAGCAGTACACCGGGATGTCCGTCGCCACGGTGAACGCCTGATGGGCCGCCATCTCGTGGCCGCGGTCCCACGTCAGCGTCTGGCAGAGCGCTGCGAGCAGGTGCTGGAGTTGGCGTTGGATCCGCTGCACCACGTGGTCCGTCGCCCGCGAGGCGAGCTTCACCAGCACGACGAAGCGCGTGCTCCGCTCCACCAGCGTGGCGATGCTGGAGCCCTGCCGCGCGCCGATCAGCAGGTCCCCCTCCCAGTGCTCTGGGATGGCCCGATCCTCGACGGTGGGCGGCCGTTCCCGGATGGACACGGCGCCGGGGATCGTACCACGGCGCTCGGTGGGGGGGCGCCGACGGCCGCGCTCCTGGCGCCCCGTGCGGAGGTACGC
>Ga0209985_10001551_pt1 | contig 22263 bp, 17 predicted proteins | sample NOAtaG_FD_187305 | JGI IMG/M metagenome (GOLD analysis project Ga0209985, IMG submission 187305) | Freshwater lake microbial communities from Lake Erie, under a cyanobacterial bloom - NOAA_Erie_Diel6S_1000h metaG (SPAdes) (version 2) | ecosystem: Environmental > Aquatic > Freshwater > Lake ...
GCGCAGCCACTCGATCGCCGCCGCGCGTTCGGCGCGGCTTGCGGGGCGCAGCGAGTGGTCGCCCCTCGGCGCGACCGCGCTGTCGCGGCGGAAGCAGATCACCGTGAACTGCTGCGACGGCTCGAGGCGCGAGATCGAGCGCTCGACCTCGTCGACGATCTCGGGAAAGCTGCCGATCATCGAGCCGGAGGCGTCGACGACATACGCGACCTTCGTGGCGGTGCCGGCGACAAGGCCGGCGAAGCTCGCGCCTTGGCGGCCGGTGGAGAGGGCCGCGCTGTTGCCGCCGTCGCCCGAGCCCGCGGGCGACAGCGCGCCGAATCGGCGCGCGAGGCCGTCGAGTTCGGGACTCGGCTCGCTCGACGATTCGAGTGCGCGCAGCTTCGCCGCAAGGTCGTCGGCGGGGGCGGTGGAGCGCTCGATCGGCTGCGGCATGCCGGTTTCAGGCGGAGCCTTGGTGCTGCTCTTCGCCGGCGCGGGTTCGAAGAAGTCGGCGACGAGCACGACCGGAGGCGTTTCCTCTCGGCGCGCTCTCGACACGCTCCACGCCGTGCCGAGGATCGCGGCCGCGATCGCCGCGTGGACGGCGAGCGACACCACGACACCCTTCGCGGTGCGCGTGCGCGCCGCGGTGTCGACGATTCGCCGCTCGGGGGAGCCCGTCATGGGGCGCATCCTAGATGTTTCCGTGGCCGAGCCCGCGAATCGTGCGCATTTCCGCAGGGGAACCCTGCGCAGGGAATCCACCGGGGGTCGGGGGGCGCGTCATGCGTTGCCCTTGGTGTTCCCGTTCACTCTTCGTCGCCGTCGCCGCCGCCACGACCGCGGAAGATGAATCCGTCGAGGCTGAGCTTGCCGGCGCCGGTCAGGGTGAGCCCGAGGGCGAGGATGATGAGCGCGAGCTGGCTCATGGCCATCGCGCGGGGAAGGGTGGCTGCCGGGTCGGTGGGCGACCAGATCGCTCCGAACGCGCCGGCGATCGTCGGGGTCGAGAGGAAGAGCGCGAGCGACCAGAGGACGAGGCCGCCCGTCCAGAGGCGCGTGAACAGGCCGATCAGGACGAGGCTTCCGCCGATCAGTTCGAAGACGGTGACCGCCCAGGCCCAGATCGTGGGCTTGGGGAGCCGAAGGCTGTCGAAGTAGAGGGTGAGCTGGTGGAGCGCTCGGGTCTGGACGCCGCCACCATCGGCGGGCGGGGCCGTGAGCGGGGGGGCGTCCTGGTGGTAGGCGACATAGGCCATGGATCCGAGGCCCGAATCGGCCGACACGACGCCGATCTCCCGCAGGCGCACCGCGGCGTCGCCCGTGAAGACGGTCTGCTGCATGGCGTGATGCCAGCCGGTCGGGACGAAGGCGAGGAAGATCAGGATGCGTGCGAGGAGGGGCACGACATTGGCTGCTGCCTGCTGGCTGAACTTCTTCATGGGGGAGCCTGGTTGGGCGACCTTCGGAATGAGACCACACCCCGAGCGAACCGGGGCGGTTTCGTGGTGGATCGGCTCGCTCGGGCCGATCCGTACAATCTCCGCATTCCGCGGGCGTGGCGGAATTGGCAGACGCACGGGATTTAGGTTCCCGTGGGGTAACACCCGTGCAGGTTCGAGCCCTGTCGCCCGCAATTTTGGAGCGGCGGCTGCTTGCGGCAGCCGCCTTTGGCGCGAACAGCGCCCGCGGCCTCTTGCGCCGCTGCGGCGGCTTTCTCGAGCGTAAGTGTCGCGGGTGGCTTTCGACGCGGCCGTCTCGCGCTTCGACCCGACTGGTGCACGGCACGTGCCGTTCAGTGCCAGGCACTGCACGGCACGTGCCGTGCACCACCTCCCGCTACCCTTCCCGCATGTCACCGGTCGACCCCGCATGGACTCCCCAGAGCTGGCGCGCCTTTCCCTGCGCCCAGCAGCCGGTCTATCCCGACCGAGCCGCGCTCGACCGCGTCCTCGGCGAGCTCGCCACCCTTCCGCCGCTCGTCACCAGCTACGAGATCGAGTCGCTGAAGGCGCAGATCGCCGAGGCGGCCCGTGGTGAACGCTTCATCCTCTGGGGCGGCGACTGCGCCGAGAGCTTCGCCGACTGCAGTTCGCCCGCGATCGCTGCCAAGCTCAAGATCCTCCTTCAGATGAGCCTCGTGCTCGTGCATGGAACCCGAAAGCGGATCACGCGCGTCGGGCGGTTCGCGGGGCAGTACGCCAAGCCGCGGAGTTCGGCCACCGAGACGATCGGCGGCGTCGAACTCCCCACCTTCCGCGGCGACAATGTGAACCATCCCGAGCCGTCGGCCGCGGCCCGGACTCCGGACCCGACGCTTCTCCTGCGGGGCTACGAGCGCGCTGCGCTCACGCTGAACTTCGTCCGTGCGCTCGTCGACGGCGGATTCGCCGACCTGCATCATCCTGAGAACTGGGACCTCGAGTTCGTGCGTCACTCGCCGCTCGCGGCCGAGTACCAGCGGATGGTCGATTCCATCGGCGAAAGCCTGCGTTTCATGGAAACGCTGGCAGGCGGCACGATCGCGGCGATGCAGCGCGTCGACTTCTACACGAGTCACGAGATGCTTGTGCTCGAGTACGAGGCGGCGCTCACGAGGCAGGTCCCGCGTCGGGACGGCTGGTTCAATCTCTCGACGCACCTTCCGTGGATCGGAGTGCGAACCGGCACGACCGATGGCGCGCATGTCGAGTTCTGCCGCGGCATCCGCAACCCGGTCGGCGTGAAGGTCGGTCCCGGCACCACGCCCGAGTCGCTCGTCGCGATGGTGCGGCGGCTGTCGCCCGTGAACGAGCCCGGCCGCATCGTGCTCATCACGCGTTTCGGCGCGCACCAGATCGGACGCATGTTCCCGCCGCTCTTGCGCGCCGTGCGTGATGAAGGCCTTTCCGTCGCATGGGTGTGCGATCCGATGCACGGCAACACGGAGACGGTCGTGCCGACCGGCGGCGCGTGGGCCGGCAAGAGCGTCAAGACGCGCAAGTTCGCGCATGTGCTCGCGGAAGTGCAGCAGGCGATCGAGATCCACCGCAACGAGTCGGTTCCGCTCGCAGGCGTGCACATCGAGCTCACCGGCGAGAATGTCACGGAATGCACGGGCGGCGCGCGCGGGCTGACCGACGACGACCTGGCCCGGGCCTACCGCTCGCAGGTCGACCCGCGGCTGAACTACGAGCAGGCGCTCGAGCTCGCGATGCTGATCGCGCGTGTTTGAGCGGTCGCGGCTGCGGCCGCTCCCTCTGGTGCTGATGACGCGTGTTTGAGCGGTCGCGGCTGCGGCCGCTCCGTCTCGTGCTGATGCGGCCCCGTCGGTGCACGGCACGTGCCGTTCAGTGCCTGGCACTGCACGGCACGTGCCGTGCACCGCTCGGTATCATGACGCGCCCATGTCCCGCCGCCGCGTCGTCATCACCGGGCTCGGACCCGTCACCGCCCACGGAGTCGGCATCGATCTGCTCTGGCAGGCGCTCTGCGAGGGTCGTTCCGCTCTTGCCCCCATCCGCGCCTTCGATGCCTCCGGCTTCAAGGCCGCGTCGGGTGGCGAGCTCCCCGACAGCTTCGATGTCAAGGAACTCGTCCCGAAGAGCTACCGCAAGGCGACCAAGGTCATGGCGCGCGACATCGAGATCGCGGTCGGCGCGGCGCTCACGGCCGTGAAGGATGCCGGGCTCGCCACGCGCGGCACCGATCCCGACAACCCGCCGACCATCGCGCCCGACCGCTTCGGCTGCCACATCGGCGCCGGGCTCATCGCCGCCGAGCTCGACGAACTCACCGCGGCGCTCTCGACCTCGCGCGGCGCGAACGGCGCGTTCGATGTCTCGCACTGGGGCGAGAAGGGCATGCAGGAGCTCACGCCGCTGTGGCTCCTCAAGTACCTGCCGAACATGCTCGCGTGCCATGTGACGATCATCCACGATTGCCAAGGCCCGTCGAACACCATCACCTGCAACGAGGCCTCGAGCGGCCTCTCGCTGGCCGAGAGCCAGCGCGTCATCGAGCGGGGCGCGGCCGATGCATGCCTTTCAGGCGGTGCGGACAGCAAGCTCAACCCGATGGCGTATCTCCGTCAGGAACTCGCAGGGCGCTTCGCGCCGTGCGCTCCCGACCGCGACGCGACCACGGTCATCAAGCCCTTCGATGCAGCCGCGAGCGGCACGCTCGTCGGTGAAGGCGGCGGCATCCTCGTCCTCGAGGCGGAGGAGACGGCGAAGGCGCGCGGCGCGCGTCTGCACGGCGTCCTCTCCGGCACGGGCGCGTCGCAGAGCTGGTGCGACGATACCGTCGGCCTGGTGCCTGATTCCTCCGGCGAGTCGCTTGCCGATGCGATCCAGGCCGCGCTCCGCGACGCGGGCATCGCGCCCTCCGATATCGATGCCGTGATCCCGTACGGTTCCGGTGTTTCGTTCCTCGACGGACTCGAGGCGAATGCGCTGACGCGCGTCTTCGGCGCGGATCTCGCGAAGAAGCCGGTCGTCACGATCGCTCCCTCGATCGGCGCGACCTGCGCCGGTTTCGGCGCGATCGCCGTCGCCGTCGCGTGCCGCGCGCTCGCCGAGCAGCGCCTGCCCGCGCGCCTCAACTCGACCTCGACCGGCGCGCTCCACGCCGCCGCCGCACCAAGCGCCCCACATGCGCTTCGGCACATCCTCGTCTGCACGCCGAGCCTTGGCGGCCAGAACAGCGCCGCGGTCATCTCGAAGCCGGCCTGACCCATCCGCGAACCCCGCCCAACCGACCTCTCCCGATGACCACCTCCTCGAACAACCGTCGCGTCGTCGTCACCGGCATGGGCTGGATCACGCCGCTTGGGCACGATGTCGACAGCGTGTGGCAGCGGCTGCTGCGCAGCGAGTCGGGCATGGGGCCGACGACGCGCTTCGATGCGCGAACCTTCCCTACGAGCTTCACCGCTGAAGTCAAGAACTACGACATGTCGCGGTTCGTGAAGGACGCTGCGGTCCACGCGACCGCAGGCCTCAATTCGCAGTTCGCGCTCGGCGCGGCAAGCCAGGCGTGGAAGCAGTCGGGCCTCGAGACCTTCGGCGCGCTCAACCGCAAGCGCGTCGGGCTCTACCTCGGTGCAGGCGAGGGCGTGATCGACTTCGAGAACTACGCGGCTTCCAATCTCGCCGGCTGGGACGCCGAGCAGAAGAAGATCGACGGCGTGCGCTGGGCCGAACATGCACATCGCGCGATGGACCGGATGCGCGAGGTCGAGCAGGAGCCGAACATGCCGCTCGCGCATCTCGCGCGCGAGTTCGGCGTGCGCGGGCCCGCCCTCAACTGCCTCACGGCGTGCGCCGCCAGCACGCAGGCGATCGGCGAGGCGTTCAGCCTCATCAAGCGCGGCGACGCCGATGTCATGCTCTCGGGCGGCACGCACACGATGATCCATGTCCTCGGCGTGACGGGCTTCAACCGCCTCACCGCGCTGTCGACCTCGAAGGGCGATCCCACCAAGGCTTCGCGGCCGTTCGACGCGACGCGCGACGGCTTCGTGATGGGCGAGGGCTCCGGCATGATCGTGCTCGAGAGCCTCGAGCACGCGCTCGCACGCGGCGCGAAGCCGCTTGCCGAGGTCGCGGGCTACGGCTCGAGCGCCGACGCGTTCCGCATCACCGACATCCATCCCGAGGGCCGCGGCGGCGCAGCGTCGATGGGCCAGGCGCTCGCGCAGGCCGGCATCGACCCGCTCGCGCGCCGCGCCGATGGCCGCGCCGCGATCGACTACATCAGCGCGCACGGCACGGGCACGAAGGAGAACGACTCGATCGAGACGCGCGGCGTGAAGCGCGTCTTCGGCCCGAACGCGAAGGACATCCCCATGAGCTCGATCAAGAGCATGATGGGACACCTGATCGCCGCCGCCGGTGCCGTCGAGTTCATGACCTGCGTCCTCGCGATCCGCGACGGAATGCTCCCGCCGACGATCAACTACCAGACGCCGGACCCCGACCTCGACCTCGACTATGTGCCGAACACGGCGCGCGCGGCGAAGGTCGACATCTGCCTCTCGAATTCGTTCGGATTCGGCGGCCAGAACGACACGCTTGTCGTGAAGCGGTACGCGTAGCTCGGTCCAGGTGCGGTCGGCGGGCGATCGGCGCGGCCAGGCCGTCTGTTTATCGACGGTGCTCGCACGCGCGGAGCGCGGCGCCTCGCATGATCGTCGCGGTGCTTGCAACCAGGCCGCGGTAATCCCACCTTCTCGACGAGCGATTCCGCTCGCCCGAGGAGATCCGACTTGCCAAGAGCTTCGAGAAACTCCGCCGTCTGCGCCGCTGCGATCTGCGCCGCGCTCTCCATGGGCGCTCCGGCGTCGGCACAGGCCGTCGACATCAACGGCGGGAACTCCTGGGGCGGATGGAACTGGGTCGGCGGATCCCAATCGAGCGGAACATGGGTGCGTGGGTCCACCACGCGGACATTCAACATGTACAGCGCGTCGTTCGTGCTGAGCTCAGGCCAGACGGTCGCGGGCACGCGGCTCTCCGACGCCGCGCTTGGCAACGGCGTCGGCTACACCGGCGATACGAACTCGAGCCTGTTCGCGAGTTCGTGGAAAGCAGGGGACCGCATCGTCGGCCTCGGAGTGCAGTACCTGGGCGCGACGCGCGGCTCGATCTTCCACTTCCAGACCGACAAAGGCGGCGACAACATGGCGGCGGCGTCGAGTTTCGGCGCGACCGACGGCGTGATGACCTTCGGGCAGGGAGACACCTCGGCGCACATCACGACGGGAAGCACCGACCGCGGCAAGGTGCGGACCTACTCGGTCTACACGGGTTTCAGCGCCGACGGCGGAGCCAACTTCCTCACGCCGTACGGGACATCGGCGTCGCTCACCGCGCCGACGCGCAGCTTCGCGGTGCTCGACTCCGGTTCCTCGACGCGCATCAGGAGCCTGCAGTACTTCATCAACATCGATGCGGTGACGCGCTCGAACGGCGGCGCGACCTTCGGCGAGGGCAACCTCGCATCGACGACGCGGTTCGGAATCCGCGAAGGCGAGTCGGGCTCCGGCAACTTCACCCAGCAGACCTTCGTCGTTCCTGCGCCTGGCGCGATGGCGCTGCTCGGGATCGCGGGCCTCGTCGGCACGCGTCGCCGTCGCTGAACCGCCCTGTCGAAACCCGCCGAACGATGCGGGTGCCGTGCACCTAGGCGGGCCGATGGCGGCGGCTCGTCGTCCGGCGACCGGCGGCGGCGCCGCGCCTCCAACGGCGTGGCCAAACGGGCGACAGGTGTCCGAAACGGCCGTGGATACCTCCCGTTGGGTGGTTTTTGCGCGAAACGGGGCGGTCGTGGATGCAAACCGCGCCCGTTTTGTGCTTTCGTCCCGACCTCGCACAGGAGGCGGTGGCATAGTCTTGGCTGGAAGGAGTGCGCCCGATCCGATGGGCGCGCTTCGGCCGCGTTGTTCCGATTCCCTGTCGGGGCGCGCTTCTTCTCGCCAAGTTCCCTGTCCCTCGCACTACATCTCGGAGAGAATCATGAAGTTGAAACTGCGCGCCGGTCGCCGTTCCCTGTCCGCCACCTCGCTCGTCGCTGCGCTCTGCGCAGGCGTCGCGCATGGTCAGGTCGTCGACATCAACGGAGGCTCTTCGTGGAGCGGCTGGAATGCCGTCGGCAACTCGCAGACTTCGGGCATCTGGCTTCAGGGCTCGACGAGCCGTACCTACGACATCTACAGCACCTACTTCGTGCTGAGCGCCGGCCAGAGCGTCGGCGGCTCGCGCATCGCGGACGGCTCCGCAGGCAACGGCACGGACTACACGGGCGACACGGCTGCGAGTCTCTTCACCAACTCATGGCAGGCTGGCGACCGGATCGTCGGCATGGGCATCAACTACACGGGTGCGACCCGCGGAAACACTTGGTTCTTCCACACCGACACGAACGGCGACAACCTCTTCGCCGCGTCGAGTTTTGGAGCGAACGACGGAGTTCACAGCCACAACACGGGCGACACCTCCGGGTATGTGTCGAATCTCTACTCCGGAAATGTCTTCCGCGGCCAGGTCTCCCAGTACTCGATCTGGACCGGATTCAGCCCCGATGGTTCGCCGGCCAGCGGAAACTACATCTTCCCGTACGGCCAGCTTCCGTCGCTGGCGATGCCGACCCGAAGCTTCAGCGTCCTCGACTCGGGCTCGACGACCCTGAGCAAGAGCATGCAGTACTTCCTCAATATCGACGCCGTGCTGCGTTCGAATGGCGGGCTGACCTACGGCGACGGCGACTTCGGCCTCACGACGCGCTTCGGCTTCTGGGAAGGCCAGTCGGGCACTGGCAACTTCACCCAGCAGATCTTCTCGATCCCCGCACCCGGAGCGGTCGCGCTGCTCGGTGTGGCGGGCCTCTTCGGCGCACGCCGCCGCCGCTGATCGGTTCGAGACATGACATGTCGTTCGAAGCGCCCCGCGAACCCGCGGGGCGTTTCGTTTGGCGATGGCGCGGACCGGCGCGGACCGGTGCACGGCACGTGCCAGTCAGTGCCAGGCACTGCACGGCACGTGCCGTGCACGGCCTCGGTGACTCGGCGTCGGCAAGTATCGGCAATTGTCCAATAATAATTTTGATGGCGGATCGCAGGGCCTGTGACGACCGTGAGGCCTCGATTGTGTCGGATCCCGTGACCTGACAGGGAAGCGGTTTGCGCTACCCCCGATCGGGGGCATTTCTTGATTTGTTCCATCGCTAGACAACCACACGAGACCCAAATGAACCGTTCGCTCAGCCGCTCAACCATCGTTCGCTCCGCCGCCCTCGCCCTCGTTGCGAGCGCCACCGTCCACGCGCAGGTCGTCGACATCGACGGCGGCAACTCCTGGTCGGGCTGGAACTCCGTCGGAAACTCGCAGACCTCCGGGACCTGGGTGAAGGGTTCGACCAACCGCACCTACGACATCTACAGCACCTACTTCGTGCTGAGCGCGGGTCAGGTCGTTAGCGGCACGCGCATCGCCAACGGCGCCGCGGGCAACGGCGTCGGCTACACCGGCGAATCGGCCGACAGCCTCTTCACCGGCTCGTGGCAGGCCGGCGACCGCATCCTCGGCATGGGAATCCAGTACAGCGGCACGACCCGCGGGTCGACCTTCTTCTTCCATCGCGACGCTGGCGGAGGCAACATCGCCGCGGCTTCGAGTTTCGGCGCAAGCGACGGCTACTTCAGCCATGACGCGGGCGACTCGTCGTCGTACATGACCACGCTCTCGGGCAACCCGCGCGGGCAAGTGCGGCACTACGCGGTCTGGAACGGTTTCAGCCAGAATGGTTCGCCTCAAGAGGGCAACTTCATCGTTCCGTACGGCAGCATGCCGTCCCCCGCGTTCCCGACGCGCAGCTTCGCAGTGCTCGACAACGGCTCGCTGGACCAGGCCAAGAGCGTCCAGTACTTCGTCAACATCGACGCGATCCTCCGCTCGAACGGCGGGGCGACCTTCGGCGATGGCGACTTCGGCCTGAACACGCGCTTCGGTTTCTGGGAAGGCAATTCGGGAACCGGCAACTTCAGCCAGCAGATCTTCTCGATCCCCGCTCCGGGCGCGATCGCGCTCCTCGGACTCGCGGGCCTCGCTGGAGCGCGTCGGCGCCGCTGAATCGACCGGCCGCCGCAGCACTGTTGCTTGCGTTCGCGGCTCGTCGACACCCAATTGGGTGAAACGAGCGATTTCGTATGAATAGAAGCCCAAGGCTTCATGACATGACTCGACCGCCGATCGCGCTGCATCGATAGCGCACCACTCTGCTGTCGCTTGCAACCCTCAACGCTCGACTGGACATCAACATGACCAAGACCCGCATCTCATCCATCATCGCTCTCGCCGCCATGGCCTTCACTTCGTCCGTCGCCTCGGCGCAGGTCGTTGACATCAACGGCGGCAACTCGTGGAACGGCTGGAGCTCCGTCGGCAACTCGCAGACCTCGGGCATCTGGGTGCTCGGGTCGACCAACCGGACCTTCAACATCTACAGCTCCAGCTTCGTGCTGAGCGCGAGCCAGACCATCGGTGGGACGCGTCTCGCCGACGGCGCTGCAGGAAACGGCACCGGCTACACCGGCGACTCCGCCGCCAGCCTCTTCAGCGGCTCGTGGCAGGCCGGTGACCGCATTCTCGGCGTCGGCATCCAGTACACGGGCTCGACCCGCGCCAACCAGTTCTTCTTCCACATGGACTCGGGCGGCAACAACATCCAGGCTGCGTCGAGCTTCGGCGCGGGCGATGGAGCGCTCAGCTTCGATGCCGGCGATACCTCGTCGTACATCGACGCGTCCTTCAACCCGTATCGCGGACAGGTGCGCCAGTACTCGGCGTTCAACGGCTTCAACCCGAACGGGTCGCCTGGCAACGGGAACTTCACGACGCCGTACGGATTGGTTCCTTCGCTTGCGATGCCGACGCGCTCCTACACCGTGCTCGAGGCCGGTTCGACAACCGCCAGCCAGAGCATGCAGTTCTTCTGGAACATCGACGCGATCATGCGTTCGAACGGCGGAGCGACCTTCGGCGACGGCGACTTCGGTGCTTCGACCCGCTTCGGCTTCTACGAGGCCGGCGCGAGCGGTGCAACGCAGCAGATCTTCCCGATCCCCGCACCGGGCGCGCTGGCGCTCCTCGGCCTCGCGGGCCTTGCGGGCGCGCGTCGCCGTCGCTGAACTGCGGGCACATTCTCACAGTGCGTATCCAACCAACGGACCCCGCGCGTGCGCGGGGTCCGTTGTCAATCCGGGGTGGTGCACGGCACGTGCCGTGCACCGTTTCAAGGTTCACGGTTTCAAGGTTCACGGATTCAAGGTTCACGGTTTCAAGGTTCACGGTTTCAAGGTTTACGGTTTCAAGGTTTACGGTTCCAAGGTTTACGGTTCCAAGGCGACCGTGGCTCGCTTCGCGTACCCTTCAAACTGTGTCCGCGGACCCCTCGAACCGCCCACCGCGCCAGTCGCGCGAGCCGCGAGCCCTGCGCATCGCGCTCGCAGTGGTTGGGGGGCTCCTTCTCGCCGGGTGCGTGCTTGCGTTCTGGCCTCCGCCGGGCCGTCCGTCGCTTCCGGCGAACGCCGATGCACGCGGCGAGGCGCTCGAGCAGGCGCTGATCGCCGCCGTCACCAAGGTTCGCGATCCGGCAGGGGAGACCTGGGCTATCGCGATCGACCCCGCCGACATCAACGCGTGGCTCGCGACGCGCCTCCCGAAGTGGGTCGCGCATGACCCCGAGTTCGAGCCGTTCGCCGCCGCTTCGGAAGTTCGAATCGGCTCCGAGGACGGGGCCGTTGTCGTCGAATCTCCGGTCGGACCACGGGCGCTCGGACTTGTCGGGACCGTGCGCGTGCCACTCGAGCTCGCAGCCGGGGACGCCCGCCTGCATGTCGAGGTCGGACGCGTGCGGATCGGTCGGCTTCCGGTGCCGCTCTCCGAACTGGGCTTCGATGCTGCCGAGCGCGTGGTCGCGGAGATCGCGCGACTCGAGGCGCGCCACCCGGGGCGGCGTTTCCGCCTGGCCGATGGCCGAATCATCGAGGTCCAGGCGGTCTCGTGCGAGGATGGGCGGATCAAGGTTCGGCTGGCGACGTTTCCCGCGACCGCGTCGGGAGGCTGAGCGGAAGCCGCGCCACCGTCGCGGGGGGTTCGGCTACATTGCGCCTTCCATGCCAGAGCTCACGATCAACGGCAAGAAGCACACCTTCAAGCCCGGCCAGACCATCCTGCAGGCAGCCCTCGACCACGAGGTCGAGATCCCGCACTACTGCTACCACCCGGGTCTCACCGTGGTGGCCAACTGCCGGATCTGCCTCGGCGAGGTCTGGGCTCCGAACCCGAAGTCGGGCAAGCTCGAGCCGTTCCCGAAGCTCGTCCCCACCTGCCAGCAGGCGGCGACCGAAGGCATGGTCGTCTACACCGACAGCCCCAAGGCCGTTGCCAACCAGAAGGCGGTCATGGAGTTCCTGCTCATCAACCACCCGGTCGACTGCCCGGTGTGCGACCAGGCGGGCGAGTGCCACCTGCAGGACTACTCCTACCAGTACGGCCGTGGGCAGAGCCGCTTCACCGAGGCGAAGAACAAGCAGCCGAAGAAGGATGTCGGCCCGCATGTCCTCCTCTACAGCGACCGCTGCATCATGTGCACGCGCTGCGTGCGCTTCACCCGCGAGGTGACCGGCACGAACGAGCTGATGGTCGACGGCCGCGGCTCGACCGAGCAGATCGATGTCTTCCCCGGCATGGCGCTCGACAACGAGCTCTCGGGCAATGTCGTCGACCTCTGCCCGGTCGGCGCGCTCCTCGATAAGGACTTCCTCTTCCAGCAGCGCGTGTGGTTCCTGAAGAAGACCCCGTCGATCGATGGCCTGACCTCGTCGGGCGACAACATCTCCGTCGAGCATAACGATGGCAAGGTCTACCGCGTGAAGCCCCGCGCGAACGAGGCCGTCAACAAGTGGTGGATCACCGACGAGGTGCGCTACGGTTGGAAGTTCGTCCACTCGGACGCGCGCCTGACGATGCCCTCGGTCAAGGGACGCGACGCGTTCGACCCGCTCAGGCCGGTCGAGGCGTGGCAGGCCGCGGTCGCCGCGGTCGACAGCGCGATGACCTCGCTGCGCACCGTGGCGAAGAAGAATCTCGCGCTTCTCGTGAGCCCGATGCTCTCCTGCGAGGATGCGTTCCACCTCGCGCGCTACGCGTTGTCGATCGACCCCGACGCGCTGCTCGCGGTCGGCCCGGTGCCGGTCAACGGCCAGGACAAGACCTTCCCCGGAGGCTTCACGATCCGCGCCGAGAAGGCGCCGAACGCGCGCGGCGTGCGCCGTGTGCTCGAGGCGCTCGCGGGCGGCAAGCCTGTCGCGAACGCGCAGGGCTTCGAGCAGGCGCTTGCGAGCGGCAAGTACGGCGCTGCGCTCGTCACGGGCAACTATCCGAGCAACTGGGTCACGCCGTCGATGGCGTCGGCGCTGAAGGGCGTCGGCACCGTCGTCGCGATCGACACGCTGCCGAACGCCGTCACCGAGATGGCGACGGTGGTGCTGCCGGGTGCCGCGTGGGTCGAGAAGGCGGGCTCGTTCGAGAACGCGACCAGTCGCCTGCAGGGATTCGAGCAGGCGATCGAGCCGGTCGAGTATGCGAAGAGCGAGTCGCAGATCGCGCTCGACCTCGCGGCCGCGCGCGCCGGCAAGCCCGCGGCGAGGTACGACGCGGCGGCCACGCGTGTCGAGATGGCCAAGATCGCGGGCCTCGAGTCGATGACGAGTGCGCACCACGCGCCCGAGGCGTCGGCGACGGTCGAGAGCGACATGGTGCTCGTTGAGATCTGAAAGGGAGATCTGAGAGCGAAGTCTGAGCTGGAAATCCGGGCAGCCGGAGTCCAAGCGGCCGCCAACTGCTTTGCGATTCGAACGGTGCCTGGCACGTGCCGCTCAGTGTCAGGTACTGGACGGCACGTGCCGTGCACGAAGCGCGATGGCGGTAAGTCCATTCTTCTGAGGTGCTTGCATCGACAGCGCATCGGTGCCAGGCACGTGCCAGGCAGTGCCAGGCACTGCACGGCACGTGCCGTGCACCCATCCGGATCAAGCGAGCCGCTGCAGCGGCGAGCGCTCAAACATGCTCCCCCAGCGCGCCGACATCCGTGAAGTCTGGTCCCAGGCCTGGCCCACCGTCATCACGATGCTCAGCTACACGCTGATGCAGTTCGTCGACAGCCTGATGGTCTCGGTGCTCGGCCCGCTCGAAGTCGCCGCACAGGGCAACGGCGGCTCGTGGAGCTGGGTCGCCATCTCCTTCGGCTTCGGAATCCTCTCGCTCGTCAACACGCTCGTCGCCCAGCGCGTCGGAGCCGGCCGCACCGACGAGATCGCCCGCTACGGCTGGGGCGGACTCTGGCTCGCGGGCGGCTACTGGCTCTTCATCCTCGTCCCGTTCGCGCTCGTCATCGGCTCGCTGTTCTCGGCGATGGGCCACGAGCCGCGCCTCGTCGAGATGGAGACCGGATACGCGCAGATCCTCCTCGGCGCAGGCATCGTCACCATCGGCGCCAAGGCGCTCGCCAACTTCTTCTTCGGCCTGCAGCGCCCGAAGATCGTCACCGTCGCCGCGATCGCCGGCAACATCACCAACATCGTCGCCAACTATGTCTTCATCTACGGCGAGCGCGGCCTGCCCGAGCTCGGACTTCCCGGCATCCCCGGCATGCCCGAGTTTGGCGTCGTGGGCGCAGCGATCGGCACCGCGATCGGCTCGGCGGTCGAGGCCTTGATCCCGCTCGTCGTCTTCCTTTCGCGCCGCTTCGATTCCGTCTACGGAATCCGCCGCGCGTGGCGACCCGATCTTCCGGCGATCCGCGACATCGTCCGCCTCGGCTGGGCCGCCGGACTCCAGTTCGGAAACGAGATGGTTTGCTGGGCGATCTTCATGACCGTCCTCGCCGGCGGCTTCGGCAGCGCGCACATGACCGCGGGCTGGGCCGCGATGCGCTTCGTGCACATGTCGTTCATGCCCGCGGTCGGCCTCTCGACCGCCGCGACGAGCCTCGTCGGCAAGCACATCGGCGAAGGCGACCTCGGGCGCGCCGGCCGCTCCGCGCACGCCGCGGTCTTCATCGCGGTGGTCTGGATGACGCTGTGCGCCGTCGTCTTCGTCGTCTTCCGCAACGAACTCACCTCGGTGTTCGTCGACGACGGCACGCCGCCGGACCTCGCCGCACAGATCCGCGTCATCGGCGCCGAGATCTTCATCTGCGCCGCGATCTTCCAGACGCTCGATGCGATCGGCATCGTCTACACCGGCGCGTTGCGCGGCGCGGGCGACACCATCTTCCCCGGCGTCCTCACCGTCGTCCTCTCGTGGACGGTGATCGTCGGCGGCGGCTACGCGATGGTCGTGCTGTTCCCGCAGCTCGAGGCGACCGGCCCCTGGATCGCAGCGACCGCCTACATCGCGATCCTCGGCGTCGTCCTCGCGATCCGCTTCGAGCGCGGCGGATGGAAGCGGCTGCATCTCCTCGACCGCGCCGCGGCGTGACTCACGACACGAACGACACCGCGCCGATCCGCACCGTGACATCCGCGGCGTGGTGGACAATCGTCCGCGCATCGGCCGCGGGCGCGGGAATCCCCGCGGCGCGAACCAAGCCCGTGTCCACCTCGCGCAGCACGCCCGGCCGAATGCGATACGGATCGTGCCGCACGCACGCGTAGGTGAGCTTCCCGCGCTGCGTCGCGAACAACGCATAGCGCTCGACGAGGAAGTGCTCGAGCGTCCCCGGCGCGGCCTCCGCAAACGGCGCGCGCGACGCGAACTCCGCCGTCACCAGCGAACGCGCGGGCGCCGGCTGCGGCCACAGGCGCATGCTCTCCGCCCGGCGCACCTCGGCACCGTCCGCGCGAATCTCGCGCTCGTACTGCATGCGCGCCTTGAAGTACGGCAGCCCGTACATGCCGCGCGCGACCTTGACGGCAAGCGTGCTCTCCGCCTCGAGGCTGAAGAACCACACCGCGGGAATCGGCTCCGCCACGCCGCGCCTGCGCACATAGGTGCGCACATTCGTCTCGAGCGTGCGCGCGGTGCCCGGAATCGGCGGCAACCACACCGAGCGAATCCCAGTCATGAGAAACGGCACGAGCGCCACATACGCCTTGCCCTCGAAGAGATCCGGCTCGAGCTCCGGCGGCAGCAGACGCTCGAGCGCCGCAGGGTCGACCTCCCAGTGCACGAAGACGAGGTCGCGCCAGGTCTGCCAGAAGATCTGTCGGAATGCGTGTTGCTGCTGCATGGAGGGCGGCGGGGGCGGTGCCCCGATCACGCGAGTGTAGTCACGGCAGTTATAGGGCGCGCACGGCGCCGCGCTGTATGCACTTGCCGCTCCAGCGGCTACACTCGTCGCCCTTCGCCGCTTCACGGGACGGTTTCCGTCGAAGCGCGCGACCATTCCCGGAAGCACACGACGATGAGCGGACTCGACACGGTGATCGGTGGCAAGGCTGGAAACCCCGAGCAGGTCAAGAAGCACCTGGCCGAAGCGGATCGTCTCGAGAAGGCAGGCGACCGCGCCGGCGCCGTGCGCGAACTGCGCGCCGCCAACGAGCTCAGCGACGATCACGGCGTGACCTTCAAGCTCGCGTACATGCTCGACCTCCTCGGCGAGGAGAACGAGGCCGTCGCGCTCTACACCGAGATCACGAGCTGCCGCAAGCCGCACATCAACGCGCTCATCAACCTCGCCGTCATCTGCGAGGACCGCGGCGAACTCGGCCGCGCCGAGCGCCTGCTGCGCCAGGTCGTCGAGACTGACCCGAACCATGTCCGCGGACGCCTCTTCCTCAAGGATGTGATGGCGAGCAAGGACATGCAGGTCGAGACCGAAGCGACCTTCGTCGGCCCGTCGAGCGCGATCCTCGACACCCCGGTCACCGACTTCGAGCTGTCGGTCCGCGCGCGCAACTGCCTCAAGAAGATGCAGATCCGCACGCTCGGCGATCTCCTCAAGATCACCGAGGCCGAGCTCCTCAGCTACAAGAACTTCGGCGAGCAGTCGCTCGTCGAGATCAAGGCCATGCTCTCGCAGAAGGGCCTGCGCCTCGGCCAGAACCTCGAGGGCGGCGGCCGCGGCGGCATCCGCAAGGACATCCTCGAGGAGCTCAAGGCCATCGTTCCCGAGACCACGCTCAACAAGCCGATCTCGTCGCTCGAGCTCTCCGTCCGCGCCCGCAAGGCGCTGCAGCTCCTGAACATCGCGACGATCGGCGAGCTCGCCTCGCGCACCGAGGCCGAGCTCATGGGCGTCAAGAACTTCGGCGCGACCAGCCTCCACGAGATCCGCGAGCGCCTTGCCCAGCACGGCCTGACGCTCCGCCAGCTCGCCTGATCCGACCGTTTCAGCCCGACGCGGCGCGACATCACGGGGTAGGATTGCCGCGACCTGAACCCTCGCGGAGGAGTGCTGCATGGACCCGCAGACCGTCGAACGCCGCCGCAGTTTCCTCATGCTCGTCTCGTCGATGACGGTCGCCAGCGCGATCGCAGGCGTCGTGTCGTGCCAGCAGCCGCAAGGCATGCGCCCGGCGCCCGGCGCAGGCGGCACCCGTCCGTCGCCCGACCGTCCCGGCGCGCAGAGCAAGCCGTCGACCGGAGAAGCGAAGCCGACCCAAGGCGAGCAGAAGCCGGCCACGACCGCTGAGAAGCCGAAGCCCAAGCCTCAGCCGGTCGAGCGGCCCGCGCCGCCGACCACCGAGCCGTCGATCCGCATCAAGTCGGGCTCGCTGCCGAAGGACTCTCCGAAGATCGAAGTCCGCGGTCCCGGCCCGCAGCTGTGGATCGTCGAGCGCGGCTCGGGCCAGCCCGGCGTCGCCGCGCGCGCGCCCGTCGAGTTCGCGTGGACCGCGAACGGCTGGCGCGTGACCGAAGCCGCCCGCACGGCCGATGCGCGCGTCGTCGCGGTGCCCGCGCGTGCGCGGCTCGACATCTCCGCGCTGCGCGGAGAGCCGCAGAAGCTGACCGCGTTCGGCAGCACCTGGCCCGGAACCATCCGGCTCGTGCCGCAGCCCGAAGACCTCGAGAACCCGGTCGATGTCGTCCACGAGCTGCCGATGGAGGAGTATCTCCCCGGCGTCATCGCGAAGGAACTCTTCAACGGCTGGGGCGTCGCGACGCACCGCGCGCAGGCGATCGCCGCGCGCAGCTGGGCGCTCTGCGAGATGGAGATGTGGCGTACGCGCCGCCACTTCGACGCGGTCGCCGGCGAACAGGGCCAGGCGTGGATCGGCGCCACCGCGCACAAGCGCAGCCTCGACGCCGTCGGCGCCACGCGCGGGCAGGTGCTCGTCTACGCGACGCGCGTGGTGCCCGCGTACTACTCGAGCTGCTGCGGCGGCGCACGCGCGGCCGCGCGCGACGCGATCTCGACCTCGATCGTGAACGACATCGCGCCGCTTTCGGTCTCCGGTTCCGATGGCCGCGACTGCTGCTCGTGGAGCCCGACCTACCGGTGGCAGCTGAAGTTCGATGTCGCGACCGTCGCGCGCACGCTGCCCGCATGGGCGCGCGCCGAGGGCTACGCCTCGCTGTTCAAGGTCGAGGGCATCCGCCGCGTCGACATCTCCGAGCGCAACAAGGCGGGACGGCCCGTGGTCTTCACCATCACCGACGCGAAGGGCGCGCCGTTCCAGGTGCTCGCCGAGCGCCTGCGCTGGGCCCTCAACGCAGACCCGCGCGACCCGCAGAACCTGCGGCCGTCGAAGGAGCGCGTGAAGAGCGCGTTCTTCGAGCCGTTCCTGAAGGGCAGCGAACTCGTGCTGTCGGGCCGAGGCCACGGCCACGGCGTCGGCATGTGCCAGTACGGCGCCGAGGCGATGTCGAAGAAGGGCGCGAAGATGGATGCGATCCTCTCGCGCTACTACCCCGGCGCCTCGATCGAGAAGTCGTACGCCTGACGCGTTCGTCGCTTCCGCTACATTCCGCGCATGGCGATCCAGCATCCAGGCCGTCGGCTCCGTGACGCGATGGCGCGCGGCACCGTCTTCGTACCAGGCGCCTTCAACGCCCTCGTCGCGCGCGCCGTCGCGCGCGCCGGCTTCGAGGCGACCTACATCTCGGGCGGCGCGACCGCGAATGTCGCGGGCTACCCCGACATCGGCCTCATCACGCTCACCGAGATGTGCCGCACGATCCGCGAGATCGGCGACGCGTCGGGCCTGCCCGTCATCGCCGACGCCGACACCGGCTACGGCGAGGTCGAGTGCTGCGTGCGCACGGTCGTCGAGTACGAGCGCTCGGGCGCGGCGGCGCTCCACCTCGAGGACCAGGTCTTCCCCAAGCGCTGCGGCCATCTCGACGGCAAGGACCTCGTGTCGGCGCAGGCGATGGCCGACAAGGTCGCCGCGATGGCGAAGCACCGCCTCTCGAGCGACTTCGTCATCATCGCGCGCACCGACGCGCGGCATGTCACGGGCTTCGACGACATGATCGCGCGCGCGAACCTCTACCGCGAGGCGGGCGCCGATGTGATCTTCCCCGAAGGCCTGCATGACGGCGACGAGTTCGCGCGCTTCATGAAGGCCTCCGCGGGCGCGACGCTTGCGAACATGACCGAGTTCGGCAAGACCAGGCACCTCACGCGCGACGAGTTCCGCGCGCTCGGCGTGTCGATCGTGATCTATCCGCTCTCGCTCATGCGCATGGCGATGAAGGCGGTCGACGAAGGACTCGCCGCGCTCGCGAAGGACGGGGGGTTCGAGCCGTCGCTCCCGCGCATGCAGTCGCGCAAGGAGCTGTACGAGCTGCTCGCCTACACGCCGGGCAAGGAATGGGACTTCCCGCGGGGCTGACGCGCGCAAGCACCCGCCGCGCGCCCGGGCACGGCGGCTTCCGTCAGGACCACGGCAGGTCGACGATGCCTTCGTTCCACAGCCAGATGTAGATCACGATGCCGAGCGCGCCAAGCGCCGCGACCATCACGGCGACCGCGACCCCGAGTCCGCGGCGCTGCGAATCGGCAAGCGACGGCGGCAGCGGGCGGACGGAAACGACGCTGTACGCGCCCGTCCACCAGTCCGTGACCTCGACGCGTGGCCGCTCGAGCAGCCGGCCGTCCGGCGGCCGGAGCGCGGGTGCGACATCGGTGCGCGGCGTGGGCTCCTTCGGCATCGTCTTTGCCAGGAACGCCTGCTCCTCGGTCTGCGTCTCCGTCTCGCCGCCGCCGCCCATCGACGGAAGATCCGCGGGGCGCACCGCCGCCGGGTCCCATCCGAGGAGTGCGCGGTCGAGGTCGGCGAGCATCTCCTCGGCGTCGCGGTAGCGTCGGTCGAAGTCGGCCATCGCACGGCGCGCGATCCACTGCAGGCACGCGGGGCTCTTCTTCTTGAAGCTGCTCAGCACGCCGTGCGCGGGGAAGGTGCCCTCGAGCGCGAAGTAGAGCACCGCGCCCGCGCCATAGAGATCGAAGCGCGCCGCGTCGACCTCGGAGACGCGTGCGCCGCGCAGCGCCTGGCGCACGAGCTCGGGGTCGCGGAAATACTCGGTGCCGTGGGTCGTCAGCGTCATGTGCGACGCAAGCGGCGTCACGAGCCCGAGATCGACGAGCGTGGCGCGTCCCTCGTGCACGATGGCGTTCTCAGGCTTGATGTCCTTGTGCCAGAGGCCCGCGTCGTGCCAGTCGCGCAGCGTGGCGACGATGTCGCGCACGAGCGATCCGACGAGCACGAGCCGCTCGCGGTCGAGGCCTTCGTCGCCGGCCGCCTCGTGCATGCTTCGCACGAATCGACCGAGGTCGATGCCCTCGTAGTACCGCATCACATAGTGGAAGCGGCGCTCCGACGCCTCGTGGTCGAGGACGAGCCCGAGCTTGCGCGCGGCGTCGAGCGCCCGGCCCTCGCGCAGCATCTCCGCCGCCTGGGTTCCGTCGTCGAAGTCGAAGCTCTTGATGACGACGAAGCCGCTCGGGAACTTGAGCCGGCGGCGCGTCTTGTTGTCGGGTTCGGCGACGAACAGCCGCGCGCCCGATCCGCCGCGCGCGAGTTCGCGCAGGATGGTGTATCCGACGAACTCGGCGGGCGTCGCGCGGGTCTCGGGCTGTTCGCCGAGCGCGATGCGCAGCCGGGTGGCCACATGCGTGGCGAGCGCGCCGAGCCCGAGGATCTGCATCGGCCGCAGGAACGCCGCCGAGCAGAGCGACTTGAGCGCGATCAGCGTCTCGCGGCCCGACGACTTGAGCGCCTCGAGCGCGGGCTTCGGCCGCATGATGACGAGGCGCCCGAGCGACACGGGAAGCAGCACGACGCCGACCACGATGCCGCCCACGAAGCGCACGAGGTCGGTGAAGAGGAGCACCAGCGTCTTCGCCCAGTGCTTCACAAGCGACGCGGTGAGGATGCCGAGCCTGCCGAACACGATGCCGAGCGCGACGAGCGCCACGCTCACCGCGATCATCGCGACGACGGCGATCAGCCACTCAAGTCCTTGCACGCCCGCCGCCTCCAGGCCCGGCGCGTCGCCGCGCCTCGTCGCGCGCGGCGATGTCGCGCGCGATCAGCTCTTCCTGCGCGCGCCAGATCTCGCCCAGCGCGTCGTCGAAGGCCGCATCGTCGTCGGCGAGGCCTGCGCGGCCCGGTTCCGAGCGTTCGTCGTCGGTGTAGCTCCACTGCTCGATCGCGACCGCGAGTTCGGTGCGCAGCGCCTCGCGCACGCGCTGGCAGTGGCGCGTGACGGTCGGCTCGCTCACGCCGAGCAGTTCGCCGATCTCGCGGCCTTGCTTCGACTCGAGCACCCGCATGCGGTAGGCCTCGAAGTGGACGAACTCCGAGCGCTTCTGCGTGGAGCGGATCGCCGCATGCACCTTCGCGGCCATCACGCGGCGTTCGTACTCGTCGTCGGGCTGCGGGACGCGCGCTTCGCCCATCCATTCGTCGTCGAGGCTCGCGCCGCGCTTGCCGCCGCCGCGCTTCTGGGCGTAGCGGCGGTCCATCTCGTCGCCGAGCACATGCTTGGCGATCGCGAGGAGCCAGGTCGAGAAGCGCACGCCGCGCTGCGGGTCGAAGCGGTCGATCGAGTCCGAGAGCGCGACGAGCGTGTCCTGCGTGAGATCGCGCAGCGTCTCCTCGCCGAGACGGCCGTTGCCCCAGCGCGCGAGCGTTCCGCGCACGACCGGCCCGAAGGCCTCCCAAAGTTCGAACCACGCCTGCTCGTCGCGCGAGCGGAGTCTGCGGAGGAAGGCCGTGTCGACCTGATGCATGGTGGGGATTGTGCCCATGGCCGACGCGGTTGGGAGGCGTCGGCGACGATTTTCAGCTCACGAGGGGCTGTTGCCCGCGTCGGGCTTGCGGGCGGGCCTTCTCGGAGCCGCGGGGGCTTCCTTCGGAGAGAGGAGCTCGTACTCGAAGCCGCCGGTCTTCTTGTTCCGGGTCCACTTGAGGACCAGCTCCCGCGGCTCGAGTCCGCGCGTCGTCAGGACCGGGGGCGTCGGGTGCTTCGCCTCCATCTTGCGGTCGGTGGAAGTCGTGCCGGTCGAGCGCCGAGGCGGGATCAGGTCGAACACCGGCTTCGACTTCGCGAGGTTGTCCTGTGGAATGTCGAGGATCGCATCGGTGGCCGCGATGGTCTCGGTCCGGCCGTGGACGGTGATCTCGATCGAGAAGTTCCGCTCCCGCAGCTGGGAGACGAGATCCTCGAGGTCCGAGACCGCGACGCCTTCCCGCGAGAGGTAGCGGAGGCCCTCCGCGAGGAAGCTGATGCGGGCCGCCGCGGCGCTGAAGGCCGAGGGCGTGAGGTTCGTCGCCCACTCCCGCCACGC
>Ga0209985_10001555_pt1 | contig 22192 bp, 18 predicted proteins | sample NOAtaG_FD_187305 | JGI IMG/M metagenome (GOLD analysis project Ga0209985, IMG submission 187305) | Freshwater lake microbial communities from Lake Erie, under a cyanobacterial bloom - NOAA_Erie_Diel6S_1000h metaG (SPAdes) (version 2) | ecosystem: Environmental > Aquatic > Freshwater > Lake ...
GCTTCGGACCGAGCGCGGCCCGGGTCACCCTCACGGTCCGCGAGGGCGAGTCGACGCGCAGCGAGACCGTCGTGCTCGGCGGCGAGTCGGGCGGCACCGACGGCGAGCACTACGCGCGCCGCGAGGGCGACGAGACCATCTTCGTGGTCTCGCGCCACCTGAGCGAACGCATCGCGCCGACCGTCGCCTCGTTCGAGCCGGCCACCGCCGCGGAGGAGCCCGCTGCCGAGGCGCCGCCGGAGATGCCGGGCATGGGCGGCGGCATGCCGGAGGGGCTCACGCCCGAGATGATGCGGGCCCTCGAGGCGGCAATGGGCGGCGCGCACCCCTGAGCGCACGGAGTCCGCGGAGCGAGGGCCCAGTCGGCGATGCCGGCTGGGCCTTTTCGCGTGGCGGACTCGAGGGGACGCGCGGCGGCTTCACCGGCGAGCGCCCGCGGCTCAGCGCTCCCCAGGCCCGCGGCGCCCGTCCTTGCCACGCGGGATGGGTCCGAACTCACCGCCCCGCTCGTCGTCGGCATCGGGCGAGCTCGGGTCCTCGTCGATGTCGTCGAGGAAGCGCCCGAGGAGGCCCTCGATCATGAGGTCGCGCTGCTCCTCGGAGCAGGCGCCCTCGATGTACTGGCCCCGGATGCGGTCGTACTTCACCCGGTAGTCGCCGATGAGCCGCCGGTAGCGGCCCTGCTGCTCCCAGATGCGACGGTGGTTCTGCGCGTAGACGCTCACCAGCGAGGCGACCGAGACCCCGGTCAGCACGAGGCCGATGGGGCCGCCGATCAGGAGCCGCAGCGCCACGTAGACCGCGGCCACGCTCCCGGCGCCGAGCAAGGCCTTCTGTCCGGTGCCCGGGGCGGTGACGCCCTGCCAGGCCACCTCCCACGCCTCCCGGGACGCGAGCAGGAGCGCGACGAAGTGCGCGCGGCTCCGGCCGCCCGACCAGTGCCGCTCGATCGCGGTCTTGAGGAAGCCGTCGTAGGAGGCGAAGAGGGCCGACGCCGAAGGGTCCCGCATCGGCCCAACCCTACCTCAGCCCTCCCCCTGCCGCCGGTGCGGCGCGGATTGATCCCCGCCATCGGCTTTCGCACACTGCCCGTATGGCCTCGCTCCGGTTGCTCCCGTTCTTCGCCCTCTTCGCCCTCTGGCTCGCGCAGGGGTGCGCGAACAACCGCGCGGCGTGCATCGCCGACTGCGAGAGCCGCATCGCGCGCTGCGCCGCCGAGGACGTCGACTGCCCCGCCCTCTGCGGCACCTATGTCGATCTCGGCGACCCCTATGGCTGCGCGAACGAGCGGCTCGTCTATCAGGGCTGCGTGGTGGACGCGGCCTGCACGACCGACTGCGCGAGCGAGCGTGGGCTCGTCGACCGCTGCATCGCCGAGCGTTCGGGTCAGCGCTGCATCGCCCTCTGCCGCGAGCGGGACGCGGCCGGGTGCGGCGATCCGAACTGCGCATCCCTCTGCCTCGGGGTCGAGTACTTCGCCCGCGGCACCGACTGCCGGGCCGAGGCCGATCGCTGGTACGCCTGCCTCGATGCAGCGCCGATCTGCGACGCGCTCGGCTGCCTCGACGAGCTCGCCGACGCGAACGATTGCCGCAACGCGTACTGCGCCGCGAACCCGAGCGACCCCGCGTGCGGGTGAGGTGAAGGCCGGCCTCGCCACCGCGCTCGCCCTCGGGGCGTGGGGCCTCGCGGGCACGGCCTCGGCCCAGCCCGGGATGGTCGAAGCGAGCGGGGCGCTCTCCGCGGGACGCTACGAAGCGAGCGAAGCCGCGCTCGTCGCGCTCGGAGCGGGGAGCGGCGCGCTCTGTCCGGGGGCACTCTGCGAGGCCGAAGCGCTCCTCGGGCGCCTCCACCTCGAGCGCAGCCGCGCGGGGCAGGCGCACGCGGTCGCAGCCGCGATCCTCGGGCGGGAGGGACTGGACGCCGCGAGCGAGCGCGAAGCGAGGACATTGCTCGGCGAAGCCCACGCCGCCCGCGGCGAGCTCGACGAGGCCGAGGCGGCGCTCGCTGCTGCGGCCGCCGCGCCCGAGGCGCGTCGGGCGCAAGTCCTCCTTGCGCGCCTGCTGCGGCGGCGCGGCCGCGACGACGAGGCCGAGCCGCTTCTGCGCGGCCTCGTGCGGGCCTACAACGAGCGGCTCATCGGGCCCGGTGACGCGGAAGGCCTGGCGTACGTGGCGATGGCCGCGGCGATGCTCGGCTCGCCGCACGACGCGAGCGACGCGTTCGCCGAGTCGACGCGCGCCGACCGAGCGCGTGTGGAGACCCAACTCGAGTGGGCGCGGCTCTTCCTCGATCACCACGATCCCGAGCACGCCGCCGAGTGCGTCGAGGACGCGCTCGCCGCGAACCCGCGGCACCCGCTGGCGCTCACGCTCGCGGCCCGCGTGGCGCTGGCCCGGTCGATGGATTTCGCGGCCGCACGCAGGCTGCTCGATCGCGCACTCGGCGAGGCGCCCGGCCTCGTACCGGCCCACGTCACCCGCGCGGCGATGGCCCTTCGGGATCAGGATCTCGAGGCCGCGGACATGCACCTCGACCGGGCCCTCGAGGTCGATCCCACCGATCACGAGGCCCTCTCGGTGCGGGCCGCCGTGCGCTTCGTCGGGGGCGACCTGCGGGGCATGGAGCGGGCGATCGACGCCGTGCACGCGATCCATCCGCAGGACGTTCGCGTCTTCAGCGTGCTCGCGGAGCACGCCGACTGGGAGCACCGATATGCCGAGGAGGTCGACCTCGCGCGGAGGGCGCTGACCATCGCGCCCGAGGACGGCCCCGCGCTCGCCACGCTCGGCACGAACTTGCTGCGGCTCGGGGAGGAGGAAGAAGGCCTCGCTGCGCTCGAGCGCGCATGGCGCCGAGATCGCTTCGATGCGCGTGTGTTCCACACCCTCGAGTTCTACGAGTCCATCATCCCGAGCTACGTGTGGCTCGACGGCACGCCACGTTCCGTGCGCATCCGCGCGCATCGCGACGAAGCCCGGACCCTCGCCGTGTTCGTCCCCTCGCTGGTGCGGCAGGCCCAGGCGAGCCTACGGCGGCGCTACGGCGCGTGGCCGCGACGCGTCGATCTCGAGCTCTACGCCTCGTCGAGGCACTTCGCGCTGCGCACCGCCGGGCTGCCGAATCTGGGCGTGCAGGGTGTGTGCTTCGGCCAGGTGGTCACGGCGCTCTCGCCGCGCGCAGGGCCCTTCGACACCGCGCAGATCATCTGGCACGAGCTCTCGCACGTCGCGCACCTCGCGCTCTCCCGGAGCCGCGTGCCCCGCTGGCTCACCGAAGGGCTTGCCGAGTACGAGACGACGGTCGCGCGTGCGGCGTGGGCGCGCGAGGAGGACCACCGCCTGCATCGGATGCTGCGGAGCGGCCGGCTGCCGCCGCTCCGGGAGATGAACCGCGCGTTCACCCACGCAGAGAGCCCGATCGAGGTGCTCGACGCCTACTATGCCTCGACCCGCATCGCCGGCTTCCTCGTCGACACGTTCGGCATGCGCCGGGTCGTCGCGTTGCTCCGCGAGTACGGCCGCGGACGCACCGGCGACGAGGCATTCGCGCGGGCACTCGGCGTCCCGATCGACGAGGTCGATCGGCGTTTTCGCGAGACCGAGAGCGCGCGTCTCGCCGGGCGAGACGGGGACTTCTCGGTGGATCTCGTGGCCTACCGCGACGTCGAGGCACGACGCGACCGCGCCGAGCAGGCCCCGGAGGACGCGCACGCGCGCGCGGAATTCGCGGCCTCGCTGCTCGCTCGCCGGGAGCTCGAGGCCGCGGCCGCGGAGGCCCGGGCGGCGCTGGCGCTCGACGCGGAGGAGCCGATGGCGCGCTTCGTCTCCCTCGAGGTCGCGCTCGCCCGCCGCGACGCTGCCGAGGCGCGCGCACAGGCCGCCCACCTCATCGCCGCGGGGCATGACGGCGTGTCGGTGCGCCTCGGCGAAGCACGGGCGGCAATGCTCGGGGGCGAGCCGGCGGCGGCCCGCGAGGCGCTGCTCCGCGCGACGGAGATCGACCCGCTACGTCTCGAGCCGTGGGCGGGGCTCGAGACGCTCGCGGGCGAGTTGCGCGACGGGGCGCTGCGTCGCCGGGCCCTCGAGCGGCTCGTCGCGCTCGACCAGCACGACCGGAGCGCGCTCTCGGCCCTGATCGGGCTCTACGTGGAATCCGGCGAGGCGGCGTGCATCGCAGCGCTCGCAGAGCGCGCCCGCTTCCTCGACCCCGAAAACGCCGCGCTGCAGTGGCAGGTGGCCCGCGCGTTCCTCGACCTGGGAGATCCCGAGGGCGCGCTCGCTCCGCTCGAGCTCGCGCTGGCGGTCGACGCCCCCGAAGCGCGGGCGCTGTCGGCGCACGCCGAGGCGTGCGCGAGGCTCGGGCGACGGGCCGAGGCCGAAGCGAGCGCCGAGGCCGCACGCACGCTCGATCCGTCCCTCGCGGCCGAGCTCGACCGCATCCTCTCGACACGCTGAGCCGACGAGGGCGGAGCGGGACCCTCGTGGGACGAAAAGTGGCCGAGGGATCGCCAGCGGGCGACGCTCGAGGGATGGGAACTTCGCTGCCTTCCTTCGGTTCGCTCGCGCTGCTGTCGGCCCTCGCGCTGGCCCTCCCCGCCCAGGCACAGACCAGCGACGCGACCCCGAGCGAGGCCGCCGCAGCGCCCGGCGGGGACGCTCGGGCCGGTGTCACGGAAGGCGGAGACGCGCTCGCAAGCCCGTCGCACAGGACCGGGGCCGCGACGTCGGAGGGTGACGCAGAGGGCGAGTGCGCCGACGAGGCGCCGGTCTTCGATCCGAGCACGCCCCGGCTGGAGCTGCAGGTGAGCGGCGGCTACGCCGCGTTCTTCCACACCTGGCGGCAGACGAGCGATTCCTTCATGGCGCCCGGCGCCCACGCGGACGGCCTCTACTACGGTCCGGTGTTCCGCGGCGAAGTCGCCTTCGCGATGGGGAGCCTCTCCCTCGCGGCGATCTACACCCACACCTGGCTCGCCCACGACGGCACCGCCGATCCGGTGCAGTTCGGCTTCTTGTCCGGCGAGCTCGGGCTGCAGTGTGCCTGCCGCGGCAGCACCTATGTGTGGAGCTTCGGACTCGAGGTGGGCGCCGACCTCGCGAACGCCGGGCGCACCACGGTCTTCGTGTCGATCGAGCACCGCTCGATGTTCTACGTCTGGGAAGGCCTCTTCCTGGGCTTCGACGTGGACTTCGCCACCTTCATCGGCCTCACCTCCGGGGGAGCGTCGGGCGGCGGAATCATCGGCAACTTGCTGGTCGGCTACTCGTTCGGCTGAGCGGGCGCGGCCGACGCCGCGATCGGCTGCATCCAGCCGAAGCCGTGGGCCCGCACCTGGTTGATGTGCAGGCCATCGCAGCCCGGCAGCGCGGCGCAGCTGCTGCAGCGCAGGGACTTCACCCGGTAGTGATCGAGGATGTAGCGCCGCGTGTAGCGGAAGATCTCGAGCTGCCCGTCCGGGTCCGCCATCGTGCCGTCGAAGGTCGGTGGCACCTGCGCGGGCGCCTCTCCGATCACGCACGCGGGCAGGCCGAGCACCGGCGGCAAGCCGCCCCAGCGGGCCCGCAACGCGGTGAAGAACTCGGGCGCGTCGAGATCGTGCTCGCCCGCCTCGGTGAGCCGCTCGTAGGTGGGCTGCCGGAGCACGAGACGCGGCGGCCTCGCCGGCAGCGCGAGGAGAAACGGTCCGGTCTCGCGGTTCAGGAGCACCTCGACCTCGAAGTCTGCGTCGTGCGCGAGCAGCGCCGCCGCATCGTCCGCCCGGGCCGTCGACGCGCGCGCGAGGCGCGGCCCGGACACGGACCCGAGGCGGAGCCTCGATCCGTCCCGCTCGAGCGCAGCGAGCTGTCCCGTCCAGGACGGGAGCTCGAGCTCGAGCTCGACGGCGCCCGGCACCCGGCCCGCGAGTTCCCTTGCCTCGGCGACCGTCGCCGCGCGGATTGCGAGCCGCTCGACCCCGCGCGTGAGTTCGTCGAAGCTCGTCCGCGGCGCGATCGGGCCACCGCCGAGCACCGGCAGGCTTCGCTTGCCCGCGGCACCTTCGGGCCGCTCGTCGCCCCCGTGCCGGGCGCGACGCGCCGAGGCTGGGTCCCCGCCGAAGACGGGCGGCAGAGACGCCTCCCAGCCAGCGTCGAGGACGAGCCTCGAGAAACGGCGCCCGCGGTGCGCCTCCTGGACTGTCTCGAGGGTGTCGCAGAGGCGCTGCAGGTAGCAGTACCGGCAGCGGCTCGGCTCGCGACACTCGAGCGGCACGCCCTCGTCGAGCTGGCGCAGGAACTCTTCCTTCCTTCCGCGCACCTCGTCGTTGAGCTTGTAGGGGTCCTGGATGAGGTGCTCGTAGCCCTCGAGGTGGGCCGGCGGAAAGCGGTTCATCCACAGATGCACGTCGGGACGCTCGCTGAACGCGAGCGCCTTGCGGACGTACTCCGCGTGCGCGTCGAGGTCGTAGAAGAGCGTGTCGCGCCCCTCGGTGAAGGCGCGGCCGAAGGGCACGACCTGCAGCAGATCGAACTCGCGCACCCCCTCGCGGTAGAGCCCCTCGAGCATGTCGGGCAGCGTCTTGATGTTGCCGCGGTTGATCACCACGTCGACGTTGATGATCGGGCGGCCGTCCTTCAGCGCCGCGCGCAGGCCCTCCATCTCCTCGTCGTACGCGCCCTTCACACCGACGAGCGCGTCGTGGATCTTCGCGTTGGGCCCGTGGATGGAGAAGGTGATCTCCTGCAGGCCCGCCTCGAGGCAGCGCCGCAGGAAGTCGGGGTAACGGAACAGCCGCCCGTTCGTGACCGTCTGGATCCGGCGGTATCCCGCGAGCCGGCCGAGCTTGATGAAGTCGACGTAGCGGGGGTGGATGGTCGGCTCACCCCCCGAGAGGATGAGGCGGCTCGCACCCTTCTTGCGGCCATCGAGGATCTGCCGCTTCACGTCCTCGGGGTCGCGCATCTCCCCGTCGTGCGTGTTCGAGTCGAGGCAGAAGATGCAGCGGTTGTTGCACTCGTAGGTGAGCCGCACCCAGTTGCGCTTCTCGTGCGCGGCGTCCTCGTGCTCCCCGATCTTCGCTTCGGATTTTCCTTCGGCGACGCCCGCTGCGTGGAGCTCTTCCGTGAACATCGGCGCGGAGTCTATCACCCCCGCTTCGGGGCCGGGATGCGCGGCGCGGGCCCCGATGGCATCTTGCCGCCTCCGAACCATCGCTTTTCGTTCGCCGAGGATCCATGCGCTCGACCTTCCTGCTCGCTTGCCTGCACCTCTTCGCCCTCTCCGCTTGCGACGTCCGCGCGCCCCGCCCCGACGGCGGCCGACCCGTCGACGCAGGTCCGAGCACCTGCGCGCCCGGCGTCGCGGCCTACTGCCTGGGGAACACCGAGGTCGCGTGCAACCCCGACGGCTCCGAAGGCGCGCGGCGCGACTGCGCGCTCGGCGGCGGCGTCTGCGCGCCTGGCCTCGGGTGCCGCGCCTGCCTGCCCGGCCGGCGGACGTGCATGGGGAACGACGCGGTGATGTGCAACGAGGACGGAAGCGGCTCCGCGCTGATCCAATCCTGCGACCCCGCCGCCGGCGAGACCTGCAACCCGCTGAACGGCACCTGCTCGAGCCCCTGCGCCGCCGCCGAGGCGAGCAACAGCTACATCGGCTGCGAGTACTGGCCCGTGCCGACCACGAACAGCGCCCTGTCGCGGACCGACTTCGCCTTCGCGGTCGTCGTGTCGAACCCGCAGACGACCCCGGCCGAGGTCACGATCACCCGCGGCGGCGCGACCATCGCGACCCGCACCGTCGCCGCGGGCGGCACCGAGTCCATCACGCTGCCCTGGATCGACGGGCTGCAGGGCGAGGCCGGCATGGAGACCTCCTCGCTCGTCCGCGGCGGCGCCTACCGCCTGCGCTCGAACCTGCCGGTGACCGTCTACCAGTTCAACCCGCTCGAGTTCCGGATTCCCCGCGACTGCGCCGGCGAGCTCGATCTCGACGGGCAGTGCTTCTCGTTCACGAACGACGCCTCGCTCCTTCTGCCGACCCACGTGCTGACCGGGAACTACCTCGTCAGCGCGTTCCCCTCGGCGATGACCGACATCATCGACAACGACCCATTCTTCGGCCGGACCACCACGACGATCCGCTCGCCGGGCTTCGTCACGGTCGTGGGCGTCGATGCGTCGCCGACCGAGCTCTCGATGACGCTCACCGCACCGATCGTGGCGTCGCTCGATGGCGTGGTCCGCGCGTTCCGCGCCGGCGAGGTCGCGACGTTCACCCTGAATCAGGGCGACGTCCTGCAGCTCATCGCGGGCGCGCCCGCGACCTGCGTCGCGCGGCTCACCGACGTCCTCACCGGCGGCCGCCGCATCGACTACTGCGACACGACCGGCTTCGACCTCACCGGCACCGAGATCCGCTCCTCGGGCCGCCTCGCGGTGATCGGCGGCCACAACTGCACCTTCGTTCCCTCGCACCGCTGGGCCTGCGATCACCTCGAGGAGGCGATGTTCCCGCTCGAGTCGTGGGGCGACGAGGCGATCGTCTCGGTGACGCAGCCGATCGCGAGCGAGCCGAACGTGATTCGGATCCTGTCGAGCCACGATGGAAACTCCCTCACCTTCGATCCCCCGACTGCGCACCCGCCGGTCGTCCTGAGCCGCGGCGAGTTCGTCGAGTTCGAGGCGCGCGAGAGCTTCCGTGTGAGCGGCACGAACGCCTTCTCGGTGGCGCAGTTCCTCGTCGGACAGAACTACGCCGGCGTCGAGGCGACGGGCACCGACGTGGGCGACCCCTCGCTGTCCCTCGGCATCCCCACCGAGCAGTTCCGCACCGACTACGCCTTCCTCGCGCCCACGACCTACACCCGCAGCTACGTGAACGTGACCGCACCGATGGGGGCGAGCGTCATGCTCGACGGCACCCCGGTCGGCGGCTTCGTGCCGGTGGGCTCGACCGGCTACGGCGTCGCGCGCGTGATGATCCCCGGCGGCGCACACCACATCACGGGCTCGGCGGAGTTCGGCATCGTCGTGTACGGGTTCGGCGAATACACCAGCTACATGTACCCGGGTGGCCTCGACCTCGAGGCGATCGACGTCCCGTTCTGATCGGCGTCAGGGGCCCTCAGGAGGGCCCCTCGGAGCCCACCCCATCGGTGCCGCGCAGCGCGGACTCGATCCGGGCGGCGGTGTCCCGCATCGTCGGGACCGCGGTCCGCCGAGCGCCGTTGCGCAGCGCCTCGCGCAGGGCGCCGTCGCGGACGAAGCGGCGCACCGCGCTCCGGAGCGCGGCCCCGTCGCCCGCCGGCACGAGCAAGCCGTTGTCCTCGTGCCGCACGAAGTCGGGCACGCCTCCGGTCCGGCTCGCGATCACCGGCAGCCCCGCGGCGAGGGCTTCGAGCACCGCGCGCGGAGCGCCCTCGGTCCGCCCCGAGCCACGCGGCGCCGACGCGAGCACCAGCGCGTCGCCCGCGGCGAGCCAGCGGCGCCGGGCCGAGGGGCCGATCGCGCCGAGGAAGCGGACGTCAGCGCCCCGCGCGCGCCGCTCGAGGGAGGCCCGGAGCGGCCCGTCTCCGGCCACCGCGAGCGCCGCCTCGGGCAGCGACCGCACCGCCTCGATGGCGAGATCGACGCGCTTGATCGGGACGAGACGGGCGAGCGAGACGAGGACGAGCTGATCGGCAGCGAGCGCTGCGTCGGCCCGCGCTGCGCTTCGTTCCTCTTCGCCCGCGGCGGCCTCGTCGGTTCCCATGGGCACGACCTGGATCGTCGGCGCCGCGCCGGGCGCGAAGGAACGCGCCAGCACCTCCGCGGTCGCCGTCGAGGACGCGACGCACACAGCCTTTCCGGTGATCTGCGAGGCGATGTGCCCGCGCCCCGGCAGCCGCGCGAGCAGGTGCGCGTCCCCCGAGTGCACGACGCACACGTGCGGCCGCCTTCCCACGAGCCGCATCGCCAGCGCCGTCGCGAGGCCCGCGGGCAGAGCCCAGTGACTGACCACCGCGTCCCAGCCGCGCAGCCTGCCGGCGATCGCCGCGACGAGCGCCGGCGGATGGAGCAGCGCGCCCGGCCACGCGAGGGGATCGCGCGCGAGGTTCTCGAGGGCGCCCGCGCGGTAGAACGTGCGCTGCAGGGACCGCGGCCGCAGGTAGGGGACCCAGACGAGGCGGACACCTCGGGGAAGCGTCGGCAGGCGCAGCGACTCCGCAGGCTCGGGAGCGAGGACCTCGACCTCATTCCCTCGCTCGGCCAAGCGCACCGCGAGCTCGAGGACGAAGCGCCCCGCAGGATCGTGCGCGTCGCGCGGGAAGCTCGTCGTCGGCATCCCGATCCGCACTCAGCTCCTCCAGCCGCTCGAGCAGAGCGCAAAGGGAACGGTCACGAGCGCGTCACGCAGGCGCAGCCCGCTCTTCTCGCCGCGGTACACCGCCCGCACCGGCACTTCGCGCACGGGCACTCCGCGCGCCGCGCACCGCGCGAGGAGATCGTTCGGATAGCCGTAGCGGGGCCACAAGCTCGGGAGATCGAGGCGCTCGGCGGCGTGCCGGGTGAGCGCGGTGTAGCCGCACTGCGCGTCGGTCACGTCGAGCCCGGTGACGGCGCGGGTCAGGAGCGTGAGCGCGACGTTGCCGACGAGACGGCCCGTGGGCATGTCGCGGAGCACCCGGGGCGCCGTGAGGCGCGTGCCCTTCACGTACACGGCCTGCCCTGGAGGGCCGAGGGCCGCGAGCAGAAACGGCAGGTCGGCCGGCGCCATCTGCCCGTCGCCTGCGAGCACGACGACCGCCTCGGCCCCGGCGGCGAACGCCTCGCGGTAGCCGGTCGCGAGGGCCGCCCCGACGCCGCGGCTCCGGCGGTGCCGGATCACCGTGACGCGGGGATCGGCGCCCTCGGCCTGGGCAGCCGTGCCGTCGCGGCTGCCGTCGTCGACCACCACGATGCGGCCCACCTCGGCCGGCATCGAGCGAAGTACCTCGACGATCCGCGGCGCCTCGTCACGCGCCGGGACGAGCGCGGTCACCGCACGGCGCCCGAGGCGCGCGACGGACTCGCTCGGGGATTCGGGCACGGCCGGAACGTGGCACGGAGCGCGCCGGATTCCAGGCCGAACGTGTGGCACGGCCGACCTGCGCGGGGTACACGCAGAGGCCGCCAGGCAGGCGAACCCCCGTCGATCCATGGGTCAATTCCGAAGACTCCGCGACGCCGTCCTCGCCATCGCGCTCCTGGTCATCCCGTTCTTCGTGCTGAGCGCGAACCTGCGCGACCCGAGTGAAGCGACCGGCTTCGACCAGCCCATCCTGCAGCTCTCGGCGCCGATCCAGGGCGCCGCGACCGCCACCGCGCGGTGGGTCGAGGGGCTCCTCGCGGACTACGTGTACCTCGTCGAGGTCGAGGAGGAGAACGAAGCGCTGCGTGCCCGCGTCGCGCGCCTCGAGCGCGACCGCCGGCGCCTCGAGGCCGAGGGACTCGAGAACCGCCGCCTCCGCTCGCTCCTCGGGCTGCGGGAGCGTCTCGGCGCGGAGGTCGTCACCGCCGAGGTCATCGCGCGCGACACCTCGCCGTTCTTCCGCGTCACCCGCATCGAGATCGATCGCGGCTCGCGGGACCGGGTGCGCGCCGGGATGCCGGTCGTCTCGAGCGCCGGTCTCGTCGGAGAGGTCCGGCGCACCTTCGGACACTACGCGGACGTCCAGCTCATCGTGGACCGCGCCTCGGCAGTCGACGTCGTGGTCCAGCGGACGGGCGCCTTCGGCATGCTCCGGGGCACCGGCGAGAGCGACCGCTACATGGCGCGCATCGAGAACCTCGCGCGCGAGGACGAGGTGCGCGTCGGCGACCTCGTCCACACCTCGGGCTTCGGGCAGCGGTTTCCGGCCTCGATCCTGGTGGGCCGCGTGACCCGCATCGTGCGCCAGGAGTCGGGGCTCTGGCAGGAGCTGGAGGTCACGCCGGCCGTCGACTTCTCCGAGCTCGACACGGTCCTGGTCCTCACCGAAGGAGCACGGCGGCGCGTGATCGAGGACGGCGCGAGCGAGGAGGAAGACTGACGTGTGGCGCAAGACCGCCTTCGTCGTCCTCTTCGGGCTCGCGCTCCTCGTGATGCAGACCTCGCTCGCGACCCTCATGCCGCTGCATCCGGCGAGCCCGATGCTCCTCGTACCGGTCGCGCTGCACCTCGGCGTCTCGCCCGACGTGAGCCTCGCCCGCGGGGCGCTCACCGCCTTCCTGCTCGGCTGGATGATGGACGAGTTCTGCGGGGCGCCGATGGGCCTCTCGACCTTCGTGCTCGTGGCCGCCTACCTCGTCACGCACGCCGCGGTGAACCAGCTCGTGCTCCGCGCGGTGCCCTCGCAGGTCCTGCTCACCTTCGCCGTCTCGCTCCTCGGCGGCGGCACGATGCTCGCCCTCCGCACCATCTTCGGGCCGCCCGAGGCGTTCCCGCTCGCGATGCCGGCGGCCTCCCCGTTCGGCGGCCTCCTCGGCCCCTCGGGCCGAAGCGGTGCCGCGGTGGAGATCGCCCTCGAGCTGATCGTGAGCGCCGCCTTCACCGCCGCGCTCGCGCCCCTCATGTTCCGCATCCTCGCGCGCATCGACGCGAGCGGGACCCGCACCCGGCGCGCCGAGCAGGGAGCCGCCGCATGAACCTCCTCTCGGTACGGCGCGAGGTCGGCGAGTTCCGCAAGCGCTACCGCTTCATGGCGCTCTTCGTGGTCGCCGTCTTCACCGTGCTGCTCGCGCGGATGATGCAGCTGCAAGTGGTCGACCACGAGCACTACGCCGAAATCGCCCGGGAGAACATCACCAAGACCATCTCCCTGCCTGCGACCCGGGGCATCGTGCGGGACCGCGGTGGCCGCGTGGTCGTGTCGAACCGCGCCTCGTGGGACGTCTTCCTGACGCCGATGCTCCTCGAGGAAGGAGATGTCGCGCTCATCGAGGAGCTCCTCGGCCTCGACCCCGAGGCGCGGGCCGACTTCGAGGAGCGGCTCGCGGCGATCCCCGAGCGGCGCCGCTCGCACCAGATCCGGTTCTTCACCGACGTATCGCGCGAGGAGCTCGCGGCCCTCGAGACGCACGCCGCCGACCTCACCGACGAGCACGGACGCACGGCGGTCGACGTCGTCGCGACGCCGGTACGCACCTACCCGTTCCGGGCACTGTCGGCCCACGCGATCGGCTACCTCAACGAGATCCGCGCCGAGGAGCTCGCCGAGCTGCGGCCGGCGGGCTACCGGCGCGGAGATCTGATCGGGCGCACCGGGATCGAGCGCGCGTGGGAGAACATCCTGCGGGGTCGCCGGGGCTTCCGCCGCGTCCCGGTCGATGCGCAGAACCACGTGATCGAGGACGAAGTCCTCGAGGGCAGCGAGCCCACCCTCGTCGAGCCGGTGCCCGGCCGCGACGTGACCCTCACGCTTGACATGGAGCTCATGCGCATCGTCGAGCGCGCCTTCCGGGGCCACCCCTCGGGGGGCGCAGTGGTCGTCGACGTGCGGACCGGCGCGGTGCGCGCGCTGTTCAGCAAGCCCTCCTACGACCTCGAGGCCTGGAGCCGCGGCCTCTCGCGCTCCGACTATGCCTCGCTCCGCGACGACCCGTTCCGCCCGCTGATCGACAAGACGCTGTACGAGACGTACTTCCCGGCCTCCACGTTCAAGCCCTTCAGCGCGCTCGCCGCCCTCGAGGAGGGGCTCATGGATCCGGGTACGCGGGTGAACTGCGCGGGCTTCTACGAGTTCGGTCGCAGCCGCCCGCGCTGCACCGGCGTTCACTCCGACGTCGACCTGCGCTCGGCGCTCGTGCAGTCGTGCAACGTCTACTTCTACCGCCTCGCCGAGCTCACCGGCCTCGACCGCATCACCCGCATCGCCCAGGACTTCGGCCTCGGCCGGCGCACCGGCATCGGCATCAACGCCGAGGCGTCGGGCTTCGTGCCGCTCCGCGAGTGGTACGAGCGCCGCGAGGCCTGGCAGGGCGGCATCGCGCTGAATGCCGCGATCGGCCAGGGCGACACGCGGGTGACCCTCGTGCAGCTCGCGATGGCCTACGCCGCCATCGCCAACGGCGGGACGCTCTACGTGCCCCAGGTCGTCGAGCGGATCACCACGCCCGATGGCGCCACGCTGGAAGAGCTCGCGCCCCGCGTCCGGCGGCGCGTGCACGTGGACCCGGAGAACCTCGCGCGGATCGTGGACGGCCTCTACGGGGTGGTGAACGACCCGGACGGGACGGCGTTCGCCGCGCGGATCGACGACGGCGTGGCCATCGCGGGCAAGACCGGCACTGCACAGCTCACCGGCCGCATCCGCCTCGAGAGCGACATCGCGCGCGACGAGTACCACCGCCGCGCCCACGCCTGGTTCGCCGGCTTCGCCCCGGTCGAGCACCCCGAGCTCGCCATCGTCGTGCTCGTCGAGCACGGCGGACCGGGTGGTCGCATCGCGGCCCCGATCGCGATCCAGATCCTGCAGGAGTACCTGGGCGTCGAGGCTGCGGCAGGCACCGAGGCGCTCGTGCCCGCGCGGGGAGAGCGCTGATGGCCACGCTCGGCCGCGGCATCCGGGACCAGTTCGACTGGCCGCTCTTCGTGACCGTCGCCGCCATCGCGGTGATCGGGGTGACGAACCTCTACAGCGCCACGAGCGCCCCGCTCGCGACCGAGCGCGGCTTCGGCAACCTCTACGTCCAGCAGATCTACTGGCTCGCCTTCGGCGCGGCGATGGCGGTGCTCGTCGCGGCCATCGACTACCGGCACTACGAGCGCTTTGCCTGGTTCGCCTACGGCGCGGGGATCGTGCTGCTCGTGCTCGTCTTCCTCTCTCCCGAGGTGAGAGGCTCGCAGCGGTGGCTGCGCCTGGGCCCGCTCACCCTGCAACCGAGCGAGACGATGAAGATGCTGCTCATCGTCGCGCTCGCCAAGCACCTGCACAACGACCCCAAGACCGAGGGACGAACGCTGAAGGATCTCGTCGTGCCTGGGATGATCCTCGGCCTGCCGATGTTCCTCATCCTGCGTCAGCCCGACCTCGGCACGGCGCTGCTCTGCGCGTTCATCTTCACGTCGATCATGATGCTGACGAACCTCGCGCGGCGCTCGATCTTCACCCTGCTCGGCGGCTTCGCGGTGAGCGCCTTGCCGATCTGGGTCTTTGGCCTCGAGGACTACCAGCGCCAGCGCTTCCTCTCGTACTGGGAGATGATGACGGGCGAGAACCCCGACATCCTCGACGACGGCTGGCACACCTACCAGAGCACCGTCGCGATCGGCAACGGCGGCTGGCTCGGCGAGGGCTTCCTCGAGGGCTCGCAGAACCAGCACAACTTCCTGCCTGATCAGCACACGGACTTCCCCTTTCCGGTCTTCGCCGAAGAGCACGGCTTCCTCGGCGTGCTGGTCCTGGTCGGCCTCTACGCGTTCCTCATCCTGTGGGGCCTCCGCGTCGCCTACACCGCCAAGGACCGCTTCGGCGCGGTCACCGCGGTCGGGGTCAGCGCGTTCTTCTTCTGGCACACCGCCATCAACATCGGGATGGTCTCGGGCCTGCTCCCGGTCGTCGGCGTGACCCTCCCGCTCTTCAGCTACGGCGGCAGCTCGGTGCTGACGAGCATGATGGGCGTCGGACTGCTCATGAACGTCTCGATACGTCGCTTCAGCTTCTGAGCGCCGTGCATGCCCGGGGGCGGCCTCGGCTAGGATGCCCGCCATGCGGATTCCGTTCGCTTCGATGCTGGTGCTTCTGGGCTGCGGTACCCCTTCCTCGCCAGGCACGAGCATCACGCGGCCCGCCGGCGATGGGACGACCCTCGGGGAAGCAACGGCACGGAGCGGCTGCGCCTTCGAGTCGCTGGATGCCTTGTGCCGGAGCCTGCGCGCGACCTTTCGCACCACGGACGAGGCGTGGGTGAGCGACGACTGCGCACGAGGCCCGGCGCAGACCCGAACGGGGCCCTTCGCGGAGGTTCTCCTCCTCGGCATCCGCAACGGGTACGAGCGGGCGGGCGACGCCGCTGGGCGGCCCCACGCGCTGCTCGGCAGCTCCGTGGACGAGCCTGCAGGCCACGAGGGCGCCACGCAGGTCTTGCTCGCCGCGCGTGTCGGGCCCGCGTGGTTTCCGATCCACCTCTTCCAGGGCATCCTCGACGACGAGGAGGCGAATCGCATCGCCTTCTCGCTTTCGGACGACGGATCCGCCCTCGAGTGGACCTCCGAAGAGCGGAGCGGAGCGCCGGAGGATGCGAGCGGCTACGGCGTCGTGCGGCGCGCCCTCGCGTTCGTCGACCGCGGCATCCCGCTCCTCGCGGGGCAGGCCGAGATCGAGCGGTGGCAGAGCGAGGTCGACCTCGCGTGCACCCGCGCCTGCAACGCGGAACCGAACCCGCCAGCCTACCCGGGCTGCGAGCGGCGCTGCGCGTCACGGGCGCACGCGCGGCGGAGTTGGGCGCGTGCGGGAGCGAACGTGGCGATCGGAGCGACCGAGATCGAGCGCTCCGGCGAGCACGCGGAGACGATCGAGCTCCCCGCCGCGAGCGCCGAGACGCTCGCGCTCGACCCCGCGCGCGCGCAGCGCTTGTGCGCATTCACCCCCGTGGTCCTCGCGACGCCGCTCGCCTCCCCGCGAACGGACGGCGAGTCCATCGCGGCGCGCGAGCGCGCCCGCTCGCTCGTCGCGAGCGGATCCGTCCACGAGGTCCCGGGGGCCGCGGCGGCCGTCGACCCCGGCGCAGAGCGCTCGATCGTCGCCATCGACCGCCAGCTCGGCGGCAGCTGCAGCGGCGGCGCGTGCACGACGAACCTCGACTACCGTACGGTCGAGGGCACCATGCCGGAGCAAGGGCTCTCGTTCGTGGAGGCGGAGCGCGGTCCGATGGCCGGTTGCGACGCCGCGATCCTGCCTGCGGACGGCGCGCCCGCGACGCTGGTCGAGGTCGCACCAGCACGATCGCGCGAGGCCTTCGGCTGCGGCTTCGTCGGGTGGGACGGCGAGCGCGAGCGCTCGTACGTGGTCCTCCGGGTCCTCGGCCCCTAGCGCGGGCAGCGGCTTTGCCGGCACCGCCGGTCGCGTGCAGGCTCTCGCCGACCATGGGCATCATCCGCATCCTGCCAGGCGACCTCGTCGATCAGATCGCCGCCGGCGAGGTCGTCGAGCGCCCGGCGAGCGTGGCCAAGGAGCTCATCGAGAACGCCCTCGACGCCGGCGCGCGCACGCTGACCGTCGAGCTCGAGGAGGGCGGCGTGCGCCTCTTGCGCGTGACCGACGACGGCGTCGGCATGTCGCCCGAAGACGCGCGGCTCGCGGTGCAGCGCCACGCGACGAGCAAGATCCAGCACAAGGACGATCTCACGCACATCACCACGCTGGGCTTCCGCGGCGAGGCCCTGCCCTCCATCGCGTCGGTCTCTCGCTTCACGCTGCGCACCCGTGACGCGGAGCACGAGGCGGCGTTCGAGCTGCGCATCGACGGGGGAGGCGCCCCGAGCGCGCACGAGGTCGGCGCAGCGCGGGGCACGAGCGTCGAGGTGCGCGACCTTTTCTACAACGTGCCCGCGCGGCGGAAGTTCCTGAAGAGCACCGCGACCGAAGCCGCGCAGGTCGGCGACGTCTGCGTGCGCGCCGCGCTCGGGGAGGCCGGCCTGCGGCTCGTGGTGATCCGCGACGGCCGCAAGGCCCGCGAATTCCTCCCGGTGCCCGACGTGCGACAGCGGGCGCGCCAGCTCTTTGCCGAGGACCGCCTCGAAGCGGTCGAAGGCGAGCGCGACGGCGTGCGGGTGCGCGCGATGCTGTCTCCGCCCGAGCGCGCCCGCACCGGCGCGACGCAGCTGCACGTCTACGTGAACGGCCGCGCGGTGAAGGACCGCGCGCTGAGCCGCGCCATCGCCTTCGGCTACGGCAGCCTGCTCTCGGGCGGCAAGTACCCGGTCGGTGCGCTCTGGCTCACGCTCGATCCCGAGCGCGTCGACGTGAACGTGCACCCGCAGAAGGCCGAGGTTCGCTTCGCCGGGGGCCGCGAGGTGCTCGACGCGGTGACGCGGATCGTGGCGGGCAGCCTCGGCACCTCGGCGTTCCGCGGCCCGGCGCCGCGCCCCGCGCCCTCCGATCCAGCGCCGCACCCCGAAGTTCCAGCGGCGGGCCCCGATGCGCCGCGGGCCGCGCTGCCTCGCGCGGCGGGCTACTGGGAGGAGCGGCTCGGCGGGATGCCCGTCGCCGGTCCCGCGCCGACGCCGCCGCGCAGCTACCCGGTCCTGGCCGCGCCCGAGCTCGGGCTCGCGGATGTCCACGGCCCGCGCTCGAAGCTGCGCTTCGTCGCCCAGCTCCGCCGAACCTTTCTCGTCTGCGAAGGGCCCGAAGGCGTCGTCTTCCTCGATCAGCACGCGGCCGACGAGCGGGTGCGCTTCGATCGCCTCGCCCGCGCCCACCGTGAGCGCAGCGTCGCCTTGCAGCGCCTGCTCCTGCCCGAGCGCGTCGAACTCGCCGAGGCCGACGTCGCGCTGCTCGTCGAAGAGGAAGCGCTCGTCGCCTCGCTCGGCCTCGATCTCGCCGCGATGGGCGCGACCTCGATCGCGGTGCGGGCCGTCCCCGCGCTCGTCAGTCGCGCCGCGCCGGAGAAGCTGGTGCGCGACCTCGTCGTCGAGCTCGGCCGGGACGGCGCGCGCGCCTTCGGCGACCGGGTCGATCGGGTGCTCGCGACGATGGCCTGCCACGGCGCCATCCGTGCCGGCGACGCCATCGCGCCCGAGGAGGCCCAGGCGCTGCTCCGCGCGCTCGACGCCATCGAGCACTTCGCCGGCCACTGCCCGCACGGCCGGCCGGTCGTGCACGAGCTCTCGTTCGCCGAGCTCGAGCGCAAGGTCGGCCGGTGAGCGGGCCGGCCCTCGTGGCCCTCGTCGGCCCGACCGCCAGCGGCAAGACCGCCGCGGCCGTCGCCCTCGCACGGCGCTTCGACGGCGAGCTGATCGGCGCCGACAGCGTGCAGGTGCACCGGGGCTTCGACATCGGCTCGGGCAAGGCGCGGCCCGAGGAGCTCGGCGGCATCCCGCACCACCTGCTCGACGTGCTCGAGCCGTGCGAGCGCCTCGACGCCGCCGCCTTCGCAGCGCGCGCCGACGCGGCCATCGAGGACGTCGCCGGGCGCGGGAAGCTCCCGATCGTGGTCGGCGGCACGCCGCTCTGGATGCGGGCGCTGCTCCGCGGCCTCGTGGCGCTGCCCGGGGTCGATGCCCGGCTCCGCGGCGCGCTGCAGGCCCGGATCGCCGTCGAAGGCGCTCCGGCGCTGCACGCGGAGCTCGCCGCGGTCGACCCCGCCTCGGCCGCGCGGATCCACCCGAACGACGCGCGGAGGATCGGGCGCGCCCTCGAGATCTGGCAGCAGACAGGCCAGCGGCCGAGCGTGCTCCGCGACGCGCACGCCCTCGGCGCGGCGCGGCGCCCGAGCTGGGTCGCCTACGTCGAGCTGCCGCGCGACGAGCACGACCGGGCGATCGAGGCGCGCGTCGACGCGATGCTGACGCGGGGCTGGCTCGAAGAGACGCAGCGTCTGCGCGAGCGCTGGCCCGAGGCGGCCGCGCTCGGCGCGGTGGGCTACCGGGAGCTGGTGCAGCACCTGTCGGGCGAGCTCTCGCTCGCGGAGGCCCGCGCCCAGGCGATCGCGTCGACGCGCCGCTACGCCAAGCAGCAGCGCACCTGGTACCGCAGCGAGCCGGGGATCACGGTGCGGACGAGCGCCGCCGCGCTGATCGCCGGCGCGCACGACGGGGCGCTGCGCACCTTCCTCGGCGCGGCCTGAGCCTCAGTCGCAGGCGCAGACCGGACCGCCCGCCGCGAGGTGCACCTCGCAGGGCGCGGCGCAGGCCTCGGCGAGCTCGTAGGTCAGGCCCAGCTCGGCCTCGCAGTCGCCGCTCGGCGCGGCGGGCATGAGGCTCCGCATGATCTCGCCGCAGGTGTCCATCCCGGTCCAGCGCTCTCGGTAGGCGAGCCCGAGGCGCGCGCCATCGCTCTCGACGATGGTGAAGGAGCGCTCGAGCGTCGCGGTGGTGCAGCCCTCGAGGGGCACGGAGAACGTGTCGTGGAAGCCCGCGGGGCGCGAGAGCGAGACGTGCAGCATCGCGTCGCGGGTCGGGTCGGGCACACCGAGGCTGAGCACATCGCCGGCACTGACCACGCCGACGAGTCCCATCGAGCCGGTGCCCCGCGCGGGCGAGCAGCGGTCGAGCTCTCCGCTCACCGAGAGTTCGTAGAGGCCGGACGAGGGCTCGCTCGAGAGATGGGCCGAAGAGCACCCGGTGAGTAGACAGATCGCGGCCAGCGCGGACAGGGAGATCGTTCGCATCGTGTTCCTCGAGCCCTCCGGAGGTTCGGATAGCCGGGCCGGCGCGGCGCCGTCAAAGAAAGCGCAGACGCAGACCCTGCGGACCACGACGCGCTGCGCCAAGAGCGCCGTGATTTTCGTCCTCCGCGGGCCGCCGTCCCCCGCTAGACTCCCGGCCCCCTCGTGTTCGGAGGCTGCCGTGAAGCTCGCGAGCTTGCGTGAAGGTCGAGATGGAAGGCTGATCGTCGTCTCCCGCAGCGGCGAGCGCTACGCCGAGGCGGGCGCCATCGCCCCGACGATGCAGGCGGCGCTCGACGCGTGGGACGAGGCCGCGCCGAGGCTCGCCGCGCTCTGCGCGGCGCTCGAGGCGGGCACCACGCCGGGCGCGCCCCTCGACCTCGCGCGGCTCGATGCGCCGCTGCCGCGCGCCTACGAGTGGGTCGACGGCTCGGCGTACATCCAGCACATCCTGCTCGTCCGGAAGGCGCGCAACGCCGAGCCCCCGCCGACCCTCCGCACCGAGCCGCTCGTCTACCAGGGGGGCTCGAGCGATTTCCTCGGTCCCTTCGATCCGATCGAGCTGAAGGATCCGGCCTGGGGTTGTGACTTCGAGTCCGAGGTCGCGGTGGTGCTCGGCGACGTGCCGCAGGGCACGGGCGCGGCGGGCGCCGCCTCCTACGTGCGGCTCGTCCTGCTCGCCAACGACGTCACGCTGCGGAACCTCATCCCCGACGAGCTCGCCAAGGGCTTCGGCTTCTTCACCAGCAAGCCGTCCACCGCGTTCTCGCCCTTCGCGCTCACCCCCGACGAGCTCGGCCCGGCGTGGCGGGACGGGCGGGTGCACCTGCGCCTCCGGACCCGCCTCAACGATCAGCTCGTCGGCGATCCCGAGGCCGGGCCGGAGATGCACTTCTCCTTCTTCGATCTCGTGCAGCACATCACCAAGACACGCAGCTACGGCGCGGGCACCATCCTCGGCAGCGGCACCGTCTCGAACGAGGACCCGGCGCGCGGCATCTCCTGCCTCGCCGAGCGCCGCACCCGCGAGACCATCGAGCAGGGCAAGCCGATCACGCCCTTCCTGAAGTTCGGCGACCGGGTCGAGATCGAGATGCTCGACGCCGCCGGCCACAACCTCTTCGGCACCATCCGGCAGACCGTTGTGCCCCTCGAGGGCGCGCCGCGCCGGCGCCGCTGACGCCCGCGAAAGGACCCGCCGTGACCCTCCGCCTCTACAACTACTTCCGCTCCTCCGCGAGCTACCGCGTCCGCATCGCGCTGCACCTCAAGGGCCTGCCCTTCGAGTACGTCACGGTCCACCTCGTCAAGGACGGCGGGCAGCAGCACGGCGCGGAGCACCGCGCGCGCAACCCGATGGCCCAGGTGCCGACCCTCGAGCTCGAGCTCGGCGGCCAGCGCCGGATGATCGCCCAGTCGATGGCCATCCTCGAGCTGCTCGAGGAGCTCCACCCCTCGCCCGCGCTGCTGCCGAAGGACCCGTTCCTGCGGGCCCGCGCGCGCGAGCTCGCCGAGGCGGTGAACGCCGGCATCCAGCCCCACCAGAACCTCGCCGTCCGCCAGCGCCTCGACGCCCTCGAGGCCGGCCTCGGCACCAAGAACTCCCGGCACTTCAACGAGCTCGGCCTGAGCGCCCTCGAGGAGCGCGTGCAGGAGACCGCCGGCCGCTTCTGCATCGGCGACAGCCCGACCTTCCCCGACCTCTGCCTCGTGCCGCAGATCTTCTCCGCGCGGGGCCTCGAGATCGACGTCGACGCGAAGTACCCGACGCTCGCGCGGATCGACCGCGCCTGCGCCGAGCTGCCCGCCTTCGCCGCCGCGCACCCCTCCGCCCAGCCCGACGCCACCTGAAGCCCCCTGGAAGAGCCCCCATGCCCACCGTCGAATCC
>Ga0209985_10001560_pt1 | contig 22140 bp, 24 predicted proteins | sample NOAtaG_FD_187305 | JGI IMG/M metagenome (GOLD analysis project Ga0209985, IMG submission 187305) | Freshwater lake microbial communities from Lake Erie, under a cyanobacterial bloom - NOAA_Erie_Diel6S_1000h metaG (SPAdes) (version 2) | ecosystem: Environmental > Aquatic > Freshwater > Lake ...
CGCCAATGGGGTGCTCGAAGGCGGCTATGATCCGCGCTCCAATGGCGCGGCGATTGGCTTTTAATTAAGGGTTTTTTGTGAAGAAATCAGGCATGATTCGCAATTGAATTCAATAAGCTGTTGATTCAGGGGGTAGGCCCTCATTTTTCGGAGATCGGAATGAAAAAAGCACTCGTAATGACGTCGTTGATGGTGTGTAGCTCATTGGCATTTGCCCATGGCTGCCCAGGTGAAATGAAGAAAATCGATGAGCGGCTGCCTTCGGCAAAGCTTGCTCCGGCAGAAATGTCGAAAGTAAAAGATCTGCGCGCCAAAGGTGAGCAGCTGCACAAAGATGGCAAGCATGCCGAGTCGATGTCGACGCTTGGCGAGGCCAAAAAACTGCTCGGTATTTAAGGCGGCTTCGGCCCCCAGAAAAGGCCCTCCTTGCGAGGGCCTTTTTTATGGCCTGCCCGCAACTGCCCGAAGCCCCGCCATGTATTTTTCCGGTTAAGATTTGACTCTAGACACCCCCTGGCGGGTGGCCTCACCTCGTGCCCCGGGCGGGCCCAATTCAGCATAAAAGGATTTCACAATGCTTCGTCGTCACTGGCTTAGTTATGCAGTTTTTTCTGCAGCCCTATTCGTTATTGCTCCTGTACAGGCCCAGCAGGTCTTGAAGGTCACGACGATTCCTGAAGAGGCGGCTACCGAGCAGCTTAGAAAATTCGGGCCGATTACGCGTTATCTTGAAAAGTCACTCGGCATGAAAGTCGAGTTCACGCCCGTTAATGACTATCCCGCCGCGGTCGAGGCCCTTGTGAATAAGCAGGTGGATCTGGTCTGGTTTGGGGGCTTCACCCATGTGCAGGCGCAGATCCGCTCGGGTGGAAAGATCATTCCGATTGCCCAGCGCGAAGAGGACACTAAGTTTCGATCCGTGTTTATTGCAAACAAAGACTCTGGGATTACCAAGCTTTCTGATTTAAAAGGCCGCCAATTTAGTTTTGGCTCGGCCTCCAGCACCTCGGGCAGTCTGATGCCGCGATCATTTCTTCTTGAAGCGGGCATTGAGCCTGAGCGTGATTTCAAGCGGATAGCTTATTCCGGGGCCCACGACGCAACGATTGCCTCGGTGGTGAGTGGCCGGGTGGATGCTGCCGCACTGGACATCACGGTCTGGAATAAGTTTGTGTCAGATAAAAAAGTAGACACATCAAAAACCGATGTGTTTTACACCACGCCGCCATACTTCAATTACAACTGGTCAGTTCACGCCGACATGCCTGCGGCCCTTCGGGAGCGGATTACCAAGGCCCTGCTTGCGTTAGATATGAACACACCCGAGGGCAAGGAGATCCTCACCCTGAATCGTGCAACCCGGTACATCGCGACAAAGCCCGAAAACTACAAGGGCCTGGAGCGGGCCGGCCGCAGCGCGGGGCTGATTAAATAATTGGATCTTTCTCTAGATCAGGTCGAGGGGCGACATTGGGCGGCCGCTGCCCAGGCCCCTGCAGCAATCCGCGCACTCTCCCTGTCGATCTCGCGCGGCGAGCAGGTTGCAATCATCGGGCCCTCGGGCGCGGGTAAGACAACCCTGCTGCAGCTGATGGCAGCAGCGTTAAAGCCGACAGTCGGTCAGTTGACCCTGAATCGTCAAAATCCTTGGGCGCTTTCCACTGCCGCGCTGCAGCGGCTTCGCGGCCAGCTGTTCTATGCGCCGCAGACACCGCCACTGCCGCCGCGCCAAAGGGTGATCACCGCGCTTACAGCGGGCCGTCTCCCGGCGCTGTCGCTTTTGCAAAGCATTGGTCAGCTCATCTATCCAAGGGCGCCTCATGCGGCCGTCGCAGCACTCGAGGCTTTCGATTTATCCGAAAAGCTTTGGGATCGTGTGGATCGGCTATCGGGCGGCGAGCGTCAACGGGTTGGACTTGCGCGGGCACTGATGTCGCCGGCAACCCTATGGCTAGTGGATGAGCCGCTATCGGCCCTGGATCCGAAACGGGCCCGGCAGGCCATTGATACATTGATCAGCCAGGCGAGCGCGCGCAATGTGACGCTGGTGGTGACGCTTCATCAGGTGGATGTTGCGACCAGTCGCTTTGCGCGCGTGATCGGATTGCGAGACGGCGGCTGCGCCTTTGATCTGCCCGCGAGCGCGGTCACGCAGCAGCGGCTTGCCGAGCTCTACGCACAGCATGAGCACGAGTTGGCGGATGTGGCAGGCCCACGCTTCGATCTGCCCACTGAGCCTAGCCCGCCAAAGATCGTACATTGCCGCTAGCTGTGGTGAGCCTCGCATCAGACCCCTCGCTGCGTGATCCTGCTTGGACCCGACGGGTCGCCTGGGTCAGTCTCGCGCTGGTGCTGTTGATTCCCGCACTGATTGCAACCGAATTTAAGCCCTGGATTTTTTTTAATGCCGACAATCTAAAAGTTACAAGCCGTTTTATTGGGGATTTTTTCCCGCCAGAGATCGGCGCTGAGTTTTTGCGGATGGTGATGGTTGAGGCATGGCGAACGATCGCAATCGCATCCGCCGGAATGGCGCTGGCGTTAGTTGTTGCAATACCGATGACACTGGCTGCGACCAGTGTGCTCTCGGTGTCATCGTTATCGGGCCGAATGCATGCGCTACCGTTTGGTATTCGCCAGGCCCTGCGATGGATTTTGATCCTACTCAGAAGCATCCCTGAATTGGTCTGGGCCCTGGTATTTGTGAGGGTCGTGGGCCTGGGGCCTGCGGCCGGTGTATTGGCCATTGGGCTCACCTATGCCGGTATGCTGGGTAAGGTCTACAGCGAGATTTTAGAAAGTGGTGATACCCATGCCACCACCACACTGCTGCGTAACGGCGGTGGCCGGCTACAGGCGTTTTTCTTCGGATTGCTGCCGCAAAATGCTACCGAGCTCACCAGCTACACGGTCTATCGATGGGAGTGCGCAATTCGATCCTCTGCGGTCTTGGGCTTTGTGGGCGCAGGCGGGCTGGGCCAGCAGATGGATGCCTCCATGAAAATGTTTAATGGCGGTGAAGTCGCAACCATCTTGCTGGTCTTTATGGCACTGGTGGGCTTGGCCGATCTGCTGAGCGCCTGGCTAAGGCGGGTGATTCAATGAGGCCCGATGCCCGGCCCAATCCTTGGCTGCGCTGGGACTGCTCGGTCTGCTGGGTCACCGTTGGCTTGGCGGTGCTGGTGGTGGCCAGCTTTTGGTCACTGGATTTACAGTTGGGCCGTCTTTTTTCCATGGATAGCGCCAAGCGCATGGGCCGATTCTTTGGCGAATTGCTCTCGCCAAATATTGATCCAAAATTTCTCACCAAGCTTGCTGTTGCCAGCGTTGAAACACTTGCGATGTCCGCATTGGGAACGCTGCTGGCGGCGGTGTTTGGCCTGATGCTGGCGGTTCCCGCAAGCAAAAGTCATCGTGATGATCCTGCGCGCTGGCGCTGGATAACCCGCCTTGTGCTCAATGCCCTGCGCTCAATCCCAGAGCTGGTTTGGGCCGCCTTGATTCTGATCTCTGCTGGCCTTGGCCCATTTGCAGGAACGCTTGCGCTTGCGCTTCACACAACGGGTGTTTTGGGCCGGTTGTTTTCTGAGTCGATTGAAAATGCGCCACAGGGAGCAGCCTATGCCTTGCGGATCCAGGGAATCGCCGAGGGAAGAATCTTTTTATTTGCAACACTGCCCACCGTATTGCCACAGCTGCTGTCTTACACCCTGTATCGCTGGGAGAACAATATTCGTGCTGCAGCGGTGCTTGGCGTTGTCGGCGGCGGCGGACTGGGCCAGATGCTCGCTTTTCACATGGGGCTTTTTCAGATGCAAGAGACCAGCAGCATTTTGATCGCCATGATCATTTTGGTGGTACTGGTCGACAGTCTGTCTTACCTAAGTCGTCGCCTGATGTCGCGATAGAAAATTATCTTGCGACTTCAATCAGAATTTCATTGCGTCGCCGCCAGGGCAGAGTGAAGGGATCGTTGTAGCGGGCCACTTGTGGGCTGCCAACAATTTGCAGCTGCTTTGTCTGCGCCCAGGACTTCAATTTTGCGGTTGCCTCAGCAATTGCAGCTTCAGTGGTCCAGCCGCTGAATTGAATTGCAACAACATCGTGCTCACCAATACGCCGAAGGTTGACTTCTGAATTATTGGGCTGGGGAAGCGACTCAAGTTTTTCTGCACTGGGCATCACAAAATGCAGACGCCAGCCGCCCTCTTTGGGCTCTACCGTCACCGGCGCAGTCATCGCGATTTTCTTGCTGCCGCCGTTTTGCACTGTGTTATCGCCAAAGATGTAGCCTGCAACCCGCCGAAAGCCGGTCCGGCTGGCCGCATCAAAGCTCCCCTCTAGCGTGGTCTCCGCCACAACGAAACCGGAATAGCGGCGATGCTCGAAAGGCGGCTCACTGATGAGCGTCTGAAATGAAGGCTCCTCAATTGCCATGACTGACAAAGAGGTCACCAGCAGGGCAAGCGCCACGCATGCGTGCGCCAGACCCCGCGGGTGGTAATTAAATCCAAATGCCATTAGTCAGCATAAACACCCGCCTTACGGATGACAGGTCCCCACTTCGCAATCTCTGCCTCAAGGTGTGTGCGCAGGCCCTCGGGCGTGACCTTGTCCATCGGGGGAATATCGGAGCTGAGCTCAGCCATACGCTGGCGAATGACAGGATCATTCAGTGCATCGCGCAGCGCTTTATTGAGCTTATCAAGCGCGTCTTTGGGGGTATTTTTTGGGGCATACAGGCCATGCCAGACTTTGACCTCAAAGCCTTTCATTCCCTGCTCATCAAGGGTGGGGATATTGGACAGCCCCGCCAGCCGCTTTGTCGTGGTGACGCCGTAGACCTTGACCCGATTGTCTTTAATGATCGGCACAGTCTGCGTGGTCTGATCGCAGAGCACATCAACCTGCCCGCCAATCAGGTCGGTCATGGCGGGGCCCGTTCCTTTGTAGGGCACGGTGGTTAAGTCAACACCGATAGTGCTTTGAAATAGCATTCCGCACAGGTGGGAGACAGCTCCAAGTCCAGCATTGGCCAGCATCACTTTCTCTCGATTCGCACGCAGATAGGTGATCAGTTCTTTTAAGTTATTGGGCGGAAAGTCCCTGCGGGCCAATAAGGTCATCGGCACATCCAGCACCTGCCCGATATATTCAAAGTCTTTTAAAGGATCGAAGGGCAGTTTGCGATACAACGCAGGCGCGGTCGACATGCCCATGTGGTGAATGAAAATGGTGTAACCATCGGGGTTGGCACGTGCGACACGGTTTGCAGCGATCGTTCCGCCCGCGCCAAGCGTGTTCTCAACCACGACGGTGGTCCCCAATGATTTGCCCAACGGAACCGCCAGCATGCGGGCCACCACATCAGTCGGACCCCCCGCCGCAAAAGGCACCACCAGCGCGATGGGCCGATTGGGGTAGCCCTGGGCCTGAACTGCCCCCGCGGTGAGCAGTGCCGAGGCGGCGATGATCCCGGTAAGAAATCGACGGGCATGGTTCATTTTTGTCTCCTGAAATAGTTCAAAAAAAACTTATCATCAGAATCCTAGTCAAGAGATCCCTTTTCAGCCCCTGATGACAACCCTAATAGACCCTATTTTTCGGGATATTCCATGCGCATTTGGCCCGAGTGCTGTATCGCATGATGGACTGCTGCGCGATGCAAACCCTTGACCCGAGCGCGCTGAGTGGCTGGATCGGTAAGACCGAGGTCAGCCGTGATCAGGTAACAATCGCGCCATTAAAGGCGCTTTCTGCGACTCTGGATCGCCACGACCCTGCACCGGTGCTGGGGCAGGCGATCCCGCCGCTTTGGCACTGGCTTTATTTTCTGCCGACTCATCAGCAGTCGGAGATCGGCCCAGATGGCCATGCTCGGCGTGGCGGGTTTTTGCCTCCCGTGCCGTTGCCCAGACGGATGTGGGCCGGCAGTCGCTTTGAGTTCATTGAGCCACTGCGGGTTGGTGATGCCATAACGCGGACTTCGGTGATCGAGGATGTGCGCGTGAAATCAGGCAAGACTGGGCCTTTGGTTTTTGTTGTCGTTCGGCATGAGATTGCGGCCGCAGCAGGCCTTGCGCTTCGCGAGTGGCATGACATTGTCTATCGGGAGATGCCATCAGTTACAGATGCACCTCCCGCATCGCAGCCGGTACCAGCGCACAGCGATTGGCATCGCGAGATCATTCCCGATAGTGTTTTGCTGTTTCGTTATTCGGCTCTCACGTTTAATGGCCATCGTATTCACATTGACCGCTCCTATGCGGTCAATGTTGAAGGCTATCCCGGCCTGATTGTGCATGGGCCTTTAATTGCGACGCTGCTTATGGATCTGCTGCGCCGCAATCGGCCAGATGCGCAGGTGCAGGCATTTCGTTTTAAGGCACTCCAGCCCTTATTCGATATCGCACCATTTGTCCTGCATGGCGCATCACAGACAAGCAATGAGGTGAGGCTTTGGGCTACAACTCCAGATGGACAGCTTGCGGTTGATGCCTCTGCTACCCTCTGCTGATTCAGGAGACCCATCCGATGTATAACGAACCCGATCAGCATCAAGAGATTCGTGATGCAGTTCGACACATCTGTGCGCAATTTCCCGATGAGTACTTCCGCAACATCGACGAACAGCGCGGCTATCCCGAGGCCTTTGTTGAGGCCCTCACCAAAGCGGGCTGGCTTGCGGCCTTGATTCCCGAGCAGTACGGCGGATCGGGCCTCACCATGGCGCAGGCCTCGGTCATCATGGAAGAGATCAACCGAAGTGGCGGCAATGCAGGGGCCTGCCATGGCCAGATGTATGTCATGAATGCAATCACCCGCGGCGGAACCGAGGCCCAGCGTCAGGCGTATTTGCCCCGTATTGCGCGCGGCGAGTTGCGGGTGCAGTCGATGGCCGTCACTGAGCCCACAACTGGAAGCGACACCACAAAACTGAAGACCACCGCCACCCGCCGGGAGGGCCGTTGGATAATCCATGGGCAGAAGGTATGGACCTCAAGGGTTCAGCATAGTGATCTCTTGATTTTGCTGGCGAGAACCACTGCGCTTGAGCAGGTTCAAAAAAAATCAGCGGGCCTTTCGTGCTTCATTATTGATTTGAAGCAGGCCATCGGCCGCGGGCTCACCGTGCGGCCAATTGCCAATATGGTCAATCACGAGACCAATGAGCTCTTTTTCGATCAGCTGGAGATCCCCGAGGAAAACCTGCTTGGCCCAGAAGGCGAGGGCTTTCGAGTCATTTTCGAGGGATTAAACGCAGAGCGGACACTGATTGCCGCAGAGTGTATTGGTGATGGCTATTGGTTTATTGATCGTGCGACCCGTTATGCCAAAGACCGATCGGTCTTTGGCCGGCCGATCGGCCAGAATCAGGGCATCCAATTCCCCTTGGCCGATGCGCTAATTGCGGTCGAAGCGGCCAGTCTGATGCGTTGGCGTGCCTGCGAGAAGATTGATGCCCATCAGAGTGCGGCGGCTGAGGCCAATATGGCAAAGTTTCTTGCGGCCAAGGCCTCGTGGGAGGCGGGCAACGCCTGCCTGCAGACGCATGGCGGCTTCGGCTTTGCTTGCGAATACGATATCGAGCGAAAATTCCGTGAAACCCGGCTTTATCAAGTGGCGCCGATTTCGACAAATTTGATTTATTCCTACATTGCTGAGCATGTGTTGGGCTTGCCGCGCTCATTCTGATTGCCCATGACTTCCCGACCGCTCGATGGAATTACGGTTGTAGCGCTTGAGCATGCAATTGCAGCGCCGTTTTGTACGCGGCAGCTTGCGGAGATGGGTGCCCGCGTCATTAAGATTGAAAGGCCCAAGGTTGGCGACTTTGCCAGGGGCTATGACAGCCGCGTCAAAGGCCTGGCCTCACACTTTGTCTGGACAAATCGTTCGAAAGAAAGCCTGACACTTGATCTAAAGCATCAGCAGGCCCAAGAGATTTTAATGCGGCTGCTTTCGCAATCCGATGTGTTGGTACAAAACCTTGCGCCAGGGGCTGCGGCGCGGTTAGGTCTTTCTTATGACAAGCTCTCAGCGCAATATCCGCGGCTTATCGTGTGTGATATCTCCGGCTACGGAGCAGATGGACCTTTTCGCGACAAAAAAGCATATGACTTACTGATCCAAAGCGAATCGGGATTTCTCTCGGTCACAGGAACCCCCGAGCAGCCGGCAAAGGCGGGCTGCTCAATTGCGGATATTGCAGCGGGCATGTACGCCTACACCCACATCCTGGCAGCCCTGATGCACCGCCAGAGTACTCAGCGCGGCGCCAGCATTGATGTTTCAATGCTCGAGAGTATGGTTGAGTGGATGGGCTACCCGCTGTATTACGCTTTTGAAGGTGCCACGCCCCCGCCGCGCGCCGCCGCCGCCCATGCAACGATTTACCCCTACGGCCCCTTTCGGGCAGGCGATGGCCAGTCGGTCATGCTGGGCCTGCAAAATGAGCGGGAGTGGGAGTCGTTTTGCAAAGAGGTCCTGGGCCAGCCTGAGCTAATCACGGATGCGCGATTCGCGAATAATGCCGCCCGCGCAAAGCACCGTGACACGCTTGGCGCCATCATTGATCAGGTCTTTGGCAGTCTGACTGCCGCTGAGGTGGTCTTCAGATTGGAGTCTGCACAAATTGCCAATGCCCGTGTGAACGAGATGAAGGATGTCTGGGATCACGCCCAGCTTCAAGCCCGAGGCCGCTGGACATCGGTTCAGTCCCCCGTTGGCGAAATCCCTGCATTACTGCCGCCCGGAAAAAGCTCGGCGTTTAATCCATCGATTCGTGCGATCCCAGAACTCGGGCAGCATACGGATGCTCTTTTGGCTGAGCTTGGCTATTCAGAATCCGAGATCAGCCAGATGCGCGCAATGGGTGTGATCTGAGATGCATCAGTCCCGGCCCGTCGGCTCAAGCCCACCCCAGGCGCTAGAGGGCCTGCGGGTCCTTGAGCTCGGCCAGTTGATCGCAGGCCCTTTTGCGGCCCGTACCCTTGCAGATTTCGGCGCTGATGTCATTAAGGTAGAGCCACCCGAATCGGGTGACCCGCTTCGTTCTTGGCGACTGCTAAAGGATGGAACATCGGTCTGGTGGCAGGTTCAGTCGCGCAATAAACGATCGATCACTTTGGATCTAAGGCAGCCCGATGCCCAAGACATCGTACGCGGCTTATTAAAAGACTCTGATGTGCTAGTTGAAAATTTTCGGCCGGGAACATTGGAGCAATGGGGGCTTTCACCCGAAGAATTACATGCGTTAAACCCAGGGCTCATCATCTTGCGCATCAGTGGCTACGGACAAGATGGTCCTTATCGCGACAAGCCGGGCTTTGGCGTGGTCGGTGAGGCGATGGGTGGCATTCGTTACTTGACTGCTGAGCCAGGCCGCACCCCCGTGCGTGTGGGCGTGAGTATCGGAGATACCCTGGCTGCCTTACATGGGGTGATTGGGGTATTGATGGCCCTGCATCATCGCAGCAAGACAGGCCAGGGCCAGGTCGTTGATGTTGCACTGTATGAGGCAGTCTTTAACTGCATGGAGAGTTTGCTGCCGGAGTACGGCGAATTTAATGTGGTCCGTGAGCCAGCCGGCAGTTCAATGCCCGGCATTGCCCCCACGAATGCCTATCAGTGCCAGGATGGCAGCCACGTACTGATTGCTGCAAATGGTGACAGTATCTTTAAGCGGCTGATGCAAAAAATTGGCCGCAGCGATTTGGCATCTGATCCAGGCCTTGCCCATAACATCGGCCGTGTACAGCGTGTGCAAGAGCTGGATCAGATCATCGGGCAGTGGGCAGCAGGCCGCACGGTTGAGCAAGCGCTTCAGGCGCTGGATGAGGCAGGCGTACCTGCAGGAAAGATCTATTCTGTAAAAGATATCGCCGAGGATCCGCATTACGCCGCCCGGGGGATGGTGTTAAAAACGACATCAAAGCAAGGCCATACCGTATTGATGCCCGGAATTACGCCAAAGCTTTCGCTGACCCCTGGGCAAATCCGACGTGCTGCCCCCGGCCTTGGTGACGACAACGAAGAGGTCCTTGGCAGCTAGGTAAGAAGTCCTGCCGTGCCGCAGACGGAATTGGAGACAAACATCATGATCGATCATCTGGATCATCTGGTCCTTACCGCGACAGATGAGCAAAAGACCCTGCATTTTTATTGTGAGGTGCTGGGAATGCAGCTGGAAACATTCATCGGCGGCACCCCACCGGTTGAGCGCAAGGCGTTTCGGTTCGGAAACCAAAAGATCAATCTACATATTCGTGGAAAGGAATTCGAGCCCAAGGCCCATCTGCCAGTTCCAGGCAGCCAGGACTTGTGCTTTATCGCATCAATTCCGCTTGAGGATGTACAACGTCGCTTAAAGCAGTTCGGCTGGCCGATTCTCGAGGGACCCGTGCAGCGCACCGGCGCTACTGGAAAAATTCTATCGATCTATGTCCGCGATCCGGATCTGAACTTAATTGAGATCTCGCAATATCTGGATCACACGGCCTAGCGATTTTTCTCAACGCTTGATCGTCCGCCGTCGATATGCAGGATCTCGCCCGTCATCCAGGCCGAATCATCCGATAAGAGAAACGCAGCCGCCTTGGCCATTTCCATCGCATGGCCGAGCCGTGGCAGGGGGTGCATGGCACCAATCGTTTCCGCCATTTTCGGGTTTTTTGTCATGGACTCTGCAAGCGGTGTATCGGTGAGGCTTGGGGCAATCGCATTCACACGCACTTTCGGCGCAAGCTCGGCTGCAATTGAGCGCGTTAAGCCTTCTACCGCTGCTTTTGCTGTACCGATCGCGCTGTGATTTGAAAACCCCCGCGATGCAGCGACTGAAGAAAACAACACAACCGCACCTTGGTGCTGGGCAAGTATTGGTGCGGCCGCCTGAATCGCGATAAATGCTCCGATCGTATTGATCTCAAGGCTGTTCCGTAGGTCCTCTGCAGTGGTTCGGGCGAGGGGCTTGATATCAATTGTGCCAACGCAGTAAGCCATTCCATGAAGGCCTTGTGCGCCCGCTATGGCGATGGCATTGCGAATGCTCTGATGATCTCGTACATCAACCGTTAGGACCTGCTCCTTGGCGAGGGCCGTCTGCTGACTTTTTTCTGGCTTTGATGTGGTGACAATAACGTGGTGACCCTGTGCCGCCAATACGTCGGAGAGAGCGCCACCGATTCCTCCGATACCGCCAAAAATCAAAAAGCTTTTCCGGGCATTCATGTTGATGACTTTCTGCGTTGCAATTTCTGCAGCGTGGGCCGCAGTTTTAGAAAAATTCGATAACTGGCTTCCAGCAGGCTGGGCACGCCCGGAGTGCGACAGAGTCGGGCCAGCCATCGCCAGCCAGGCAATGCCGCCCAGACCTCGATGAATGCCCGGGCCCCACTGACCATTTCGCCATCGGGCCGTTGCACATGAAAGCGCTTTAAGAGTGTCTCTCGTGGAAGTGGAAGGCTGAGGCCGCCAGACGCCTGCGCGACATCCAGCCAATCAATTGCCTGCTGTCGGTCGGCCCGCTGATACAGCGCAATCTCTTTGCTGCAGGCAGGGCAGGCGCCATCGAAAAAAACTCTAAGCCGCATCATGATGGACTCGGGGTGTGGCAGGCTTTTTGCGGCATGCATCCGAGCAATATTTCACGCTCTCCCAGTTCTTGGCCCATGCCTTTCGCCAGACCATGGCCCGGCCGCAGGCCTGGCAGGGCTTGCTGGGTAGGAAGGACTTGTTGCCGCGAAACGATTCCCTTGGCATTGTGAATTCGCATTAAAAATCAATAAGTTAGGCAGGACAGCCGGCCAACGTGGGGCCAGGGCGGCGCCCACCAAGTCGGATTGTCCTTGAATTATCCACTCTGTACTTTCTGGCACTTGTGGCAGACAGGAAGGATTTGTAGCCTGTCCCCTCGTGATTAGGGGGCTGGTGGTGAAGAATTCGAAAGATCTGCGTCATTGCCGAGAGATGGGATCGCAGCTGCATCGGGAGCGCATGCGGCAGGGCCTGTCGCTTCGCGATTGTGCCGTCCGGCTTGGCCTTCGGCCTGAAGATGTTTTGAATATCGAGGCCGGAAACGTCTATGCGTTTTATCGCGATGAAGACCGCTTCTTCGAACTCGTCTCCGCTTACGATGAATGCTTAAATGGCCGACCGCCTCGCGGCTCAGAGGCAGTGGCTTTATTTGCTGAGCATGCGTCTGAGCCTGCGTTTAGTGACACAGCGGTGCCGACTTACCTAAAGGCTTCGTAAAAAACGATTGGTCCTACGTGTGGTGTTGGCGCCGCTGATGATAAAGGGCCAAGAGCTGGGCCACATTTTCGACCCGCATCTTGCTCATGATATTGCCGCGGTGCATTTTGACTGTGCGAAGTGTGATGCCCAGTTGATCGGCGATCTGCTGGCTTCTTAGGCCAGAGACAACCAGTCGAAGAATTTGAGACTCTCGGGGGGTCAGGACCTCGAACCCCTTCGGCAATTGTTCTGAATGGTTTGCCTGAGAGTTTAATGCGCCATCAATTGCCGCCACGAGCCGATCTTCGCTGACTGGTTTTAAGAGAAAGTCCACAGCGCCATTTCGCATTGCAGTGATCGCTTCAGTAATATCACTCTGACCAGATACAAATATGATCGGTAATTGAATTTTGCGCTCGGCAAGCCATGCCTGCGCCTCAAGCCCGGAGCCTGCAGACATCTTCATATCTAATAAGCAACAGGCGCGATCGAGTTCGAGACTGGATTTTTCAATCGCCTCAATGAACTGGGGCAGCGACTCAAATTCCTTGCAGTAATAGCCTGCATCACCCAAGACCCGCACATAGGCCGACCGCAGCGCTGCATCATCATCAAGAATCAGCACGGATGCCTGGTTGGGATGTACGGCTTGCATCACCGCATTCTAAGTCTTCCTATCCTGTACTATGGTTCAGGAAACTCATGGCATGCTGGTGGCAGGCACGATACGGAGCCATTACTACAATCGCGCATGGATGTACGGACTCTCTATTCGATCGTCGGCGTTGTTTTTTTTATAACGCCGATCGCGGTGCTGTATGCGCTACGAAGCCATCGCGATCGGGCGGTATGGCTGTGGTGTGGATCCTGGCTGGCTTTCGGAATTACTGCATTACTGATTGCGGCCCGCGATGTTATTCCAGGATTTCTGTCATTTCATGTGGCCCATATCTTTTTTGCCGGGTCCTATGTTGCGCGTACCGCCTCGATCACCTGGGAGCTTAGTGATACAGAGCAGGCCTGGCGCCGTAGCATCGTGATCCGGGTATTGATTGGATGCGCCTATCTCCTAGTATTTTTTCTATTACTTGCTTTGGAAGTATCTGAACGTGCCCGCTTGTCATTTGTTCAAGCCTGCAGTTTCGCGTCGTTTGTTGAATTTTTTATTCTTACGATTCAACTATCACGTCGGCTACAGAATCGGGGCAGCCTTCTGATTACCATCATGGCGGTGCTGATGGCCTTTGGATTCGCGATTCGGCTACTCGGAGTGCTTTTTGGTGCGGGCGGGGCCGGACCGCTGGGCCAAGGAATCGATCAAACGATTATCGTGCTCTCCACAATGGTGGGCTACATCTGTGGAAATCTCGGCTTTCTTCAGATCCGTGTGGAACGCATGTTCTCTGCCCGTCAGCAGGCATTGGATCGGTTAAAGGACGCAACGGAGCTTAATGAAGCGCTCGATCGGGTCCTTGTCGCTAAAAATGAGCTGCTAAGCAAACTGTCGCGCTCAAGTGGTGCCGCCCAGTCGGGGGTGGTTGTCGGTGCGATTGTCCATGAGATTACCCAGCCGCTGGGGGCGCTGACACTCAACGCAGAATACTTGCGCCGAAAGATCTCCGAGGGCGCAGCCTTGCCGAGCCTCTCCGCGGTTTCGGAAGATTTGCTGGCCAGTCTTCGGCGGATTAACGAGGTGGTGGATTCAGTTCGACAGATTTTTATGCAAAAAGAGTCGTCCCGGGAGGCGGTTGACTTGGGGAGGCTGCTGCGCGAAATCAGTGACTCGGCAATTGCGCAGGCAACACAGGCCCGGATTGAGGTATCCACTGAGATTTGCAACGGCATCGTCATCTCCGGCCAGATGATTCAGTTGCGGATGGTGTTTCTGAATCTTTTGCAAAATGCAATCGCTGCAGTTAACGAAAACTCCAATGAACGACGCATTTTGATTCGTCTTGAGCAGCACGAGGATGCTGCGGTCATTTCAATTGCAGACAATGGGCCGGGAATCGCAGTTGAACTTGCCCCGCGAATTTGGGATCTGTACGTCTCCCAGAAACCCGCAGGAACAGGCATAGGTCTTTGGCTAAGCCGACTGATTGTGGAGCACCACCAAGGCACAATTCAGTATTCAACATCCGCGCTTGGCGGTGCCGAATTTTCGGTGCACCTGCCACTTCAGCGATATTGATCGTACAATTTCTTCCTCTTATTTCTACCGCCCATTATTCTCGGAGAGCGTGCAGTGAATATTCGCGCCGTTTATGAAACCGACCTTGATCAGTGGTTGCCGCTATGGCATGGCTATCAAAATTTTTACAAGACTACGATCGATGAGAGCGTCACCGCGACAACATGGCAGCGTTTTTTGAACCCAGCCGAGCCTGTTCATTGTGCGGTGGCAGAAGATGACCAACAGCTGGTAGGAATCGTGCACTTCATCTTTCATCGTAGCTGCTGGACTGAAGGCGACTACGTCTACCTGCAGGATTTGTTTGTTGAACCCAACATTCGTGGCAAAGGTATTGGCCGCGCGCTGATTGAGCATGTGGTGGCTCGGGCGCGGGAAGCAAGCGCTTCACGTGTTTGGTGGCTGACACATGAATCAAACAGTGAGGCGATGCTGCTGTATGACCGAATCGCTGAAAAAAGCGGATTTGTGCAGTATCGAAAACTGCTCTGATCAAGCTGAGTTACGAAACAGGCTCGGTTACAAAGTCTCCGGTTTGAAAAAACTCGATGCCGAGCTTGCGCCGGGTGTCAGGAGGATCCCCAGACTTCATCGGCAGTCTCTACAACAAGTGACAATTTTCTGCGTTGATCATCAGTTGTAATGTTATTGCCGTCAACCGTGCTAGAAAAGCCACACTGTGGGCTGAGACATAGTTGATCCAAAGAGACATACTTGGCGGCCTCATCGATTCGACGCTTTAGTTCATCTTTTGATTCCAATTTTCCAAACTTTGTGGTGACAAGGCCGAGTACAACAATTTTTCCCTCCCCCAAAAAGCGAAGTGGACGAAAATCACCGGAGCGCTCATCGTCGTACTCTAAGAAAAACGCATCAAGCTTCATTTCAGATAAAAGCGCTTCAGCGACTGGCTCGTAGTTTCCTGCGGCCGCATGCGTGCTTTTAAAGTTTCCCCGACATAAATGCATTGCCAACGTCATACCTTTCGGTTTTCGGGCGACAACCTTATTAATAAATTCCGCATAGCGGTGGGGAAGTTCATTGGGATCATCACCGCGCTGTCGAGCACCTTCGCGCATTCGTTCGTCGCACAAGTACGCAAGATTTGTGTCATCCATCTGCACATAATTGCAGCCAGCGTCGGCGAGAGATTGCAGTTCAGTTCCATAGGCGTCCGCGACATCATCGTAGAACACTGGATCAAGTTCGGGGTAGGCGACCTTGCTAATACCGGCACGTCCACCTCGAAAGTGCAGCATCGTCGGTGAAGGAATTGTTACTTTCGGTGTCAGCGCGGGCTTCCCCAACGCCTGAACTTTCGATTTCAAATACAGAAAATCGGGCCGCTGAATATCCTTTATATGTCTTACTTTATCAACTACTCGGATCGCGGGTGGCGTTAACTCTTCAGTCCCGTCGGGCTTGCGAATTGCCACCGGGATATCTGACTTCACTCCGGAGAGTTGATCAAGAAAATCGATGTGGAAATAAGTGCGGCGAAATTCACCGTCGGTAATCGAGCTGAGTCCGACCTCGGCTTGGAGACGAACTACGTCCTCGATCGCACGATCCTCTACTTCTCGTAGTTCTTCAGATGTGATCTTCCCAGCTGCTTTTTTTGCTCGAGCCTCGAGCAGATAGCTGGGTCGCAAGAAGCTTCCCACATGGTCGGCACGAAACGGCGGTGCGTTACGGATGTTCATAACAAGTTACCTCAGCGCTCTTATGATTTCATTCAGACCAATCTTAGAGCATGAATAAATTTAGTGACGAGGCGCAGCACACAGCATGGCGTTGAGTCCCCTCATCCTTGATGCAGGAGCGGTGGCTTATTTGAGGGGCAGACAGTTCATTAGGGAAAGTACTGATCGGCCAGAAACGCCGGTGGCTCTTCCTCCATACTGCAATCGGCCTAACTTATTCGATCCGAGCGTACCAAGTCAACAAGGAGAGTAGTGCTATGAGGCTTCAACCATTAGGTAAGGTAATCGCTGGAGTGGTGACTTCGTTGTCTTTGACGGGGTCTGTCATCGCGCAAGAGGTTACGCTGAAGTTCCATCACATTTGGCCGAGTGCCGCGATGGCCCCGACCCAGGTGATTGCGCCCTGGTGCGCCAAGGTAGATTCCGAGTCAAAGGGTCGGATCAAATGTCAGGTACTGCATGCCATGTCCGGCGGCGGTACGCCGCCACAACTCGTCGATCGGGTGAAGGATGGGGTAGACGACTTGGTCATTACCCTGCCGGGCTATACCGCGGGCCGTTTTCCCTTGGTGGAAGTCTTCGAGCTTCCCTTTATGACCAATACTGCTGAGGCCGGCGCACAGGCCGCATGGGAGTATTTGCAAAAGTACGCGTTGAAGGAGTTTCCCGGCACAAAAATCCTTGCGATCTGGGTTCACGATGAAGGCTACGTCCACACTGCGAGTAAGCAGATTCGTACGCTGGACGATTTCAAGGGAATGAAATTACGTGCGCCCACCCGGCAGACAACAAAGTTACTCTCCAAGCTCGGTGCATCACCCGTGGGTATGCCAGTGACGGGAGTTGCTGATGCACTTTCGAAGGGAACTATTGATGGTTATGTGCTTCCATGGGAGGTCATTCCCGCATTCAAGCTCCATGAGCTGAGTAAATTTCATACGGAAACTCACCCCTCTCGTCCGGCTTTATACAGCGCAGTATTTGTGATGGCGATGAATCAGGCGCGCTACGATAACCTGCCCGCTGATCTGAAGGCCGTGATTGATCGCAACAGCGGCGCTGCTTTATCTCGTCAGATTGGCCGAACCTGGGACGCAAGCCAGGCAGAGGGCCGCAAGGCTGCGGAAGCTCGTGGCAATACGCGACTCGTCCTGTCTCCAGAGGAAACGGACCGTTGGGCTGCCGCATCCGCGAGCATTCGAGATGAGTGGGTTTCGGAAATCGACAAGCGTGGGTCAAATGGTAAGGCACTTCTCCAAGATGCAACCGCTTTGCTTTCCAAATACCGAACAAAATAGCGGAGCAGCCTTCAAATCCTGAGCGATCAGGCAGCGGAAATTTCAGTGCTTCGCTGCCTGATTAATTCTTAAAGCGTCCAGTGAAACTCCTCGGACGATTCGCGCTCTTTTTTGCGATCACGGGCGGCTCCGTCGCGATTGGCGTGGCTTTCATGACGTCTTTAAGCGTCCTGGGTCGGGCCCTATTTTTACAGCCAATACCCGGCGATGTGGAATTGACCGCACTGGGAATCGGGCTGGCTATCTCGCTTTGCATACCATGGTGTCAGTATCAAGGCGCAAATATCATGGTCGACTTTTTTACCCAGCGATGTAACTCAGTCATAAATCGCTTGCTTGATGCGGCTGGAATGCTGTTGCTTGCAGTGATGTATTTTTTGCTCTCTTGGAGAACTGCAGTTGGCGCGCAATCAGTAAAAAACGCCTTCGAGGCGACCATGATTCTCGATCTTCCCATGTGGTGGGCTTATGCATCATTGGCCCCTGGGCTCTGTTTTGCTGGAGTGATCGCATTAAGTCAGGCCTATTCGCTCGCTTTCGAGCGCTTCTCTGAGAGTAGTGTCGCTACGGCAGTCAAGTCATGAGTCAGGGGCTGGTAGTCGGGCTGCTCATGTTTGCTGCAATGCTTGGCTTGATGGCGATTCGCATTCCTATTGCAGCCGCGATGTTTATCCCCGGTGCAATCGGATACGGGATAATTTCTGACAGTTTCAATTTAATGAACTTACTGAAAGGTAGCGCAGTTGCACGGCTGACGGTTTATGAATTAAGTGTGATTCCGCTATTTTTGCTCATGGGCCAATTTGCAACTCAAGGGGGTCTGAGTCGAGAATTGTTTCGGGCTGCATCGGCTTTTGTGGGCCATATAAGGGGAGGGCTCGCGATGGCCTCTGTGCTCAGTGCAGGGGCTTTTGGTGCTGTCTGCGGCTCTTCTGTAGCGACTTCTGCGACGATTACCCAGGTTGCTTATCCACAGATGAGAGACCACGGCTACCATGGGTCCTTATCGACCGCTACTCTTGCGGCAAGCGGCACCCTCGGGATTCTTATTCCCCCCTCAGTCCCATTGGTGGTTTACGCGATTTTGACTGAGCAAAATATAGCAAAGCTATTTGCAGCCGCGATGATCCCTGGGATTCTTGCAATGTTCAGTTATATCGCTGTGGTCTTTGTCATCACATCCCGAAAGCCAGAGCTCGCGACTCGCCGAGATCGTGCGCGGTGGGGTGAGCGTCTGCAGAGCCTGCTCGGGGTGGGTCCGATTCTCGTGATCTTTCTGATTGTTTTCGGGGGTATCTATGGAGGAGTTTTTTCACCAACAGAGGGCGCAGCAGTTGGGGCGCTATCAACACTAGCAGCTGGTTTTCTAAAGCGAGAGCTTGATTTAGGAAAATTGAAGTTGGCGCTCTCGGGGACTGCCGAAACATCGGGAATGGTTTTTATGATTTTTCTTGGTGCCGATATGATGAATACAACATTGGCACTTAGTCAGATGCCGGCAGAAGTAGCCCGCTGGATGACGGCCTTAGAGATCCCCGGTATCGCAATCGTGCTTGCCATACTAATTTTTTACGTATTACTGGGCTGTGTTATGGATGAGCTATCGATGTTGCTACTGACTATCCCTGTAATTTTCCCTGCGGTGATGGGGCTCGAACTATTTGGATTACCCCCTGATCTGAAAGCGATCTGGTTCGGGATTTTGGTGTTAGTTACTGTAGGCATTGGTCTGATTGCGCCGCCGATCGGATTAAATGTATACGTGGTAAACAATCTTGCGCGGGATGTAGCGATCGCCGAAACTTACCGTGGAGTTTTGCCGTTTCTAGCCGCTGATTTTGTTCGCATGATTTTGTTATTGCTTTTTCCGGCGATTAGTCTGGTGCTCGTCAAACTCATGGTTTAGCTCTATTTTTTGCGCTGATCGGCCCAGGACTCTCCATTTTTCTCGGGAAATCGCCTAGAGATGGCCGGGGGGCCTACCCGTATAATTTTTAAAAAATAAACTCTAAAGGAGACTGTCATGGTTCAAGCTGTTCGGCGTCAGGTAATTAAAGGGGTCGCGGCCATTGGGGCGGCGGGGATGGTGCCCTCACTGCGTGCGCAGTCGGGGCCCGTGCGGATCGGCTACGCGATTGCGCGCACTGGGCCGTGGACTGGCGGCGCCCAGGTCAGCCAGGAGCCCAACTATATTTTGTGGGCGGAGCAGCAAAATGCTGCCGGCGGACTCGATGTTCGGGGTGTGAAGCGGCCGATTGAACTGATTAGTTTTGATGACCGGAGCGACACAGAGACTTGCGTAAGGACCTACGAGAAGTTGATGGGGTCGGACAAGGTTGATCTGGTACTTCCACCCTGGGGGAGTAACGCGAATTTTGCGGTAGCCCCACTGGCGAATCGATTTGGCTATCCATTTCTTGCGCCTACCGCGCTGTCCAAGAAACTGGTGGAGATGAAGCTTCCATACTTTTTTCTGCTGCTACAGCAGCCAGAGCCGATGACTACCGCCCTGGTGGACATGTTTAAGGCAAATGGCGTTAAGAGTGTCGCTTGTATTTATGTGGATGATCTGTTCGGACTCGAGAATGTGTCTGCATTCAAGGCTGCGCTTCGCGGTAGTGGGATTAATTTAGTCGAGGAAAAAAGTTATCCCGGGGGCGTTAAGGACCTCTCTCCCGTGTTGCGAGCCATCAAAGATAAGAATCCTGATGCATTTGTAGGATTTACTTATCCTCCGGATACGATCCTAACAAGTCGACAGTCGAAGGAGATTGGTTTCAATCCGCGCTTCTTTTATGCCTCTGTGGGTACCGCCTTTCAGCTCTACCGAAATGTGATGACAGCAGACGGGGCCGAAGGCGTGCTCGGTATGGGCTCCTGGAACGGGAAGACGAGTCCTGCAGCACGGGCTTATTTTGCCGCACATACAAAGCGATTTGAGGGTAAAGAGCCAGATCGTTGGGCAAGTGGGCATTGCTGGGCCGGGCTGGAGATACTGACAGCCGCTGTTAAGCAAGTAGGTCTCGATCGGAAAGCGATTCGTGAATACGTCGCGAATACCACTCATAAGACCATTATCGGAGACGTCAGGTTCACCGGTAGCGAAAACACAGCGACCCCCGGCACGGTCAGTCAGTGGCAAAACGGAGAGTTTGAGGTCGTCTGGCCATTGCGGGTAGCAACTGCAAAACTTAATCCGAATAAGCCTGCGTGGAAGTAATTAGTTAAACGCGCGAAGACTCACCTATGAGCCCCGCTGTAAAGAGGTGCTGCAGCGGGGCTTACTGTTTAAATTTCTGGGGGACTCCATAGTTGTCGCTCTCTGCATGGCTTGAGTTGCTTGCAAGTGGTCTCATCACCGGGGGAATTTACGCGCTTGTTGCTCTAGGCCTTAATTTGCAATATGGGCTGATGAGAATTCTGAATATTGCGCATGGCGAGTTTCTGATGCTGGGCGCCTACATGACTTGGGTTGCGGTAACCCAGTGGGGATTGTCTGCACCGCTCATGCTTCCGGTTTCATTTGGCGTGTTGATGCTCTTGGGACTCGCTATCCATTGGTTTTGTTTTAGACGACTAAGTTCGACTTCCCCTAGTCTGGATATTTTCGAGGCCAGGGGCCTAATGCTAGCGTTTGGATTGATGTTCCTTGTGCAGAACTATGCCTCTTGGATGTGGGGTGGGGAGCTTCGTGGTTACGATTTCTTGGCTGATCCAGTCGCGATTGGAGCATCACAATTTGCTGGAAATAAGCTATTGATATTCGCGTTGGCAATCGTTTTTTCGCTGGGACTGATTGCAATGTTGCGAATGACGCTCTTGGGTAAGGCGGTGCGGGCGCTGATGCAGTCTCCGGTGGGTGCGCAGCTTGTTGGGATCAATACGCGCAGGCTCCACCCACTCATGTTCGGTATAGGTATGGGGCTTTCGGGGCTTGCTGGGTGTCTGCTGTCGATGGCCTACACCATTTCACCGGCGATGGGCGAGCCCTATACCGTTACCGCATTGATCGTGATTACCCTCGGAGGATTTGGCAGTATGACGGGCGCGCTGCTCGGAGGATTGTTCCTCGGCATCGTTGAAGCCATCGGAATGCACTTTACAAATCCCTCCCTAAAGGCGCTTCTTTCGTATTTAGTGTTTATCACCGTTTTGCTCGTACGGCCAAAGGGACTATTTTCTCGATGAACGGGCGGCAGGCTTTGATGCGGGACATACTCGTGCTAGTCGGGCTTATCGGTTGGGCGCTGGTGCTGCCACACTACGGAAGCGAGTTTGCCGTATCGATGGGCCTCACATGCCTGATGTATGTTGCACTTTCGTCAAGCTGGGGTTTGTTTTGTGGGTCCACCCGTTATTTGTCTTTAGCAACCTCCGCTTTTTTCGGGGTCGGGGCGTATACAACTGCAATTGGTTTGGGTCAGCTCGCATGGATCGAGGTGATTGTGCTTGGGTCGTGTATTGCAGGCCTGTTGGCAATAGTTATGGGAGCCGCGGTACTCCACCTACGAGGAACTTATTTTGCAGTTTTGACATTTGGTATGGCTGAACTCGTTCGCCATGCAATTAGTTACTTCGAGAAAAGCGTATCAGGCACTGTGGGCCGCGTGTTATCAGTTGTTCCTGAAATGAGCGTGCTTTACCTAACGGTGCTAGCGATTGCAATTGTCTCGCTCGTGCTGTCGATTGTTATTCGCCGCACACGTTTTGGTCT
>Ga0209985_10001562_pt1 | contig 22130 bp, 21 predicted proteins | sample NOAtaG_FD_187305 | JGI IMG/M metagenome (GOLD analysis project Ga0209985, IMG submission 187305) | Freshwater lake microbial communities from Lake Erie, under a cyanobacterial bloom - NOAA_Erie_Diel6S_1000h metaG (SPAdes) (version 2) | ecosystem: Environmental > Aquatic > Freshwater > Lake ...
CGAGCAGGGGCACGGGCAGGGCGCCGTCGGACTCGACGTAGATCCAGCCGCCCGGGGCCAGCAGGGGCCGCACCGCCCGCAGCGCCGGCTCGTGCAGGCGGGCGCCAAACGGCGGGTCGAGGAACACCAGGTCGAAGCCGGCCACGGGCAGACGGGCGGCCAGCGCCAGCGCGTCGCCGCGCAGCACCTGCACCGCGCGCGTGCCTAGGCGCTCGCACAGTGCCTGCAATTGCGCCACCAGTTGCGGCTCGCGCTCGACCAGCGTGACCGCGCACGCGCCGCGCGAAGCCAGCTCCAGGCCGAGCGCGCCGGTGCCGGCAAACAGGTCCAGTCCGCGCAACGCGGCCCAGTCGGGCACCCGATGGGCGAGCCAGTTGAACAGCGTCTCGCGCACCCGGTCCGGTGTGGGGCGCAGGCCCGGCAGGTCGGCCACCGGCAGCGGCGTGCGCTTGAACTGCCCGCCGACGATCCGCACCTTGCGGGGCGCGGCGACAAGCCGGCGCGGCGCCGCGCGGGCCGACCTCATCGCTCACGTACACTGGTCGCAGTCATCAGCGCATTGTTCCAGACCTGCGGGCAGAGGCAGTCACCATGACGGAAAAGACCGGCTGGATGAGCCGGCTCAGGCAGGGGCTGGAGCGCACGCGCGTGAACATCGCCGGACTGTTCTCCGGCGGCGTCATCGACGAGGCGCTGTTCGAGGACCTGGAGTCCGCGCTGGTGGGCGCCGACGTCGGCATGCCGACCACCCAGGCGCTGCTGGCGGCGCTGCGCGACCGCATCAAGTTGCAGGGGCTGAAGAGCGCCGAGCAGGTGCGCACGGCGCTCCGGGACGAGCTGGCGCAGCGCCTGGCCCCGTGCGAAGGCGAGCTCGCGCTCGAACGGGACCGCCCGCTGGTGGTGATGGTCGCGGGCGTCAACGGCGCCGGCAAGACCACCAGCATCGGCAAGCTCGCGCACTGGCTGGCGGACCGCCAGAAAAGCGTTCTCCTGGCCGCAGGCGACACCTTCCGCGCCGCCGCGCGCGAGCAGCTGGCGGTCTGGGGCCAGCGCAATGGCGTCGAGGTGATCCAGCAGGCCAGCGGCGATCCGGCCGCCGTGGTGTTCGACGCCGTGCAGGCGGCGCGGGCGCGTGCGCGCGACGTGCTGATTGCCGACACCGCCGGCCGGCTGCCCACGCAACTGCACCTGATGGACGAGTTGAAGCGCATCAAGCGCTCGCTCGGCAAGGCCATGGAGGGCGCGCCGCACGAAGTGCTGCTGGTGCTCGACGGCACCAACGGCCAGAACGCGCTGGCGCAGGTCAGGGCCTTCGACGATGCGATCGGCCTGACCGGCCTGATCATCACCAAGCTCGACGGCACCGCCAAGGGCGGCGTGCTGGCCGCGCTCGCCCGCGAGCGCGCCGGCCGGCCGCTGCCGATCTACTTCATCGGCGTCGGCGAGAAGCTCGAGGACCTGCAGCCGTTCAAGGCGAGCGAGTTTGCCGAGGCGCTGGTCGGTTAGCCGTCCGGCGGTTGCACCGGACCGGACCGGGCGGCGCCGAGCCCAACGCACACCTTGGCGGACGCAACCGCGCCCGGCCGCGCGCCACCGTCACGGCACGCGCAGGCAACCGCTCTACACTTGGCGCCATGCTCCTGGCCGCTGTCGACCTCGGTTCCAACAGCTTCCGTCTCGAGATTGGCCGCGCGCAGGACGCCGACCGCGGCGCGCACATCGAGCGCGTGGGCTACTGGAAGGAGACGGTGCGGCTGGCCGCCGGTCTCGACGAGCACGGCCGGCTGAGCAAGCGCGCCATCGAGTCTGCCTGCGAGACTCTGGCGCGCATGAACGAGCGGCTGCGCGGCGTGCCGTCCGAACACGTGCGCGCGGTGGGCACGCAGGCGCTGCGCTCGGCGCTGAACGTCGACGAGTTCCTGCTCGAAGCGCAGCACGCGCTCGGCCACCCGATCGAGGTCATCGCCGGGCGCGAGGAGGCGCGGCTGGTGTTCGAGGGCTGCATGCACACGCTGCCGCCCTCGCCGGCGCGACGGCTGGTGGTGGACATCGGCGGCGGCTCGACCGAACTCATCGTCGGCGAGGGCTTCACCGCGCAACGCGCCGAGTCGTTCAAGGTGGGCTGCGTCACCACCTCGCTGCGCTTCTTCCGCGACGGCGTTATCGACCGCACCCGCTTCAAGCGCGCGCAGGTGGCCGTCAGCGCCGAGATCGAAGAGGCGGTCGAGCAGTTCTCGCGCGCGCACTGGGCCGAGGCCTATGGCTCCAGCGGCACCGTCGATGCCATCTCCAGCATCCTGCGCGCCGAGGGCTGGACCGACGGCACCATCACCGCCGAAGGCCTGCTGCGGCTCAAGCAGGCCGTCATCGCCGCCGGCGAGGTGCGGCGGCTGCGCTTTGCCGGCCTCAAGCCCGACCGGCAGGAGGTGCTGGCCGGCGGCGCGGCGGTGTTGTGCGCAGTGTTCGACACGCTCGGCCTGACCGAGATGCGGCCGGCGCGCGGCGCGCTGCGGGTCGGCGTGCTGTACGACCTGCTGGGCCGGCGCGAGAGCCGCGACATCCGCGACGCCACCGTCGAGCGCCTGCAGGGGCGCTTCGGCGTCGACACGGCGCAGGCCGCACGCGTGGCCCGGCTGGCCGTGCAGGCGGCCGCCCTGCTGGCCCCCGCCGCCAGCGAGGCGGCCATCAAGCGGCTGGCCTGGGCGGCCGCGCTGCACGAGGTGGGCTTTGCCATTTCGCACAACGACCATCACAAGCACGGCGCCTACCTGGTGCAGCACAGCGACCTGCCGGGCTTCTCCACCAACGACCAGGAACGGATTGCCGCCCTCGTGCTGGCGCAACGCGGCAACCTGAAGAAGGTGGCGGCCGTGCTCGAAGACCCGGAGCGCCGCGCCAAGGTGATGGCGCTGCGGCTGGCGGTCATCTTCTGCCACGCGCGGCGCGACGTCGCGCTGCCGGCATGGTCGCTGCAGGCGCAGCGCGGCGGCGCCGAGCTGGCACTGGACCGCGACTGGCTCGACCGTCACCCGCTCACCGAGCACCTGCTCGAGGAAGAGGCGGGGCAGTGGGACAAGGTGGGTCTGAAGCTGGTGCTGCGGTCCGGTTGAGCTTCCAGCCGAGATCGGTCTGCGCCACGGGAGTCCGTCGCTCATGCCTTGCGCGCTCCTGATCATCGACGTTCAGCACGCTCTCTGCCACGGCCAGTACGCCGGCTTCGAGGCGGACCGCGTGATCGCCCGGATCAACGAGGTTTCGACGCGGGTACGCGGCGCAGGCGGTACCGTGGTTGTCATCCAGCACGAGTCGGCCGAGGGGCCGCTCCAGCACGGTTCTCCCGGCTGGCAACTCGCGCACGGCCTGGCCACCGAATCCGGCGACCTGTTTCTGCGCAAGCGCGCCACCGACTCCTTTCACGACACCTCGCTGCACGCATGGCTGCAGCAGCGCGGCATCGCGCACCTGATCATCTGCGGCCTGCAAAGCGAGTTCTGCGTCGACACGACCACCCGCCGCGCGCTCGCTCTCGGTTACCGGGTGACGCTCGTTGCCGACGGCCACACGACGATCGATAACGGCGTACTGACGGCAGCCCAGATATCGGCCCACCATAACGCGACGCTCGTCGGCATCACCAGCTTCGGCCCGCGGGCAGCGGCTCTGCCCGCCGCCGAGGTTCGATGTGAGGCCTGACCACGGCGTACCGCGGCGCGCCGTCATGCGGCACCGATCGCCGTGCCCCGCGGCGCCCACTCGTCACGGCGACCGGGCTAGACAAACTCCGGATTGATCACCGCACGCACGACGACCTCGTCGCCACCGGCGCGGCTGCGCGACTGCAGCCACCAGACCGCGCCCTTCTTGAAGCTCCACTCGGCATCCTGGTCGGCCACCAGGTGGCTGACCACCTGGCCGAGCGTGGGCTGGTGGCCGACGATGACCACCGGCGCCTTGCTGTCGGGCCAGTCGGCCGCGCGCAGCACGTCGAGCACGCGGGCGCCGGGCGCCAGCGCATCGACGGTCCGGAACTTGCGCCCCGACAGCTCGGCCAGTGCGCGCGCCGTCTGCTGGGTGCGGGTGGCCGGGCTCACGAGGACCCGCGCCGAGTCGGGCAGGTGCTGGTGCAGCCACTCGGCCACGCGGCGGGCCTGCTTCTCCCCCTTGCCGGTGAGCTGGCGGCCAAGGTCCGGCTCGCCGTACTCGGCCTCGGCATGGCGCCACAGGATGAGATCCATCACCCTCCCCCCGGGTCGGCGGCCAGCTTCAGCAGCAGCGCGCGCTGCGCCTGAACCAGCCGGACACCCCTTCGCGGCCGGGCCAGCCGGTACTCGCCCGTGGGCGCCAGCGTCCAGGCATCGACGTTGTCGTCCAGATAAATCTTCAGTCCCTCGTCGATCACCCGCTGCTTGAGCTTCCGGTCGAGCACCGGCCAGGCCACTTCGATGCGGCGAAACAGGTTGCGGCCCATCCAGTCGGCGCTCGACAGGTAGACGTCGTCGGCACCGCCGTTGTGGAAGTAGTAGATGCGGTGGTGCTCGAGCAGCCGCCCGACGATCGAGCGCACGCGGATGTTCTCCGACAGGCCCTTGACCCCCGGCCGCAGGCTGCAGGCGCCGCGCACGATGAGGTCGATCTTCACGCCCGCCTGGGAGGCCGCATACAGCGCGTTGATGGTGGCCTCGTCGATCAGCGCATTCATCTTGGCGATGATGCGGCCCGGCTTGCCCGCCGCCGCCAGCCTGGCCTCGTGCGCGATGGCCGCCAGCACCCGCTTGTGCAGCGCGAACGGCGCCAGCCACAGATGCGTGAGCTTCTCCACCCGGGTGAGACTGGTCAGGTGCATGAACACGCGCTCCACGTCCGCGCACAGCGCCACATCGGCCGTCAGCATCCCGAAGTCGGTGTACAGCTTGGTGGTCGACGGGTGGTAGTTGCCGGTGCCCAGGTGCGCGTAGTGCGCCAGCCGCGCCGGCACCGGCTTGCGGCGCCGCCCCGCGGGCTCGTCCTCCTCGCGCCGCAGCACGAGCAGCAGCTTGGCATGGATCTTCAGGCCCACCACCCCGTAGACCACCTGCGCGCCGACCTGTTCGAGCCGCTCGGCCAGATCGATGTTGGCTTCCTCGTCGAAGCGCGCCTTCAGCTCGACGATAACCGTCACCTCCTTGCCGCGCCGCGCCGCCTCGATCAGCAGGTCCACCAGCACGCTGGTGACGCCGGTGCGGTACAGGGTCATGCGGATCGACACCACCTTGGGATCGTGCGCGGACTGGCGCAGGAACTCGATCACGGGCTCGAAGCTCTGGAACGGGTGATGCAGCAGGATGTCGCCCTGCTTGATGGCCTCGAACACGCTGGCCCCTTCGCCGGCCGGGCGCAGCCGGGCCGGCCAGGCCGGCACGAAGGGCTTGAAGCGCTGCTGCGGCTGCACGACGTGGTCCACCAGCTGGTTCAGCCGCACCAGGTTCACGGGTCCGTCGACGCGATAGACCGACTCGTTGGGCAACTGAAACTGCTCGCGCAGCAGCGACTCCAGCGGCGGCGGACAGGTGCGCAGGACCTCCAGCCGCACGGCGTTGCCGAAGTGGCGCTGCGTGAGCTCCATCCGCAGGGCCTGGCGCAGGTTGCTGACCTCGCGCTCGTCGACCGAGAGGTCCGAGTCGCGCGTCACGCGGAACTGCGAGAAGCCCGCCACCGCCCGCCCCGGGAACAGCTCCTGCAGGTGCGAACGGATCACCGAGGACAGCATGACGAAGGCATGCTTGCCCTCGGACAGCCGCGGCGGCAGGGGAATCACCCGCGGCAGCACGCGCGGCACCTTGACGATGGCGATGGTGGCAGCGCGGCCGAAGGCGTCCTTGCCCTCGAGCTGGCAGATGAAGTTCAGCGCCTTGTTCATCACCAGCGGGAACGGGTGCGCCGGGTCCAGTCCGATCGGCGACAAGAGCGGCCGCACCTCGCGCTCGAAGTACTCGCGCACCCACCGCTTCTGTGCCGGCGTGCGGCTGGCGTGGTTGACCACCACGATGCCCGAGCGGCCGAGTGCCGGCATCACCACGTCGTTGAACAGTGCGTACTGACGGTCCACCAGGCCATGGGCGCGCTCCGAGATCAGCGCAAACTCGCCCCAGCGGGCCGCCGTCGGCACCCAGCCGCCTTCCTCGCGCATCTCGTCGATCAGATCGGACAGGCGCACCTCGAAGAACTCGTCGAGGTTGGACGAGACGATGCACAGGTAGCGCAGCCGCTCGGCCAGCGGCACGTCGGCGCGCGCGGCCATCGCCAGCACGCGCTCGTTGAACGCGAGCAGCGACAAGTCGCGGTGCAAAAGGCGCGCGGCCGTGCCGGGCGCCGCCAGTACCGTGGAAATGAGATCGTCCTTGGCGCGGGCGCGCTTGCCGTCCTTAATGGGCGGCGGCTTCTCGCTCGCCGCTTTGCGTTTGCGTCCGACCATAGGCAGTGCAGATGACCGCTCGATGAAGCGCGGCGCCCGTAGAATGAAAAACCCGTGCGCCCGCCATTGACCTTCGTCCATTCTAGGCATGCGCCTGCCGCGTCCCCGGCGCCCGCCGCGTTGCCCGCCCCGTTGCCCGGGGCGCTGCCAGCGGCGTTGTCCGCATGAGCACCCCGCTCGAAACCCCTGCCGAGACAACCACGGCGCCTGACGCCGAAACGCCGCTGGTGCAGTTCGACGGCGTGAGCCGCCGCTTTGGCAGCTTTCGGCTGGCGCTGGCGGACGTGAGCTTCAGCATTGCGCGCGGCCAGTTCGTGCTGCTCACCGGGCCGAGCGGCGCCGGCAAGTCGACCATCCTGCAACTGATCGCGGCACTCGATCTGCCCACCAGCGGCAGCGTGCGCGTGGCCGGCCAGGACATCGGCCGCCTGCGACCGCGCGCCGTGCCGCTGCTGCGCCAGTCCATGGGCATCGTGCTGCAGGACCCGATGCTGCTGGACGACCGCAGCGTGTTCGACAACGTGATGCTGCCCGCGCTGGCCACCGGCGTGGCGCGCGCCGAGGCGGCCGAGCGGGCCGAGCGCGCGCTCAGCCGCACCGGCCTGCCCGCCGACGAGGCGCGCCGCGTCCGCCCGCGCGCCCTGTCGGGCGGCGAGCAGCAGCGCGCCGCACTCGCGCGCGCCATCGTCAACCGGCCGGCGCTGCTGCTGGCCGACGAGCCGGTGGCGCACCTCGACGAACCGGCTGCTGCGGCACTGCTGGCCATACTGGCGCAGTTCTGCGCGGCCGGCGTCACCGTGATCGTGGCCACCCACGCCCCGCCCGCCGGCGCGTGGCCAGCACCGCCGATGCTCAGGCGGCTGCATGTCGAGGCGGGCCGGCTGCAGGCGGATGCGTCATGAGTCCACCGGGCCGTCCCAGGGGCCGATCTGCAAGCCCGCTGCTGCGCAAGGTGAGCCCGATGTACCTGCCGGACCACCCCAGGGCCGCAACCTCGAACGCGAAGGTCCTCCGGTGAGCGCCGTCGCCCTGCGCGGCTTTGCCCTGCGCCGGGCGTGGCGCGGGGCAGCGCGCCAGCCCGGTGTGCTGCTGGTGGCCCTGCTGCTGGCAACGGTGGCCACCACGGTGCTGCTGGCTGCGCTGGTGGCCGCACCGCTGCTGTGGCGCGCCTGGCAGCAGGTGCAGCCCCTGCGCACCGCCGAGGCGACGCTGTTCGTCGCGCCCGGCACCGCGAGCGCCGATCTGAAGGCGCTGACGGCGCGCGCGCAGGCCGCGCCGCGCATCGCTGCCGTGGAGTGGGTGCCGCGCGACCAGGCGCTGGCCGCACTGGCCGCGCGCGCCTCGCGCAGCGGTGTACCGGCCGAGGTCAAGAACAACCCGCTGCCCGACGTGCTGATCCTGCAGTTCGACGCCGGCGCCACGACAGGCGAGATCGAGGCCACGCTGGTGGCGCTGCGCAAGCTGCCGCGGGTCGATCTGGTGCACTTCGACGCCCGCTGGCATCAGCGGCTGACCAGCGGCCTGCGAGCCGGCACCGCGCTGGGCGCCGCCGCCGCCGCGGTGGCCGCCTTGACCCTGGCCCTGGCCCTGGTGGCGGCGATCCGCCTTCTCACGGCGGCCGACCTGCCCGAGGTCCGGCTGCTGCGGCTGGTCGGCGCCACCGACGCCACCATCGCCCGGCCCTATGCCTACACCGGCGCCGCGTTGCTGCTCGCGGCCGGGCTGCTCGGCAGCGGCGCGCTGTGGGTGCTGTGGCAAGTCCTGGCGCCCGCCCTGCCCGGCCTCGACCCGCTGGAGCCGGCGCGCGCGCTGCCGGCCGGACCCGGGCTGCTGTGGGCGGCCGTGCTGGCCGTGCTGGGACTCGGCGGGGCCATCATCGGCCGCCTGGCCGGCGCGTCGGCCGTGCGCAAGGCAAAGTGAGCTTGCACTCACACTGTCGCAAGGCCGCCTCAGGGTAAGAAGGGCCGATCTCGCCCGACCTAGCAATCCGGAATTGAACTCCGTTGCCAATACCGGGTCCATTCATTGGCACTCGACAAGGTCGACTGCTAACATCCTCGGCAAGGAGACTGTCCTGATGGCATCGAATTCTGCTCTGGTACCCGCTCTGGCTCCCTCCGGCTCGGCTGGCGCGCTGGCGCTGGCCCCCGCCGTTGGCAACCTCGACGCGTACATCACCGCAGTCAACCGCGTGCCGCTGCTGACGGCCGAGGAAGAAGACCGCTACGCCCGGCAGTTCCGCGAGAGCAACGACCTGGAAGCCGCGCGTCATCTGGTGCTGTCGCACCTGCGGCTGGTGGTGGCGGTGGCGCGCAGCTACCTGGGCTACGGCCTGCCGCATGCCGACCTGATCCAGGAGGGCAACATCGGCCTGATGAAGGCGGTCAAGCGCTTCGACCCGGACCGCGGGGTACGCCTGGTGTCCTTTGCGCTGCACTGGATCAAGGCTGAGATTCACGAGTACATCCTGCGCAACTGGCGCCTGGTCAAGGTGGCGACCACCAAGGCGCAGCGCAAGCTGTTCTTCAACCTGCGCAGCATGAAGCAGGGGCTGGGCACCATGTCGGCCGGCGAGGTCGAGGGCATGGCGCGCGAGCTCAACGTCAAGCCCGAAGAAGTGCGCGAGATGGAAACGCGCCTGTCCGGCGGCGACATTGCGCTCGAAGGCCGCAACGACGACGGCGAGGAGGAGTTTGCGCCGATCGCCTACCTGGCCGATGCGCACAGCGAGCCGACCCAGGTGCTGGAGCGCAAGGAATACGACCGGCTGCAGACCGAGGGCATCGCGCGGGCGCTCGACGCGCTCGATGCGCGCAGCCGCCGCATTGTCGAGGCGCGCTGGCTGGCCGAGGACGCGCAGGGCAACGTCGGTTCGGCCACGCTGCACGATCTGGCACAGGAATTCGGCGTGTCTGCGGAACGAATCCGGCAGATCGAGGCCAAAGCCCTGCAGAAGATGCGCGGTGCGCTGGCCGCAGCCTGATCGCGGCGGCCGCAGCGGCAACTTCTGGAATGGTTTGGTTGGTTGCTGGACCCGCCTCTCCTCCTCCCCTCTCTCCGAGAGGCGGCATTTCAAAGCCCCGCTTGCGGGGCTTTTTCTTTGCCCCCGACACCTGCTTTGAGCAGGCCGGCGCGGCCCGCCGCAACCGCTCTCGCAGCCCGTTCGGCGGCAGTGGAAAACCGCGCGCCTAAAGCAGGCGCTTCAGATCGCCCACCAGGGCGTCCACGCCCTGCGCGTGCTTGACGAACAGGCGCACACGGCCATCGCGGTCGAAGACGTAGCTGCCGGCGGTATGGTCGATGGTGTAGGAGGTGGCGGTCTTGCCCGGCACCTTCTGGTAGAACACCTTGAACTCCCTGGCCGTGCGCTCGATCTCGGCGGCCGAGCCATACAGGCCCACGAAGCTCGGATCGAAGCCGGGCACGTACTGCGCCAGCACCGCCTGCGTGTCGCGCTCGGGGTCCACCGTGATGAAGATCACCTGCAGGTCCTGGCCGGCAGGCCCGAGCTTCTGGCGCGCCAGCGCCAGGTCCGACAGCGTGGTGGGGCAGACATCGGGGCACTGGGTGAAGCCGAAGAACACCACCAGCACCTTGCCCTTGTAGTCGGCCAGCGTGCGGCGCGCACCCGTGTGGTCGGTGAGCGCGAGTTCCCGGGCATAGGGCGCGCCCGTGATGTCGACGTTGTTGAAGGCGGGCGCCTGCGGCTGGCAGGCGACCATCAGCAGCGCGGCGGCGCCGGCGAGCAGGAAGGCGCAGATGCGGATCATCGTGAACATCGACCCCGGCGGCGCGGCAGGGTTCCGCGCCGCCGCGCCGTGCCGTCAGCCGACGTAGTGATCGACGAGCAGCGCGGCGAACAGCGCCGCCAGGTAGACGATCGAGTAATTGAAGGTGGCGCGGGCCAGCCGGTCCGAGTAGCAGCGGACCAGTTGCCACGTGTACCCGAGGAAAACGGCGCCCAGCGCCAGCGCGCAGGCCAGGTACAGCCAGCCCGACATGCGGATCGCAAAGGGCAGCGTGGTGGTGGCCACCAGCGCAATCGTGTACAGGAAGATGTGCAGGCGGGTGAGCTGCGGGCCGTGGGTGACCGGCAGCATCGGCAGGCCGGAGTTCTTGTAGTCGTCGACGCGGTACAGCGCCAGCGCCCAGAAGTGCGGCGGCGTCCAGACGAAGATGATGAGCGCCAGCAGCCAGGCCTCGGCCGGCGCGCTGTTGGTGATGGCGGCCCAGCCGAGCACGGGCGGCATCGCACCCGACAGCCCGCCGATGACGATGTTCTGCGGCGTGTTGGGCTTCAGCAGAACCGTGTAGACGACGGCGTAGCCGACAAAGGTGGCAAAGGTCAGCCACATGGTGAGCGGATTGACGTGGGTGTAGAGCACCCACATGCCGGCGCCGCCGATCACGCCGGAAAACAGCAGCGCCTGCGGCGGCGTGATCTCGCCCTGCGCCAGCGGCCGCATGCGCGTGCGCGCCATCTTGGCGTCGATGTGGCGCTCGATCAGCGAGTTCACCGCGAAAGCCGCCCCGGCGAGCAACCAGATGCCCAGCGTGGCCACCAGCACGCGCGCCAGCGACGGCAGTTCCTGCACCGACAGGAACATGCCGATCACCGAGCAGAAGATCGCCAGTTGGGTGACCCGCGGCTTGGTCAGCAGCCAGTACTGCCGCGCGATGTGCGGCAGGGCAACGGCCGAAGAGGCGGGCGAGGCGGGCATGGGCGCGGCGGGGGGGATGCCGGGCGCCTGCGGGAGCATGACGACCGGCAACCCACAATTCTACCCGTGGCCTGCGTGCGCCCAGCCTGTGGACTTGTCGGCGGACTTCGCGGACGGCACGGCCGCCGTCCGCATGCCGCCCTGCGACAGCCGGAAGTTGATCGCCACCAGCAGCGCCACCAGCACGGCGGCCCCCCCGTTGTGCAGGACGGCCAGCGCCAGCGGCCACTGCAGGACCACATTGGACAGGCCCGTGAGGAACTGCACCACCAGCATGATCGCCAGGGCGCGCGCCAGCCAGCCCAGCCCCTGCACCGTCCAGCAGCGCCACGCCAGCCAGGCGAGCACCGCCACCACCACGTAGGCAAAGTGCCGGTGAACCCAGTGGATCGCCACCAGGGCCTGGAATGGGATCGGTTCGCCGGCGCCGGTCATGCCGAGGTCGCGCCAGAGGGTGAAGCCATGCCCGAAGTCCATGTCCGGCAGCAGCTTGCCGTGGCACAGGGGAAAGTCGGGGCAGGCCATCACCGCGTAATTGGTGCTGACCCAGCCGCCAAGCGCGATCTGCAGCCCCAGCAGCACGAAGGAGACCACCGCCAGCGGCCGCAGCGCGCGCGCCGCCGGCGGCACCGGCAGCGGCACCTCTTCGCGCAGCGCCAGCCACACCAGCAGCGCCAGCAATGTCATTCCACCCATGAGGTGAATGGTCACGATGATCGGCTGCAGCTTCAGCGTCACGGTCCAGGCCCCGAAAGCCCCCTGCAGGCACACCGCGAAGAAAACCACGGTGGCCAGCCACGGCGAGTGGCGCGGCTCGCGGCGCTCGGGCGTGCGGCGCCAGCGCCGCCATGCCATGACCATCAGCACGATGATGAGAAAACCCACCGCCATCGCAAAGTAGCGATGCGCCATCTCGATCCAGGCCTTGGTCATCGTGACCGGGCCGGTCGGCTGCGCGGTCTCGGCAGCACGGATGTATTCGCCGGCCGACAGCGGGTTGGAGTGCCCGTAGCAGCCGGGCCAGTCGGGGCAGCCGAGGCCCGAGTCGGTCAGCCGCGTGAAGCCGCCGACCATGATGAGGTCGAGCGTCAGGAACGCCGTGACCCAGGCGAGCTTGCGCAGCTTGTGCGAGTCGCGCGACAGCCAGACATAGGCAAGCGGCAGCGCCGCGATGGCGATGGCCTTGGCAGCCAGCCAGAACAGCGCTTCAGCGGACATCGGACGGCACCGGCATGAACACGCTCGTCAACCGATGCGCGAGGCCTTGAGCAGGCGCTTCAGGTCGTTCCTGACCCGCTTGGGATCGGCATCGCGCGGCCATCGCAGCATCTGGTTGGAAATCGGGTCGATCATCCAGATGTGGTCGCGCAGCGAGCCGCCGGGCGGCAGCGCCAGGAAGCTGTCGAGCGCAGCCGCCGGCGCGCGCAGGAAGTGCGTGCCGTCGTACTCACGCAGCAACTGGGTATCCATGGGCGCGTTGTCGAGCACGAGAAACACGCGTTCGATCCGCTCGGCATCCTTGCCGCTGGCCGCGCGCAACTGCCGCATCTTCCACAGCTTGGCCTGGCAGTCGGCGGCGCACGCGGACTGGTCGGCCATCACCATCACCCAGTTGCCGCGCAGCGAGCGCAGGTCGAAGGCGCTGCCGTCCTGCAGCGTGGTGGGCAGGCCCGCAGGCACGGGGCGCTGGGGCTGCACGAGCTCGCCGTAGTTGGTGCGGCCCGCCGGCGGGTCGAAGTAATAGAGGTAATAGGAGGCGAGCACGGGCGCCGCGCACACGGCGATCAGCAGGTACAGCACGCGGAAGCGGCGCCAGTGGGTAGCCGGCGCGGCCGGGGTTGCGGCAGTGGTCACGGGAAACGGCAGACGAACCGAGAAGCTCAGAGGGTGAGAGGCAATCCGGCGTGCCCGAGGGGGCTGCCCAAAGCGCTCCAATCTAGGCGCAAAGCGCAGCCGAAGCTCGGGCTACGGCGAGCATTTGCAACGACGAGTGGGGCGCTTTGGGCAGTCACAGCGGGCATGTCGGATTGCCTCTCACCCTCTCAGATTGGTGGGCGGGTGGGACGCGCAGCGGGGGCGCCGCCGCGCCGGAGCGCACGCGCGCCGAGCACGAGGGTCAGCACCGCGATCAGGCCGGCCAGCGAGTACCACTGCACGGCATAACCCCGATGCTTGTCCACGCCGCTGGAAGGCCGCGGCCAGTCGCGCCGCAACCCGTCGGCCGCGCCGCCCTGCTGCTGCACGATCCAGGGCGCCACCGCCAGTCCGGTCACCCGGCTGAAGGCGGCGTAATCGAGATTCTGCCAAATCGCCGGCAGCGGCCCGCCTACGGCGCCCTCGCCCAGTTCGAGCACCCGCGGCGGGTTCGGCAACGCCAGCCCTTCGACCACGATCTGGCCTTCGGGTTGCATCACCGCCGGCAGTTTCGTGCGGTCCCGCGGGTCGCGCGGTGCCCAGCCGCGCAGCACCAGCACGGCCGTCGCGCGCCCGCCCGCCGAGTCGGCGAGCACGAGCGGGGTCAGCAGCAGCAGGCCCGCCTTGCCGTCCAGCGGGCGGTTATCCAGCCACACGCTCTGCGCATGCAGGTAGCGCCCGGCCAGCCGCACCCGCCGCGGCAGCTCGGCACCGAAGTCCTGCACCTGGGCCGCCCGGGGCGTGGCGGGGGCGGCCGCTTCGGCGGCCTGCCAACGCGCTTCGACCGCCAGCTTGCCCTCGGCACGACGCGTCTGCCAGTTGCCCAGGCTCCAGGCCGTCACCACGCCCGCCAAACCGGCGGCCAGCGCCAGCACGAGCCCGGCGCGGCCCGGGCGCCGCAGCGCGCCGCGGCGCGCATCGGCCGCGGCGTGCGGGGATCCGGCTTCCTTCATCGAAGGGCCCCGCCCGCGGCAGGGGCGCCGAAGCGATGCGATACTGACATTGGCATGAAGACGTTCATCGCACTGGCTTTCGTCGGCATCCTGGTGGCGCTGGGGTCGGCGCTCGTGTTCCTGATGCGCGACAAGGGTGCGACCAACCGCACCGTCAATGCCCTCACGCTGCGCGTGGGCCTGTCCATTGGACTGCTGCTGTTCATCTGGTTCAGTTACTGGATGGGCTGGATCGAGCCGCGATCTTATTGACCGCGCCGGTCAGGGCGGGCTGACTGGCCGGGCGCGCGGGATCGCTGCGCCGGCAGCCAGATGTGGCGTGTACCCGCGCGCGGCAGCACCACGGCCGGAAGGCCGCGGTGCTGGCCGCAGGCTACTCGCTGCCGACGAACCACACCTTGGCGATTCCATCCGGCGTCACTTCGTAGATCGCCGCCACTTCGAGCGGTTGCGCCTGCACGCCGATGACGCGCTCGTGGTCGATGACCTTATTGCCGAAAACCATGCGGGCCACGAGTTCCGCATGCAGCCCCGGCAGGTTGAAGCGGTGGCTTCGATAGTGCTGCGCAAGCGCCGCCCTGCCGCGCAGGATCGGCTCGGTGCCGGGCAGGCGATAGACCAGCACATCTTCGGTGTATTCGCGCACGAAGCGGTCGAGGTCCCGATCGTTGTAGGCGTCGAGCTGCCTTTGCGCGAACGCCTCGGGCTTGAAGTTCTCGGGCATGCGGGTCCCCCGGGGAGAAGGCGCTGCGGCGGGCGCGGCAGCGACGGCGAGCGCGCCAAGCCGGCTGACAGACCGCGGGACCGCGGAGCGGGTCTCCGGAGCGAGTCTACGGAGCGGGCCCGTGGAACGGGACTGCGGAGCGGGTCTACGGACGCAGTCGGTAGCTTACGGGCGCCGCTCGCCTCATCCGGCGCCGACCCGCTCGCACGCCAAGCGCAACCAGTCGAGCAGGTAGTCGGCAACCGGGCGCTCCACCAGCAGCCAGGCGCGCTGCGCCTGCAGGCGCAGCAGCACCACGGCCAGGTCGGCGCAGCGGGCCCGGGTGGCCTGCCCGGGCAGCGCGGCGATCGCAGCGGCGTCCATCAACCGGGCCAGCACCTCGTCGAGTTCCTCGCCTTGAAGCTCGATGCCCACCGTGCCTGCGCTGTGGTCGACCGCACAGGCCAGCGCGGTCGCGCCGGGCCGCAGCGCCGCCACAACGGGATCGAGCAGCGCCGGCTGCCGGGTGACGATCCAGTACTCGGTAGGACTGCGCCAGACCACGCACATCGCATCGCCCTCCCAGCGCCCCGGCGGCGGCAGGCGCGTGACGCCGCCTTCGCGCAGCGCCTCGATCCAGCCCCTGTCGGCCGCGGGCAGCGCGCGCACCGCCACCACACGCAGAGGTTCCAGTACCGCCAGCCGCGGTGCGCGGGGCACGGCCGCATGGTCGGACGCGGGGCCGGCAACGCGCAGCTCCAGACCCCGCCGCGCCCGTTGCTGCGGCGACGCCGATGGTTCTTGCAAACGATCAGAAGCCACGCAGCCGCTCCCCGGCGACGTCGAAGAACGGCGTGGCCGTCACCACGGCTTCGATTGACGCGCCCATGTGCCACACCGTGATCCGTTCGCCCAGTCGCTGCCGACCCCGCTGCAGCATGCCCAGCGCGACCGGGTGGCCGAGCGCGGGACTGAAGCAGCTGCTGGTCACGAAGCCCTGCGACCGCGCCGGCGGGCGCGTGGCGCAGACCTGGGCGCCAACCGGCAGCCGGGTGCGGCCATCGGCAGGCAGCAGCCCCACCAGGTGCAGCCGGTCGGGGTCGATCGCAGCCGGCCGCAGTAGCGAGCGGCGGCCGACGAAGTGGGCGCGCTTGCCGGCCACGCCGCGGTCCATGCCGACGTCGCCGGGCAGCGTGGTGCCGTCGGTGTCGCCGCCGACGTGCAGGTAGCCCTTCTCCGTGCGCAGGATCATCAGCGCTTCGACGCCATAGGGTCGAGCATCCAGTGGACCGCCGGCGGCCGCGAGTTCGCGCAGCAGATCTGGCGCAGCCGTGGCGGGCGCGTTCAGCTCGTAGGACAGCTCGCCGGTGAAACTGGCGCGCAGCACCCGCAGCGGCACTCCGCGCCATGTCCCGACGCGGATCGCCATATGCGGCATCTGCGCCGGCGCCAGCGCGGCGTCGCAGCCAGCCGCCCGCAGAAGATCCCAGGCGCGCGGGCCGCTGACCGTCACGTTGCCCCAGTCGGCGGTGACCGGGGTCACGAGGACGCGATGGTTGACGTACTCGCACTGCAGCCATTCGTCGAAGGCCAATGCCACCCGCGCCGCCCCGCCCGACGTGGTGTTGACCCAGAAGTGCTGCGGCGCCAGGCGGGCGACGATGCCGTCGTCGACGATGACGCCGTTCTCGTTGAGCAGCAGGCCATAGCGTGCGCCGCCGACCGGCAGCGTGGACATCGTGCCCACGTACATGAGGTCGAGGAAGTCGGCGGCATCGGGCCCGTAGATCTCGAGCTTGCCCAGCGGCGAGCCGTCGAACAGGCCCACCGCCGTGCGCACGTGCAGCGCTTCGCGCTCGGCGGCGGTGTGCAGCGGCTCGTCACCCAGCGGATACGCGGCCGGGCGCAGCCAGCCGCCGTACTCGTCGAATTGCGCCCCGCGCGCCGCATGCCAGTCGTGCGCCGGAAGGCGCTTGAGCGGCCGGATGCGTGCGCCGACGCGGCCGCCAGCCAGCGCGTTGAGGGTCACAGGCTTGAACGGCGGCCGGAACCGGGTCGTGCCGACCTCGGCCGGCGCCCGACCGGTGGCCGCGCCCAGCAGCACCAGCGCGTTGACGTTGCTGGTCTTGCCCTGATCGGTCGCCATCCCAGCGGTGGTGTAGCGCTTCAGGTGCTCGACCGAACGGTAGTTCTCGCGCGCCGCCAGCGCCACGTCGGCAGCGCTGACATCGCTTTGCAGGTCGATGAAGATCTTGCCGGGCTTGCGCGCCAGCGTGCTCAGCGCCGCATCGCCAGGACGCAGATCGGCGGGAACGCGGCCGAGTCCGCCAACCGGCGCGACACCGCCGGCCTGGGCTCCGACCTGCGCCGCGTGCGCGAGTGCGGCGGCAAAGTCGAATACGCCGGCGCATGCACCCACCGAGTCGATGCCTTCGGCCGGATGCACGGGCACGAACATCGCCGCCGCCTCGTCCCAGTCGAGGCGACCGCCCGCCATCGAGTGCAGATGAACCGCCGGTGTCCAGCCGCCGGCGCTGGCCACGCAGTCGGCCGGCACGGTCTGCCGACCGCTGCCGTCGCGGGCAGCCACCGTCACCGCCTGAACGCCGTGGCGGCCGTGCGTGGCCACGATTGCGCTGTTGCGCAGCAGCGCAAGGCCGGGCGGCGGCGCGCAGCCGGCCTGCGGCCGCAGGTCGACGATGGCCTGCACCGGCACGCCGCAGGCCAGCAGGTCCTGCGCGACCGCATAGCCGCTGTCGCAGGCGGTGGCCACGACCACACGCCGGCCACAGGCCACGCCGTACAGCGCCGCGTAGCGCTGCACCGCGCCGGCCAGCATGACGCCGGGGCGATCGTTGTCGGGGAACAGCAACGGCCGCTCGAATGCGCCGGTAGCCAGCACGATGCGCCGGGCGCGAATCTTCCACAGCCGCTCGCGGCAGCCGTTGCCCGCCTGTTCGACACCCACGGCCAGCCGGTCGTCGTACAGGCCGACGACGGTGCAGCGGGTCAGCAGCGCGACACCCGCTTGCGTCAGCCGCGCGGCGAGGGCTGCCGCCTCGTGCGCGAGCGCGGGCGCCGCACCGGCCGCCCAGCCGCCGGGCCGCGGCGCACCGTCGACCAGCAGCACCGACCGGCCGGTCTGGGCCGCCGCCAGCGCGGCGGCCATGCCCGCCGCGCCGCCGCCGACCACCAGCACATCGATCTGTTTGGACACTTCGTCGTAGCGGTCGGGATCGACGCCGGAGGCAGCCGGCGCCGCATGACCCAGGCCGGCCAGCGCGCGGATGGCGGGCTCGAACAGGTGCCAGTGCGGCCACATGAAGGTCTTGTAGTAGAAGCCGGCGGGCAGCAGCGCGGCGAGCCGGTCGTTGATCGCCGCCAGGTCGAAGCGCGGCGACGGCCAGGCGTTGCCGGCGACCGCGGTCAGGCCGGGCGTGGCGTCCATGTCGGTGGCGCGCGTGTTGGGCGTGCGCGCGGCGCCGCTGCCGACATCGAACAGCGCGTTCGGCTCCTCGACGCCGCAACTGAACACGCCACGCGGCCGGTGCAGCTTGACGCTGCGGGCCACGGTGGTAAAGCCCGCGGCCAGCAGTGCCGAGGCCACGGTGTCGCCGGCGAACGCCGGAACGTCGCGGTGGCCGCAGCGGAACACGAACGCGCGCTCGCGGTCGATCCAGCGGCCGGCCGGGGCGTCGAGTCGGTAGCCGCTCATGGCGATCGGTCCGTCTTCAATCGACCTGCGGCCCGGCCTCGGCGATGCCATACACCGCCGTCACCCGATGCGTGACCGTATCGCGCCGCACATTGAACCACTGCCCGCAGCCGAACGTGTGGCGCCAGCGCTCGGCATGCGCGCCCTTCGGGTTGGCGCGGAAGAACAGGTACTGCGCCCAGGTGGCGTCGTCGCAGTCCAGCGGCGGCCGCGCGATGCCGGTGGTGCCGCCGCAGTCGAATTCGTTCTGCGGCCGCTCGCCGCACCAGGGACAGCGCAACTGCATCATCGCCGGTGGCCTCCGTCAGTGCGCGATGCCGGCGGCGCCGGCCTCGTCGATCAGCCGGCCGGTAATGAAGCGATCGAGCCCGAACGGCGCGGCCAGTTCGTGCGCATGGCCGGTGGCCAGCGCGTATGCCAGGGTCCAGCCGCCGACCGGAATCGCCTTGAAGCCGCCGGTGCCCCAGCCGCAGTTCAGATACAGCCCCGGCACCGGGGTGGCGCCGATGATCGGGCTGGAGTCGTGCACCACGTCGACGATGCCGGCCCACTGCCGCAGCAGGCGCAACCGGCCCAGCGAGGGCAGCATCTCGCAGGTAGCCGCCACCACCTGCTGCATCACATCGAAACTGCCGCGCTGCGCGTAGGACGGAAAGTGGTCGAGCGCGCCGCCGATCACCACCTCGCCCTTGTCGCTCTGGCTCCAGTAGGTGCCCAGCGCAGGCGACAGCGTGACCGTGTTGAGCACCGGCTTCACCGGCTCGGTCACCATCGCCTGCAGGGCGTAGCTGGTGACCGGCAGTCGCAGCCCGGCCTGGGCGGCCAGCACCGATGTGTGCCCGGCCACCGCCAGCGCCACCTTGTCGGCCTGGATGCGCCGTTCTTGGCCGCGCTGGCTGACCGTCACCCCGGTCACCCGGCCCTGGGTCTGCAAGAAGCCGGTCACCGCGCAGTTCTGCACGATGTCCACGCCCAGCGCCGAGGCGGCGCGCGCGTAGCCCCAGGCCACGGCATCGTGGCGGGCCGAGCCGCCGCGCCGCTGGATGAACCCGCCGAGGATCGGGTAGCGCGCCTGCGGCCCGGTGTTCAGGCGCGGCTCCAGTGTCTGCACTTCGCGCGCATCGAGCAGCTCGGCGTCGATGCCGTTGCAGCGCATCGCGTTGGCCCAGCGACTCTGCGCGTCGAGGTCGTGGCGCGAATGCGCCAGCGTCAGCACGCCGCGCTGGCTCAGCATGATGTTGAAGTTCAGCTCGCGCCCGAGCTGCTCGTACTGCCGCAGCGAGAAGTCGTACAGCCGCGCGCTCTCGGGATACAGGTAGTTGGAGCGCACGATGGTGGTGTTGCGGCCGGTGTTGCCGCCGCCGATCCAGCCGGCTTCGAGCACCGCCACATCGGTGACGCCGTGGTTCTTCGCCAGGTAGTAGGCGGTGGCCAGTCCGTGCCCGCCGCCGCCCACGATCACCACGTCGTAGCGCGTACCCGGCTCGGCGTCGCGCCAGGCCGGCGCCCAGTCGCGCTGGCCGCCGCGCGCGGCGGCCAGCAGATTCCAGGCGGAGTAGCGGGCGCGCATGCCTCAGGCGGCCGCGGCGATGAAGCGCCGGACCAGCGCCATGAATTCGGCCTCGCGGTCATGGTCGACGCCATGACCGGCGCCGGCGAACGCATGGAACTCGACGCAGTGCGCCGGCAGCGCGGCGGCGATGTCGCGCTGGTCGTCGATTGGCGTGACCGGGTCGTCTTCGCCGCCGATCACCAGCACCGGGCACTGGGCGCGCGCCAGACCCGGCAGCAGGTCGATCCTGCGCGCTTCGCCCCCGAACCAGTGGTTGGCGATGTCGAGATTGATGCGTGCGCGCTGCTGCGCCTCGGGCGAGCGCGGCGTGCGACCGTACAGCGGCAGGCAGACACGCAGGTAGGCCTCCGCCGCCGCCGGCGTCGGGTCCGACCAGTAGGCCTGCGCCACTTGGCGCGCCGCGACGCCGCCCCGGCGTTCCATGGCAGCCAGGCGCCGGCCGAGGTTCAGGCGCGGCGCAGTGGACGACAGGATCACGCGCGCCGGATGCGCCGGGTAGCGCGCCAGGTAACGCTGCGCCACCGTGCCGCCGAAACTCTGGCCGAACACGATCGGCTTGACGATGCCGAGCGCTTCGCACAGCCGCACCACGTCGTCGGCCCAGCGGTCGAGCGTCCACTCCGCGCGGGGCCGTGGGTCGCTGCGGCCATGGCCACGCAGATCCAGGTAGACAAGCTGCGCGAGGTCGGCCAGTTGCGCAAAGCGCGGCTTGTAGCCCGAGTGGTCCCAGCCCGGTCCGCCGTGCAGCAGCAGCAGCGTGGGCTTCTCGCGCATCACTGGTCCATCGGGTACCAGCGCAGCCCCCTCGATGTCGACGAAGAGGCGGACGCCCGGTTCGATCTCGATACGCATCAGTGCCCCCGCATCGCGTTGAGCCGACTGCGGATGTGCAGTCCGCCTGGTGAGTGCCCACGCACGCTCACGCCCGCCTACTCCGTACCCGGCTTGAGGCTGGACCAGACCCGCGGGTAGAGCGCGCCACGCAGCGGCGTGCCCGCGACCTGGCCCGCCACCTCGAACGGATAGGTGCCCGGTCGGTCGTCGAACACGGCGTCGTCGCCCATCCAGCGCAGGGACACGGCGCGGCGCCGGCGTTGGGCGCTGCGGTTGCCCCCGGCGCCGTGGATGACCAGGCCGTGGAAGGCGATCGCATCGCCCGGCTGCATCGCCCAGGACAGACGGTCGGCAGGGGCGACGGTGGCGTCGATGTCGGGCATCGGCTCGCCGGGTGCGCCGTCGTAGCCCGACCCGCCGCCGAAGTGCTGCGGCCGGTACCAGCGCCCGCCACGGTGCGAGCCGCGCACGTATTCGACCGCGCCGCTGTCGAGATCCACTGGGTCGAGCGGGCACCACAGGCCGCAGATCTGCTCGCCCCGCAGCGGCCAGTACGGCAGGTCCTGGTGCCACGGCGTGGGCGCCAACGAGCCGGGCTCCTTGACAAACATCTGGTCGTAGAAGAAGCGCACCTCGCTTGCGCCCATCAGCCGGCCGGCGGCCTCGGCCAGCGGCGAGTCGTGGATGAGGCTGCGGAAGGCGGCACCGGCCGCGTCGGGCCGCTGCGCCATGAACATGTCCTGCGTGAAGCGCGCCTCACCGGGTCGCGCGTACTCGTTGCCATGCGCGCTCAGGCTGCCGAGCACGGTCTGCACCGCGCGGCGCAGCCGCTCGATCATCGGCGCATCGAGCAGGCCACGCAGCACGACGGCGCCATCTTCCCGGTACAGACGGATGGTCTCGTCATCGATCATTGCATCGGCTCCGGCGCCGCGGCCGCCGCGCCCAGGATGACCTCGCGCATGACGCCGATCGTGAACTGCGGATCCTCATAGACGAAGTTGTGGCCCGAACCCGCGGGCGCGATCACCCGCCGCGACCGGGTCGAGGTGGCCAGGTAGCGCTCCCGCGTAGCGGCATAGAAGCGGAACATGCGCCGTGCGTGGTCGGCGCCGCCGGACTGCGCTTCGGGCAGCGCCGCGATGTCGGCGTCGGAGTTGTCCTGCGGGGCCACCAGCCACACCGGCAGGTCGCCCAGGTCGCGGTCGTAGACCACGGTGTCCCAGGCGCAGGCGGCCACACCCTCGGGGGTCAGCTCGCTGAAGA
>Ga0209985_10001564_pt1 | contig 22119 bp, 16 predicted proteins | sample NOAtaG_FD_187305 | JGI IMG/M metagenome (GOLD analysis project Ga0209985, IMG submission 187305) | Freshwater lake microbial communities from Lake Erie, under a cyanobacterial bloom - NOAA_Erie_Diel6S_1000h metaG (SPAdes) (version 2) | ecosystem: Environmental > Aquatic > Freshwater > Lake ...
TCAGGTGAAGGAGGAGATCGAGCGCATCAAGGCGCAGATCGAGGACTTCAAGCGCAAGGGCAACTTCGACAAGGTGGCCGAGCTGCAGTACGGCCGCATCCCCGAGTTGGAAAAGCGCCTGAAGGAGGCGCAGGCCAAGGAGGCTGGCAAGAAGGCGGGCGGGCAGGGCCCGCAGCTGTTGCGCACCATGGTGGGGGCGGAGGAAATCGCCGACGTGGTGTCACGCGCCACCGGCATCCCGGTGAGCAAGCTGATGCAGGGTGAGCGCGACAAGCTGCTGCAGATGGAGACCCGGCTGCACGAGCGCGTGGTGGGCCAGGACGAGGCCATCGTGGCCGTGGCCGACGCCATCCGCCGCTCCCGCGCCGGCCTGTCGGACCCGAACCGCCCGTTGGGCTCCTTCCTCTTCCTCGGCCCCACGGGCGTGGGCAAGACCGAGCTGTGCAAGGCACTGGCGGGCTTCCTCTTCGACAGCGACGATCACATGGTGCGCATCGACATGAGCGAGTTCATGGAGAAGCACTCGGTGAGCCGCCTCATTGGCGCGCCACCGGGCTATGTGGGCTACGAGGAGGGCGGCACGCTCACTGAGGCCGTGCGCCGCAAGCCTTACTCCGTGCTGCTGCTGGACGAGGTGGAGAAAGCCCACCCCGATGTCTTCAACGTGCTGCTGCAGGTGCTGGACGATGGGCGCTTGACGGACGGCCAGGGCCGCACGGTGGACTTCAAGAACACCGTGATCGTGATGACCAGCAACCTGGGCTCGCACCAGATCATGCAGATGGCCGGGCAGGACAGCGCCGCCATCCGCGACGCGGTCTGGGCCGAGGTGAAGCAGCACTTCCGGCCGGAGTTCCTCAACCGGATCGATGAGACGGTGGTGTTCCACGCGCTGGACCGCGCGCACATCGAATCCATCGCCGCGATCCAGCTCAAAGCGTTGCAGGCCCGCCTGACCAAGATGGATATGCAGCTGGAGGTGTCTCCATCGGCCCTGGCCGAGCTGGCCAAGGTGGGCTTCGACCCCGTGTTTGGCGCGCGGCCGCTCAAGCGCGCCATCCAGCAGCGCATCGAGAACCCGGTGGCCAAGCTGATCCTGCAGGGCAAGTTCGGGCCCAAGGATGTGATTCCGGTGGACCTGACGGGTTCGGAATTCAGCTTCGAGCGCGTGGTGCATTGAAGCGCAGGGCGGCTGGGGGCGCCGCCGGCGCCCGCTGAGGCCTTGGCGGAGAATCAACGTCGGCGCGGTTCAATGCCGCGCCGACCCTGCGCTCCGCCATGCCCTCTGCCTCCGCCGCCCTCGCCACCCCGGTCGCCCCACCGGTCCCCTGGCAACAAGACGCCCGCACCATCGGCGTGGTCAGCGCGGCGCACGCCACCTCGCACTTCTTTCACCTGCTGCTGCCGCCGCTGTTTCCGGCTTTCATCCAGGAGTTCGGGCTGAGCTACTCGCAGCTGGGGCTGCTGATGTCGGTCTTCTTCGTGGTGTCGGGCATCGGCCAGGCCTTTGCGGGCTTTGTGGTCGATCGCCTGGGTGGGCGGCCCGTGCTGCACGTGGCGCTGGGCTGCTTTGTGGCCGCGGCCTTGACCGTGGCCAGTGCCCAGGGCTACGCGAGCTTGGTGGTGGCTGCCGTGCTGCTGGGCCTGGGCAACGCGCCGTTCCACCCGGCGGATTTCTCTATCCTGAATCAGCGCGTGTCCGTGGCACGGTTGGGGCACGCCTTCTCGGCGCACGGCATCAGCGGCAACCTGGGTTGGGCGGCGGCACCCGTGTTCATGATCGGCCTGACCTCGTTGGGCGGCTCCTGGCGCGTGGCCTATGTGGCCGCAGCATTGCTGGCCGGCGCCGTCTGGATGCTGGTGCTGTTGCAACGGGGGGCTCTGGAAGACCGCACGTCTTTGGCTGCGGCCAGACCAAAGCAGATCCGATCCGTGGATGGAGGCTCGGGGCAGGGGGCAGCCGCCTCGACTTCAAGCCTTGCCGGGCCCACCGTGATCGCGCCCCAGCCGCATCCGCTGGCCTTCCTCAAGATGCCGGTGATATGGATGTGCTTTGCCTACTTCTTTTTTCTCACGGCGGGGCAGGCCGCCATCCAGAGCTTTGTCGGCCCGGCGCTGCAGGCGGTGTACGGCCTGCCGCTGTCGGCCTCGGCCATGGTGGTCACGGGCTTCACGCTCGTGGGTGCCGTGGGCATGGTGGCCGGCGGTTTTCTGTCCGCCCGCGTTCAGCGCCTGGAGTTGATCATTGGCCTGGCCATGTCCTTCTCGGCCTTGCTCATGGCCGTGGTGGCCCTGGGCGTGGTGCCGGGTCCCGTTGCCCTGGTGTTGTGCGTATTGGCGGGCCTGGGCTCCGGCCTCGCTGGCCCCTCGCGCGACATGCTCATCCGCCGTGCCGCGCCGCCCGGCGCCACGGGGCGCGTCTACGGCGCGGTCTATTCTGGGCTTGATGCGGGCTTTGCAGTGGCTGCGCCGGTGCTGGGCTGGCTGCTGGACCGCGGCCAACCTGCGGGCATTTTCTGGGGCGCCTCTCTGGCCTGGATGGTGGGGGTTTCCATGGCCGCAGCGGTGGGCTACCGCTTGGCCAAGGCCCCGCCCGCCGTCGCCCCACTCGCGGCCTGATACCGAACCTTGAGATTTCTGGAGTGATCTGATGACTGACGCACATGACGCCGTGACCACCCCCGCAGCAGCCGAAACTGCTGCTGTACCCCGGGCGCGCATGGCCGGCCACGCCTTGGTGGAGGCCTTGCTGGCGCAGGGCGTGGACACCTGCTTTGGCGTGCCGGGCGAGAGCTACCTGGCCGTGCTGGACGGGTTTCACCAGCACCGTGACCGCATCCGCTTTATCGCCTGCCGCCAGGAGGGTGGGGCCGCCTTCATGGCCGAGGCCCAGGGCAAGCTCAGCGGCCGACCCGGCATCTGCTTCGTCACCCGCGGCCCCGGGGCCACCAACGCCAGCATCGGCGTGCACACCGCGCTGCAGGATTCCACGCCCATGATCCTGTTTGTGGGCCAGGTGGCCAGCGACCAGCGCGATCGTGAAGCCTTCCAGGAGATGGACTACCGGCAGATGTTCGGCCCCGGCACCCTGGGGCTCGCCAAGTGGGTGGCCGAGGTGCAAGACGCCGACCGCCTGCCGGAATACGTGGCGCGGGCCTTCCACACCGCGATGCAAGGCCGCCCAGGGCCCGTGGTGCTCTCGCTGCCCGAGGACATGCTCACAACCCTGACCGACGCGCCCGTCCTGCCGCGTGCCGAGCCTGCTCACGCATGGCCGGCGCCGGGCGGCATGCGCGACCTGCGCGCCATGCTGATGGCCGCGCAGCGGCCTTTCGTGATCGCGGGCGGCGGCGGCTGGACGCCGGAGTCCGCACAGGCGCTGCAGCGCTTTGCGGAGAACTGGCAACTGCCCGTGGGCTGCGGTTTTCGCTTCCAGGACACCTTTGACAACAACCACACGCTGTACGCCGGAGACGTGGGTATCGGCATCAACCCCGCCCTGGCCCGCCGCATCCGCGAGGCCGATCTGATCCTCGCCGTGGGTGTGCGCCTGGGCGAGATGACCACAGGCGGCTACACCTTGCTGCAGGCGCCCCGGCCCGCACAGAAGCTGGTGCACATCCATGCTGGGCCCGAGGAGTTGGGGCGCGTCTATGCCGCCGACTTGATGCTGCAGTCCTCCATGGCTGCAGCGGGCAAGGCCCTGGAGGCCCTGGCCGCGCCCACCACCGTGCCCTGGGCGGCGCACGCACAGCAGGCCCACGCCGACTACCTGGCCAACCAGGAGGCCGCGGTGGTGGAGCCGCTGGACATGGCGCAAGTGATGAAGACGGTGCAACGCCTGTCCCCAGCGGACACGGTCTACACCAACGGTGCTGGCAACTTCAGCGGCTGGCTGCACCGCTTCGTGGCCTATCCCGGCCTGCAGCAGCACGGCCGCTCGCAATTGGCCTGCACCTCCGGCGCCATGGGCTACGGGCTGCCGGCGGCGGTGGCTGCCTCGCTGCTGCAGCCGCAGCGCACGGCCATCAACGTGGCCGGTGATGGCGACCTGCTGATGACCGGCCAGGAAATGGCTACGGCCACCGGCTACGGGGCCGGGCGGCTCATCAGCATCGTGGTGGACAACGGCACCTACGGCACCATCCGCATGCACCAGGAGCGCGAGTACCCCGGCCGCGTCAGCGGCAGCGACCTGTTCAACCCCGACTTCGCCGCCCTGGCACGGGCCTACGGCTGGCAGGCCGAATTGGTGGAGACCACAGCCGACTTCGAGCCCGCTTTCGCCCGCGCACTCGCCTCGGGCCGGCCCACCTTGCTGCACCTGAAGCTCGCCGCCGATGTCATTACCAGCCGCACCACCTTGACCGCCATCCGCCAAGCGGCCGTGGCCCAGGGGCGCTGAGCCGACTTCGATCAAGAGCCGCATCAAGAGACTCAGGCGCGGTCGCTACAATGCGAGTCTTCGTCGGGGTGTAGCGCAGCCTGGTAGCGCAACTGCTTTGGGAGCAGTGGGTCGGATGTTCGAATCATCTCACCCCGACCATCTCCAGCCTGGCATGCACGCCACGCTCTGCCCGTAGCTCAACTGGATAGAGCAGCTGCCTTCTAAGCAGCAGGTCGGGGGTTCGAGTCCCTCCGGGCAGGCCAACTGCTTGAACTCGAACCGATCCCCACACCATGTCGATCTCATTGACGCGCACGTTCCTGGTTTGTGCATCCCTCTTGGGATCCGCCTCGGCCTGGTCCCAGCCGATCACGACAACCCCGCAAGCTGGCTCTTCAGCGCCTGCCGCCAAGGCGGCGCCCGCCAGTGCCGGCAAGGCAGCTGCCAATCCTGCGGCGGCCGTGCTCAAGGAAGTGCGCAGCGTCGAGGGCATCACCGAGTACACGCTGCCTAACGGGCTGCAAGTGCTGCTGGCGCCAGACGACTCCAAGCCCAGCACCACCGTGAACCTCACGCTCAAGGTGGGCAGCCGGCACGAGAACTATGGCGAGACGGGCATGGCCCACCTGCTAGAGCACCTGCTGTTCAAGGGCTCCAAGCGTCACCCCATGGCCTGGGCGGAGTTCAGCAAGCGCGGGCTGCGCTCCAACGGCAGCACCTGGCTGGACCGTACCAACTACTTCGCCAGCTTTGCGGCCTCTGATGCCAATCTGGATTGGTACCTGGACTGGCTGGCTGACGCGATGGTCAACAGCTTCATCGCTCGCAAGGACCTGGACACCGAGATGACGGTGGTGCGCAACGAGATGGAGATGGGCGAGAACAACCCCGGGCGCATGCTGTTCGAGAAAACGCTCTCGGCCATGTACACCTGGCACAACTACGGCAAGTCCACCATCGGCGCGCGCACCGACGTGGAGCAGGTGGACATCGCCCGCCTGCAGGCTTTCTACCGTACCTGGTACCGCCCCGACAACGCCACGCTGATCGTCTCGGGCAAGTTCAATCCGCAGCTGGTCCAGCGCCTGGTGGCCAGGCACTTTGCGCCTCTGAAGCGCCCCGCGCACCCCATGCCGCCCCTGTACACGCTGGACCCGGTGCAGGACGGGGAGCGCGAGCTGACGATGCGCCGCGCCGGCGGCGCGCCGGCGCTCATCGCGGCTTACCACACGGTGCCTGGCGCGCACCCTGACCAGGCCGCAGCGGAGTTGCTGGCGCTGGTGATGGGCGAGGCGCCTGCCGGGCGGCTGCACCGCCAATTGACGGAGAAGCAGCTGGCCGCCTCCACCTGGAGCTGGACGCCGGCGCTGCATGACCCAGGTTTCATCAGCTTCGGCGCCGATCTGGCACCTGGGCAGGACGTGGCTGCCGCCCGTCAGGCCCTGCTGCGGGCGCTGGAGTCGGTGCGCAGCGAGCCCATCACCGCGGCCGAGATGGAGCGCGCCAGAACCCGCTGGCTCAAGAACTGGGACCAAACCTATGCCGACCCCGAGCAGGTGGGCGTGGCCTTGTCTGAAACGGTGTCGCTGGGCGATTGGCGCATGTTCTTCCTGCTGCGCGACCGTGTACGGGACCTCAAGCTTGATGCGCTGCAGCGTTTTGCGCAGGAGCGTCTGGTGCAGGCCAACCGCACGCTGGGGGTCTTCGTGCCGGTGGACAAACCGGTGCGTGCCCCGGCGCCGGCCACGGTGGACGTGGCCGAGCAGATGCGCAGCTTCAAGCCGCAGGCCGGTGTCGGGCAGGCCGAAGCCTTCAACTCCACGCCCGAGGTGATTGACAGCCGAACCATCAAGGGCCGCATCGGGCCCTCTGGTGGATTGCAATTTGCCCTGCTGCCCAAATCCACCCGAGGATCCGTGGTGCGTGCTACCTTGCAGTTGCGCCTGGGCGATGAACAGAGCCTGAAGGGGATGGTTTCCACAGCCGACCTGCTGGCGGCCCTGCTGGACAAAGGCTCGGCGGGCCTGACTCGGCAGCAGGTGCAGGACCGGCTGGACGAGCTTCGCGCTGAACTGACCTTCGGGCACCGACAAGGGTTGCTGGTGGTGCGCATGCAGGCGCGCCGCGACACGCTGCCCGGGCTTCTCGATCTGGTGGGCCAGTTGCTGCGCCAGCCGCGCTTGGACCCCGCTGTGCTGGATGAGCTCAAGCGCCAGGCCATCACGGGGCTGGAGCAGGCCCGCAAGGAGCCCGAAGCCATCGTGGCCAATGCGCTGGAGCGCCATGGCAACCCGTACCCCCGAGGCGATGTGCGCCATGGCCGTACCTTTGACGAAGTCGCTCAGGACTTGAAGGCTGTGTCGGTGGAGGACGTGAAGGACTTTCACGCCCGCCTGGTGGGGGCCGGGCAGGCCCAGTTCTCGGCCGTGGGTGACTTTGATGTCCAGGCTGTGAGGGCGGCGCTGGAGAAGTCGCTGGGCGGCTGGTCAACGGCTGCTGTACCGGCACGGGTGCCGCAGCCCTTGTGGGCCGGAGCGCCCACGCGGCTGGTGTTTGCCACACCCGACAAGCAGAACGCCACCTTGCTGGTGCGCCAGCCCATGGCCTTGAACGATCGCGACGCGGACTACCCGGCTCTGGTGCTGGCGAACTACCTGTTGGGGCAGGGTGGCAACTCCCGGCTCTGGGTTCGCATCCGTGAAAAGGGTGGGCTCTCCTACGACGTACGCAGCGGGATCCAATGGAACCCGCACGAGCAGGCGTCTGTGTGGCAAGCCAGCGCCATCTTTGCGCCTTCCAACCGCGAGGCGGTGGAAAAGGCCTTCCGCGAGGAGGTGGACCGGGCGCTGAAGGACGGCTTCACGGACAAGGAGCTCGCCGAGGGCAAGTCCGGGTTGCTGAACTTCCGCCGCTTGTCTTTGGCGCAGGACGATGCCCTGTCGGCCATGCTGGCCTCGCAGCTGGACTTGGGCCGGTCCATGGACCACACGGCCCGCTTGTTCAGTGCCGTGCAAGCCCTCACGAAAGAGCAGGTGCTGGCCGCGCTGCGCCGACACCTGAAGCCCGAGACCTTCGTCACTGCGGTGGGCGGTGACTTCAAGTAGACCGAGCTGAGGGGGCCCGACGCGGCTCGGGGTCAGTACTCGGGCCATGTGTAGACGCCTATCATCGGCGCATTTCCTGTAGGTGGTTCGTGCAGACTCGATCGAAATCATGCTGGATGCGCTGAAGCGGTTGCTGCGGGGGGCCTCAGACGCTGACCGGGCCCGGCATGCCTTGGGCACATGGTGCACTGAACAGGGTTACACCCTGCGCAGCGTCAAGCAGTCTGAAGGGTTCGTCATCGATGGCAAGCCCGGCACGGGTGCATGGCGCCTGGAGTGGGGGCCTTCGCAGCGGCGCTACGTGAAGGGGCATGAGCTGCGACTGCGCTGTGAGCCCGGCCTCGCCCCCGGCCTGCAGGCGCTGGTGCTGGACAAGCCGCTGCAGCAGGAGATGGAGCGCGAGGTCTTTGAGGAGTATGTGGAAGACACCAAGACCCGCATCGACACCAGCACCCCGCCCGAGATGCGGTGGCTGGTCATGCTCCAGAAGATCAAGCCTGAAGTTGCTGCGCCTTGGAAGCACCAGTTTTCCGCCGTGGCCAATGACGCTCAGTGGGCCTCGAGCTGGTTGGTGGGCGACACCGCCGATGCCTTGGCTGGCCTCTCACTGGAGGCCGGGCAGCCGATGGTGCTGATGCTCAACCGGGGGCGGCTGACTTTGCGCACCGCGATGGAGAACCCCGACCCCGAGGCGCTCAAGCCCTGGGTGCACCTCTTCGAGTGCGCCACCGCCGGCGCCTTGGCCGCCTCCAGCGCAGGTTAGGCGTTGACAGCGCGTTCGCTGGCAACGTTGATACGTCCAGCGAGCGCGGCCCGGCAGGTTTGCCGGGCCTGAAGCAAGCTCAGGCCGCGTGCCTGCCGAGCTCCAGCTTGGCGATCGCGTTGCGGTGCACCTCGTCCGGGCCATCGGCAAAGCGCAGCGTGCGGGCCTGGGCGAAGAAGTAAGCCAGCGGGAAGTCCTGGCTCATGCCGGCACCGCCGTGCACTTGCATGGCCCAGTCGATGACCTTCAGCGCCATGTTGGGCGCCACCACCTTGATCATCGCGATCTCGGCCTTGGCGGCCTTGTTGCCGGCCACGTCCATCATCCAGGCCGCCTTCAGCGTCAGCAAGCGGGCCTGATCGATCATGCAGCGCGCCTCGGCAATGCGCTCCTGGGTCACGGTTTGCTGCGCCACGGTCTTGCCAAAAGCCACCCGGGCGGTGGCGCGCTTGCACATCAGCGCCAAGGAGCGCTCGGCCAGGCCGATCAGGCGCATGCAGTGGTGGATGCGCCCTGGCCCGAGGCGGCCCTGGGCGATCTCAAAACCCCGGCCCTCGCCCAGCAGCATGTGGGACGCCGGCACGCGCACGTTCTGGAAGTCGATTTCCATGTGACCGTGTGGCGCATCGTCGTAGCCCATCACGTGCAGCGGGCGCAGGATCTTGACCCCCGGGGTGTCCATGGGCACGAGGATCATGGACTGCTGGGAGTGGCGCGGGGCTTCAGGGTCGGTCTTGCCCATGAAGATCATGATCTTGCAGCGGGGGTCACCGGCACCGCTGGTCCACCACTTGCGGCCGTTGATCACGTACTCGTCACCCTGGCGCTCGATGCGGGCTTCGATGTTGGTGGCGTCAGACGAGGCCACAGCAGGCTCGGTCATCGCAAACGCGCTGCGGATCTCGCCAGCCAGCAAGGGCTCCAGCCAGGCCTTCTGATGCTCGGGTGTGCCGTAGCGAACCAGCACCTCCATGTTGCCGGTGTCAGGCGCCGAGCAGTTGAAGACCTCGCTGGCCCAGGGCACCGCGCCCATGATCTCGGCCAGCGGGGCGTATTCCTGGTTGGTCAGCCCCGCACCACGGTTGCTGTCGGGCAGAAACAGGTTCCACAGTCCCTCAGCGCGCGCCAGGGGCTTGAGGTCCTCGATCACGCGCAGCGGCGTCCAGCGCCGGCCTGCCTGCGTGTTTTCTTCCAGCTCGGCCCACCACCGCGCTTCGGCCGGGTAGACGTGCTGGTCCATGAAGGTCTTCAAGCGCGCTTGCAGCGCCTTGGTTTTGGGCGAATAGTCAAAGTCCATGGTGCGGTTCCTTACGTGAGATGTGTTGTGGCTCTGTACGCTTGATCAATAACGGGCGGCGAAGGACCAACCCAGCTCCGCCAAGGGCCTTGCCCCTGCGCCCGCCGCACGGGCTTGGGCGCTGGCTGCGGTGCCGTCCACCACGCGCTTGGCAATGCCCTGCAGGATGGCCGCGATGCGAAAGAGGTTGTAGGCGAGGTAGAAATTCCAGTCGGCCTCCAGCGCAGCCACGTCGGCGCGCCCCGTGCGCTCGCAGTAGCGTCGCAGGTAGGCCGATTCCGTGGGAATGCCGAGTGCCGCCGGGTCCAACCCACCAATGCCGCGGCCCAGGGCGTGCGGGATGTGCCAGGACATGCAGTGGTAGCTGAAGTCAGCCAAGGGGTGACCCAAGGTGGACAACTCCCAGTCGAGCACAGCCAGTACGCGGGGCTCTTGGGGGTGGAAGATCAGGTTGTCGAGGCGGAAGTCGCCGTGCACCACCGAAACCTCAGTCTCGTCGCGTGCGCCTGGCGGAATGTGCTGAGGCAACCATTCGATCAGCCGATCCATCTCGGGGATGGGCTCGGTGACCGAGGCCGCGTACTGCTTGGACCACCGTCCGATCTGCCGCTCGAAGTAGTTGCCCGGCCGGCCGTAGTCGCCCAAGCCAATGGATTCGGGCTTGAGCCGATGCAGCGCCGCCATCACGCGGTTCATCTCGTCGTAGCAAGCCCCGCGGTCCTTCAGCGGCAGGTCGGGCAGCGCCTGGTCCCACAGCACGCGGCCCTGGACGAACTCCATCAAGTAGAAGGCGCGCCCGATCACCGACTCGTCGTCGCACAGCAGCAGCATCTGCGGCACGGGAACCTCCGTGCCTTGCAGCGCTTGCATCACCCGGAATTCGCGTTCGATGGCGTGTGCAGACGGCAACAGCCGGGCCACCGGCCCGGGCTTGGTGCGCATGACGTAGGAGCGCCCGGGTGTGCTGAGCAGGTAGGTGGGATTGGATTGCCCGCCCTTGAACTGCGCCACTTGCAGCGGCCCCTCAAAACCCGGCAAGTGCGCCTGGAGCCATAACGCCAGCGCGGCGTCATCAAAGCTGTGGCTGGTGGACGGGGGGCGGGTGCCGGTGAAGTCTTCCATCGCGTGGGGCAGGGCAGTGGGGTCGTCAGATCAGACACCGATCATCGCCGAAGCCAGCAGCCCAAGTCGAGCCGCACCAAACGGGCGGTGCTTATGGCGCGCTGCACCTGGGAGGTTTCAGCCGATTTCCAAGGCGGCCGACCCCCGTTTCGGCGCTGGCTCCATGCTAGAGTCCCCTGTACTCCAATTCAGGGTCAACTCCTTGGGATTCCGCCACTTGAAGCGGTCGCCGCTGTACATCGTCTCGGTCATGGCCCTGGGTGCAATGCTCCCCCTTGATGCCGGGGCCTGGGGCTTCGGCCGGGCGCAGACCTCCGCGGTACTTGGCGTTCCGTTGGACTTCAACGTGGCATTGCGCCTGGAGCCCGGTGAGGCTCCACCTGAGTGCCTGAGCGTTGATGTCACCGTGGGTGACATCCCTCTGCCGCGCTCGGCTGTGTCGGCAGTGCTCGACACCACTTCGCCCAACCCCCTGGTGCGCGTGCGCACCTCGCAGGCGATCGACGAACCGCTGGTTCAAGTGAATCTCAGTGCCGGTTGCAGCTCGCGCATCACACGCCGCTTCACGCTGCTCGCCGACCCACCGGGCCACATGGCCTCGCCCGCATTGGTCAACGCAGAAGCCGTGGCGGCGGCTGCACCCAGTGCGTCTAGCCTCGCCCAAGCGCCTGCTGCTGCGGCCGTGCCTGCGCCCGCCGCCTCTTCGCCCGCCGTAAGGACAACACCGGCAGCCGCGGTGGGCGGCGGCAGTGCGCTTGACACCGCAGGCAGATCTGCGGCGACGGCTCCATCAACACCAGCGGCGCCGGGCGTCAAGGCCAGCGCCAAAGACCTTCCAGCATCCGCCGGCCCCAAGGGGCCGCCTACAGCGCCCCGCAAGGTGGCTGACCCGGGTCAACTGGCCGACGCAAAGGCCGCTACACCTGACAAACCCACAACGCCTGCGACGTCGCGCCCCCGTCTGCAGCTGGACGCCCCGACCATCGCCACCAAGCCCGCGGGAGCAGGACCTGCGGCTGCTAACGCGGCGGCGCTGCTCGCAGCCGAGGAAGCTGCCAGCGCTGCACGAGCTGCGGCTTCTGCGGCCGAGGCGCGCGCAGCGGCGATGGAAAAGAACATCGAAGCCCTGCGCCAGGAGGCCAAGGCCAATCGTGAGTCGCTGGCGAAGTTGACGCAGGCCCTCCAAGAGGCCCAATCCAGCCCAGATGTGCCCTTCGCCATGTGGGGTGCCTTGGCCGGGCTGGGTGCGTTGTCGGCCCTGCTTTTGATCCGCCTTCGGCGCCAGAGCACCGGAGCCGGCCAGGCCCCCTGGTGGTCCTCCGGCAGCGCCGCATCGGCGCAGGCCGCTGACGTCCCCGACAACGTGGATTCGGGCGCCCCATCTTTACCAGATATCGCTGTCGAGTTGCCCCCTTCCCCTGCCAAGTCTGCACCTGTGGCGGACAAGAGCCCTGCCGCTGAGCGCCAGGCGGGCTCGAGCTTTGCGCCCGCGGTGCCGGCAGCATCGCCGGCTCTGGGCAGCTTCGATCTCAACGCTGAACCGGCCCGGCGCGAGCTGCCGCCCCTTGCCGACCCCGAAGAGCTGGATGCCTTTGACGGCGGCATGGACCGCACTCAACTGCTGCCTCCTTCGGTTTCCACCGTGTCTGCGCCCATCCAGGGTGTCTCGATTGAAGAGCTGTTGGATCTGGAGCAGCAGGTCGAGTTCTTCTCCGTGCTGGGGCAAGACGACGCAGCGCTGAGCCTGCTGGTGGAGCATCTGCGCAGCACGGGTGGCACCTATCCGCTGCCTTACCTCAAGCTCATGGAGATCTACCGCCGCAAGGGCGACGAAGACTCCTACGAGCGCACCCGCGACCGCTTCAACCAGCGCTTCAATGCAGTGGCCCCGTCGTGGGGAGCGGCCACGCCGCAGGATCGCCATTTGGAAGACCTGCCCGACGTGCTGCGCCGCATCCAGCAGGTGTGGCCCCGGCCGGTGGATGCCATGGCCTTGCTCGAGAACATGCTCGTGCGCACCGAGGGCGGCACTTTGCTGGAGATGTCTGCGCTGGGTGAGGTGCTGTTCCTCTTCACCTTGGCCCGTGACCTGCACGAGCAGGAAGAGGGCGCCGCCGGTCCGGTGGATGTGCTGCTGCCTTTGGACGACATGTTTGGCGATGCCCCTGCGCAGGCTGGTGCGGCTGACTCTGGCCCCGCCACGCAGTTCTCCGCCTCGGCCTTCACCAAGCTGGCAGCGCCGGCAGCGGTGGCTGTGGCCGGTTTGTCCGCGGTGGCGGCATCAGCGCCTGCGCCCCTGGGGGAAGACCACTTCGATCTGCCACTGGGTGAGCCGATGTTCGAGCCGGTTTTCGACGAGCCGGCTTCCACCTCCAACGCAGCGTCCACGAGGCCAGAAGAGCCGGCCGCCTACCAGCTCTCGATGCCTGGCAGCATCGACCTGCCTTTGACCACTGAGGCGCCTGCGCGGGGCACACCGGCACCGGCTGAAGATCCTTTCCTGGAGCCTTTGTCGTTCGACTTGCCCGAGCTGGAATCCATTCAGGCGCCACTGCCTTCGAAGGCCGACTCTGCTGCGCCTTTGGATCTGGACATCAGTCTGGACGGGCTGGAGTTGGAGCCTGTGGCACCCAAGCTCAGCCCGGGTGAGGAACAAGCCGCGAGCAACTTCGGCCTGTTCATCGACTCGCCCTCTACGGGCAAGCCGCGCTGATCACAGCGCCTGCAGACGCTGCAACGCCAGTTGCAGCGTTTCCTCCTTCTTGGCGAAGCACAGGCGGGCGATCCCCTGCTCGAAGCCGCCCTCGTAGAAGGCGGACAGGGGAATGGCCGCCACCCCGACCTCCTTGGTCAGCCATTGGCAGAACTCCGCTTCCGGCAGATCGCTGACCGCTCCGTACTCCACACACTGGAAGTAGGTGCCGGCTGTGTGCAGCGGCCGCAGCCGGGTCTGTTGCAGGCCCGCCAGAAACAGGTCGCGCTTGCGTTGGTAGAAGGCAGGCAGGCCGAGATAAGGCTCGGGGTTGGCCATGTAGGCGGCCAGGGCGAGCTGCACGGGCGTGTTGACCGTGAACACATTGAATTGGTGCACCTTGCGGAATTCAGCGCTCAAGGCTTTGGGGGCGGCCACATAGCCTACCTTCCAGCCCGTGACGTGGTAGGTCTTGCCGAAGCTCGACACCACGAAAGCGCGCTCAGCCAAGCCAGGTATGGCCGCGGCACTGACATGAGGCTCGCCGTCAAACACCATGTGCTCGTAGACCTCGTCGGATATGAGCAAGATGTCGGTGGGCGCCAGCAGGCGCTCCAGCTGCAGCATCTCTTCGCGTGTCCAGACCGTGGCGCTCGGGTTGTGCGGCGAGTTGACGATGATCGCTCGGGTCTTGTCCGTGATGGCGCCTGAAATGAGGGCGAAGTCCGGCCTGAACGTGCGGGGCGTCAGCGGTACGCGCACCACCTTGCCTCCGGCCAGCTCGATATTGGGGATGTAGCTGTCGTAGCAGGGCTCCAGCACGATGACTTCGTCGCCCGGGTGCACGCAACACAGCACCGCTGTGATGATGGCCTGTGTGGCGCCGGCGGTGATGGTGATTTCGGTGGCCGGGTCGTAGGTCCTGCCGTACAGCGAAGCGATCTTGGCCGACACCGCGTCCCGTAACGCGGGCGCGCCGGGCATTGGGGGGTATTGGTTCATGCCCGCACGCATGGCCTTGGACACCTCCTCCACCAGCATCGGGTCACAGTCGAAGTCCGGGAAGCCCTGGCCCAGGTTGACGGCCTTGTGCTCGGTGGCGAGACCAGACATCACGGTGAAGATGGTGGTGCCCACCTTGGGCAGGCGGGTCTGGAGGGGAATGGTGCGGGGCAGGGTCGTCATGGTTTTACGGTTCAAGGTCGCCTGAGCCGCCGGCCATCATGCGGCGGATCAGCTCCGGCGACAGACGGTCGGACAGCAGCGAGGCGAAGGTCAGCACAAACTGGCGCAGGTACACGCCCTTGCGGAAGGCGATTCTCGATACATTCGTGCCGAAGAGGTGGCCGGCGGGTATGGCCGCCAGGCCCTGGTCAACGGTGTCGTCGCGCATGGCCATCTCGGCCACGATGCCCACGCCCAGCCCCACCCGCGTGTAGGTCTTGATCACGTCGGAGTCCAGGGCTTCGAGTGCGATGGTGGGGCGCAGGCCTGCACGCTCGAAGGCAGCGTCAATGCGGCTGCGCCCAGCCACCGTGGGGTGGTAGGACACCAGCGGGAAGCGCACCAGGTCCTCAAGGCTGGGCCGTTGCAGCTCCAGCAGTGGGTGCCCCGTCGGCACCACGATGACGTGATTCCATTCGTAGCAGGGCAGGGTGACCAGTTCGTCATGCCGGTCCAGGGCCTCGGTTGCCAGGCCGATCACGGCGGTCTCGTCAATCAGCATGCGCGCCACCTGGTCTGGCGTTCCCTGGTGCAGTTCCACCTGCACCTTGGGGTGGCGCTGCCGAAGTTGCGCAACCGGCTGGGGCAGCACGTAGCGCGCTTGGGTGTGCGTGGTGGCAATCGACAGCGTGCCCGCGTCTTGGGCGCTGAACTGCTCGCCAATGCGCTTGAGGTTGTTGACCTCCCGCATGATGATTTCCACCGACCGCAGCACCTGCGCGCCCGGCTCGGTCACCCGCCGCAGGCGCTTGCCATGGCGGGCGAAGATGTCCACGCCCAGTTCCTCCTCTAGCTCGAGGATGGCTTTGCTGATACCTGGCTGGGAGGTGTGCAGCGCTTTGGCGGTCTCGGTGAGGTTGAGCTTGCGCCGCACCGCCTCCTGCACAAACCGGAACTGGTGCAGGTTCATGTTGCCGTTGATGCGGTTGAGGGAGTGGCCGAACGTACAGCTTCGCAGGCCATGGCTTCGATCACTGATGGTGCTTCACCGATGGCGGACTGCAGCGACCAGTCCACTTCTGGATGTCGGCCCTTCAAGTCCTCCAGCAGTGCAGGCAAGTCCCGACGCACGTGGCCCCCGGCGCCCAGGAACATTGGCACCACGGTTACGTGGCTCGCACCCAAGGCCGCCAGTTCATTGCCCGCCTCGGTCAGGCTGGGCTGCATGAACTCCAGATAAGCCAAGCGCACTTGCGTCTGCGGGCGCAAGGCCCTGATGCGCTCCGCCACGGCCTCGAACGGCCGACTCCACAGGGTGTCACGCGCGCCGTGCGCAAAAAGGATGAGGGCCTCTGTCATGGTCTGCATTCACGCCTGGAGTGTCATCGGTGCCGCACCAGCCAGCTGAAGGCCGCCAAGGACAGGCCGAGAAAGAAGAGGCTCGGGCTGGCCGCCGCCCATAACGGGTCCCAATTGCGCAGCACCCCCACATGGCCGGCCAGGTTGTTCAGAAGGATGAAGCTGATGCCCAGCATCACGCCGCCAAACACCTTGAGGCTGACGCCGCCCGCTCGCGCATGCAGGTAAGCAAAGGGCAGCGCGAGCGCGGCCATCACGACGCAGGCCAGCGGGTACAGCGCGCGCTTCCAGAACTGGATCTCGTAACGCTGTGCCGCCTGCTCCTGACGCGCCAGGTGCCGGCTGTAGCGCCAGAGGTCCAACGTGGACATGGTCTGAAGAGGCATCACGGCTGCTGCCACCACGTCCACATTCAGTGTGCTTTGCCACTGCAAGGTGCCGACCTGTCGGGTGGCCACGACATCCACCGTCCCCGCTGCAGTGCCTTGGTATGCACCAGCGCTGTGGGCTGGTGAGGAGGCTTTGGGGGAGGGGTTTGCTTCAGCCTGAGGCCAGTCGGCAATACGAACCTGGCTCAACTGCCACACGCCTGAGGGATCCACCTGGGCCTGGGCGGCCTCCACACGGCGAAGCAGGCGGTTGTTGCCATCAAACTCGAATATCCGTACCCGCAGCAACTGCCCATCAACCCCCGCTGCGCCCACATGCACCGCGGCGTGCCGTGCGGCTGCGGAGGTGCCCGCCTGGTCCTTCAGCCACGCACCGGCCTGCCCCAGCGGCAAGGCGCCGCCAGATCGCCCACTGTTGAGCACCACCGCCTGCCGCTCGGCCCAAGGCACCAGCCACTCACCCACCGCAAAGGCCGCAGCGCCGCACACTGCCCCCGGCAGCATCAGCAATGCCAGCGCACGCCCAGGCCCCAGTCCCGCGGTGCGCAGGATGGTGAATTCCGAGGCCTGTGCCATGCGTGACAGCGCGTAGATCGTGCCGATCAACACCGCAATGGCCATGAGTTCATAGAGATTGCCCGGCAGCTGCAGCGCGGCCGCCAGGACGGCGTGCCGCAGTGCCAGGCGCCTTGGCCTCCCCCTAGACAGTTCGTCCACAAAGTCGATGAAGAAGAACAGGCATAGGAACGCCACGGCGACAAACAGCACCGAGCCCCCGATGTCGCGGTAGAGCAGTCGCCTGACGGTCTTCATGCAGCCATGACCCGCGCTTCAGGACCGTGTGGCCGGAGCCTGGCCAGCCCAGCGCCGGCCCAACCGCGCCCAAGACCAGCCCGAAGCGTGGTCTCGCCACCAGATCAGCCCACAGGCGGCCGCCAGCGCGCTGCCGTGCAGCCAGAGCAACGCGACTTCAAGGCCCAGGCGCCGACCAGATACCCAGGACTGCGTCAAATTGATGAGATTGAAGTACACAACGAAGGCCAGCAGGGCGAAGACAAGGTTCCAGTTGCTGGCGCGCCGCGGGTTCACATGGGCCAGGCCAATGCCCAGCAGGAGCAGGTTCACCGCCCCGAGGGTCATGCCCATGCGCCAGGCCAGTTCACCGTCGCCGGCAGCGTCACGCTGTCGCAGGAGCTGCCAGGTTGAGCGGGCTTTCGGGGGCAACACTGTATTGGGTGCGACCCGGCCGTCGTCGATCAGCACGCGGTAGGTTTCGAAGCGCGCCACGGTACGCTCTCCGGTGGCCTCGTTGGCCTCGTTGCGCTGCCCGCGGTCCAGCACCACGAAGCGGTCGCCGCCCTCATTCACCACTGTGCCCGACAAGGCGGTGGTGATGCTCTCGGTACCTCGTGACTGGGCCAGGATGAAGACGTTGCGAGCTTCGCGAGATTCGGCGCTGTCACGGTCGATGAAGAACACGCGTTGGCCATCGGACGAGGTCTGGAACAGGCCAGGCGCCACCCGCGCAACGTCCGAGCGGCGCTCGAAGCGCTCGCGCACCTCCAGCGTCTGGCGGTTGACCCAGGGCCAGGCCAGGGTCATCAGCAGCGCCACGACCACCAGGGCCGGCCATGCGCTGCCCAACACTGGCCTCGCCACACGGGCGAGCGAAATGCCGCTGGAGAACCAGACGACCATCTCGCTGTCCCGGTACATGCGCCCGAGCGTCAACACGACAGCCACGAAGAGTGACAGGCTGACCATGGTGGGCAGATGCGCCATGGCGGCAAATCCCAACAGCAGCACCACGTCCTGCGCCGAGGCTGCCCCCTTGGCGGCCTGGCCCAGGGTGCGGATGAGCATCATGGTCAGCACGATGGTGAGCACAACCACCAGCGTCGCGGCGAAGCTGCGGCCAAGCTCTTTGCGCAGTGCTGCTTGGAATAACATCTTCATTCTTTCATTCCTCAACTCATTATGGACTTCCGCACCCTCGCACAACCCGTGTCCGCCTGGTCCAAGATCGATGGCGACGCCTTGCTGATCGTGTTGTCGGCCGACGCCGACCTGGCCCTGCTCGACAAGCCGCTGGCCGCTTTGTGGAAAGACCTGTGCTCCACGGGCGACGTGGAGTTGAAGGCCGGCAAAGCCGTATTGGTGCAACGGCCCGCCAAGGTGGCGGCCCATCGTGTGGTCTTCAGCGTGGCGGCGTCTGCGGCCACCAAGGCCTGCGCCAAGGCGCTGTCGGCGGGCCTGGCCCTGCTCAAGACAGGTGGAACCAAGTCATTGAATGTGGGACTGCTGGTGCCCGGCGGCCCCACCGCTGCACATGCCGAAGCGCTGGCCGTCGCGGTGTTGGATGCTGTCTACACCTACCGGCACACCAAACCCAGTGCCGCTGCAGCACCCGCCTTGAGCGCGGTGTGCCTACTGTGCTCGAGCACGGCACCAGAGTCAGTGGCTGTTCTGCAGGCCGGCTTGGCTCGCGGCGCCGCCATTGGCGAGGGCGTGACCCTGGCGCGCGAGTGTGCCAACCGCCCCGGCAACCATTGCACGCCATCCTTCCTGGCCGATGAGGCACGCAAGCTGGGCAAGAGCCATGGCTTGAAGGTGCAGGTGCTGGAGCGCAAGGACGTTGAGAAGTTGGGCATGGGGGCCTTTCTGGCCGTGGCGCAGGGTTCTTCCGAGCCCTTGAAGTTCATCGTGGCCGAGTGGCGTGGCGCGGGCAAGAAGGATGCTCCCATCGTGCTGGTGGGCAAGGGCATCACCTTCGACACCGGCGGCATCTCCTTGAAGCCGGCTGCCGAGATGGACGAGATGAAGTTCGACATGGGCGGCGCTGCCAGCGTGCTGGGCACGCTGCGCGCCCTGGCCCAGTTGAAGGCACGCGTGAATGTGGTCGGTCTGATCGTGGCCACCGAGAACATGCCGGGTGGGCGTGCCGTCAAGCCAGGTGACGTGGTCACCAGCATGTCGGGGCAGACCATCGAGATCCTGAACACCGATGCCGAAGGCCGTCTCATCCTGTGCGACGCCTTGACATATGCGGAGCGGTTCAAGCCCGCGGCGGTGGTCGACATCGCCACGTTGACCGGCGCCTGCGTCATCGCCCTGGGCCACCAGCGCAGCGGTCTGTTCACCCCCGATGACGCCCTGGCCGATGAGTTGCAAAAGGCCGGTGACGCCGGCCTGGACCCTTGCTGGCGCATGCCGGTGGACGAGGAGTACGACGAGGGCTTGAAGAGCAATTTCGCGGACATGGCCAACGTGGGTCCGCGCGCCGGAGGCTCCATCACCGCGGCCATGTTCCTCAAGCGCTTTGCGGGCAAGTACCGCTGGGCACACCTGGACATTGCAGGCACGGCCTGGAAGTCGGGCGCAGCCAAGGGCGGCACGGGCCGGCCGGTGCCTCTCTTGACGCACTTTGTGCTCGGACGCGCGGGCTGAGACGAGCCGCAGGCCCTGACAGCGTTACACACGGGCATGGTGGACATCAGCTTTCATACCGGGGTGGACGACAGCACCACCTACGCCTGTCGGCTGCTGCGCAAGGCGGCTCGGCAAGGTGCGAGGGTGCTCGTGCGAGGCGCCCCAGCCGAGATGGATCTGCTGGACAAGGCCTTGTGGACTTTCGAGGCGCAGGAGTTTGTGCCTCACTACCGCCTGCGCCCGGGTCAGACCCCGGCGCCCCAGTTGGCGCGAACACCCGTGTGGTTGATGGACGAGGGCGAAGCCTGGCCGCAGGGCTTGGCGCCTGCCCAGGTGCTGCTGCAGATGGCTGCGCAGCCCGCGGAAGACGCGCCTTCGTGGTCCCGCTTGATCGAGTTGGTGGGGGATGACCCAGACGATCGACGCCAGGCTCGACAACGCTGGCGGGCTTATGAAGCCCAAGGCCTGCCTGTCAAGGCGATGAATGTAGGGGCCCCGACCACATGAGCGAGTTGCCCGCGGCGCTGAAGGCCAGGGTGCCCACCCTGACCGAGGTGCTGGACTCGCCGGAGACGCCTGAGGTGCCCGATCTTGGGGATGAGCCGCTCTGGACCGCACCGATATCGGATGCGCCGCGGACGGATCCGCCGCCTTTCCTACGCTTCCCCGCAGGCGCGGTCGACCCCTTACCAGATACGTCAGGTGCCAAAGCTGCTCAGGCTCTGGTCGAGTCTGTGATGACCAACCTGGCGCCGCAGGTGGAAGCGCTGGTGTCAAGTCGTCTGCGTGATGTCCTGGCTCCCGCCGTCCAGGAAGCGGTGGAAGAAGCGGTGGAGCGCTGTCGCCAACCACTCATTGACGCCTTGCAGGTGCAACTGCGCGAACAGTTGGAACTGGTGCTGGCCAGGTCTGTTCAGCCCGTTGCGGCAGCGGCAGGCACACTGCCAGACACGGCCAGCATGCTGCCAAGAACTTCTGCAGACGCCCCGCCCAGCACTGCGGGCTTGCGGTTTTCCTGAGATGAAATCGTCACTTTTTCGGGTATCGTCGCGCCCGCTGAGCGACAAATCTCAGTCGTCCAATTTCTTCAGGAGTTTCCCTATGCAAATCAAGTACACCCTTCTCGGTGGTGCCGCAGCCATGCTGCTGGCCGGCTCTGCACTGGCGCAGGATCTCGTCGTCAAGATCGGCCACGTTGGCCCCACCAGCGGCGGCATCGCCCACCTGGGCAAGGACAACGAGATGGGCGCGCGCATGGCCATCGACGAGCTGAACGCCAAGGGCGTGACCATCGGCGGCAAGAAGGCCAAGTTCGAACTGCTGGCTGAAGACGACGCCGCCGATCCCAAGCAAGGCACGGCCGCCGCGCAGAAGCTGGTGGACGCCAAGGTGAACGGTGTCATCGGTCACCTGAACTCTGGCACCTCCATCCCGGCCTCCAAGATCTACAGCGACGCTGGCATCCCCCAGATCTCTCCCTCCGCTACCAACCCCCGCTTCACGCGCCAGGGCTACAAGACCACGTTCCGCGTGGTGGCTGATGACGTGCACCTGGGTGGCACCCTCGGCAAGTACGCTGTCCAGCAGGTCAAGGGCAAGAGCATTGCCGTGATTGATGACCGTACAGCCTACGGTCAAGGCGTAGCCGACGAGTTCGAGAAGGGCGTCAAGGCCGCTGGCGGCAAGATCGTCGGCCGCGAGTTCACCAACGACAAGGCCAGCGACTTCACCGCCATCCTGACCAAGCTGAAGGCTGCCAAGCCCGACGTCGTTTTCTTCGGCGGCATGGACGCCGTGGCTGGCCCAATGCTGCGCCAGATGAAGCAACTGGGCATTGAGGCCAAGTTCATGGGTGGTGACGGCATCTGCTCGGGTGAGTTGCCCAAGCTGGCCGCGGGCGCCATGGCTGATGGCCAAGTGGTCTGCGCCGAGGCTGGTGGTATCGACCCGAAGGACAAGGCTGCCGTCAAGAAGATGGACGACTTCAAGGTCGCCTTCAAGAAGAAGTTCAACGCCGACGTGCAGATCTACGCGCCTTACGTTTATGACGCCGTCAACGTGATGGTGGCTGCCATGGTCAAGGCCGGCTCGGCTGACCCGGCCAAGTACCTCCCGGTCCTCGCCAAGACTGACGGCTACGACGGCGTCATCGGGAAGATCGGCTTCGACAGCAAGGGCGACATCAAGAACGGCGCGCTGACCCTGTACACCTACAAGGGCGGTGCCAAGGACTCGCTCGGCGTGGTGCGCTGATCGGTAGGGCTTGACCTCACTGAAAAGGGCGCCCCGAGGGGCGCCCTTTTTCATGTGCGCCCGGCACGGGCGCACTCTTGGAGGTGCAAGTCCTCCCGTGAGTTGATCACAGCGAACGAAGTGAAGTGAACCGCCCCGGAATTCGCGGAGGCTTGTTGGG
>Ga0209985_10001570_pt1 | contig 22062 bp, 19 predicted proteins | sample NOAtaG_FD_187305 | JGI IMG/M metagenome (GOLD analysis project Ga0209985, IMG submission 187305) | Freshwater lake microbial communities from Lake Erie, under a cyanobacterial bloom - NOAA_Erie_Diel6S_1000h metaG (SPAdes) (version 2) | ecosystem: Environmental > Aquatic > Freshwater > Lake ...
ACGCGCGACTTCGGCAGCGAGGTCAGCCGCGCGCTGCCCGACGTGCTGACGGCCTGCAAGGCCGCCGGCTTCGACCTCGTCGTCGTCGAGACCTCGGGCATCGGCCAGGGTGACGCGGCCATCGTGCCGCTGGTCGACGTGCCGCTGTACGTGATGACGCCCGAGTACGGCGCGGCCAGCCAGCTCGAGAAGATCGACATGCTCGACTTCGCCGAGTTCGTCGCCATCAACAAGTACGACCGCAAGGGCGCGGCCGACGCGCTGCGCGACGTCGCGCGCCAGGTGCAGCGCAACCGCGAGGCCTGGGGCCGGCGGCCCGACGAGATGCCGGTGTTCGGCACGATGGCCAGCCGCTTCAACGACGACGGCGTCACCGCGCTGTACCAGGCGCTGCGGCCGCGTCTGCAGGCGCTGGGCCTGGCGGGCGGCGCCGGCCGGCTGCCGCCGGTGGCCACCCGTGCCAGCACGCAGCGCAACCCGATCGTGCCGCCGGCCCGCGTGCGCTACCTGGCCGACATCGCCGACGCGGTGCGCGGCTACAAGCGCCGCGCGCGCGAGCAGTCGCGGCTGGCGCGCGAGGTGCAGCAGCTGCGTGCCAGCTCGCGCATCCTGCACGAAGCGAACCCCGACAAGGTGCGCGCCCGCAGCGCCCTGGAGGATCAGGCCGGGCTGCGCGAGGCGCGGCTCGAACCGGCCAGCCGCAAGCTGCTGGCGATGTGGCCCGACATGCGCAAGGCCTATGCGGGCGACGAGTACGTCGTGCGCATCCGCGACCGCGAGATCCGCACCGCGCTGACCAGCACGACGCTGTCGGGCAGCCGGATCCGCAAGGTGGCGCTGCCCGCCTGGGAGGACGACGGCGAGGTCCTGAAGTGGCTGCTGCTCGAGAACGTGCCCGGCAGCTTCCCGTACACCGCCGGCGTGTTCGCCTTCAAGCGCGAGAACGAGGACCCGACGCGCATGTTCGCCGGCGAGGGCGACGCCTTCCGCACCAACCGGCGCTTCAAGCTGCTGTCCGAGGGCATGCCGGCCAAGCGGCTTTCGACCGCGTTCGACTCCGTCACGCTCTACGGCCACGACCCCGAGCGCCGCCCCGACGTCTACGGCAAGGTCGGCAACTCCGGCGTCAGTATCGCCACGCTGGACGACATGAAGGTGCTGTACTCGGGCTTCGACCTGTGCAGCCCGAGCACCAGCGTCAGCATGACGATCAACGGGCCGGCGCCGACGATCCTGGCGATGTTCATGAACACCGCCATCGACCAGCAGCTCGAGCGCTTCCGCGCCGACAACGGCCGCGAGCCCACCGACGACGAGGCCGCCAAGATCCGCGCCTGGGTGCTGTCCAACGTGCGCGGCACGGTGCAGGCCGACATCCTCAAGGAGGACCAGGGCCAGAACACCTGCATCTTCAGCACCGAGTTCAGCCTGAAGGTGATGGGCGACATCGCCGAGTGGTTCGTCCACCACGACGTGCGCAATTTCTACTCGGTGTCGATCTCCGGCTACCACATCGCCGAGGCCGGCGCCAACCCGATCAGCCAGCTCGCGTTCACGCTCGCCAACGGCTTCACCTTCGTCGAGGCCTACCTTGCGCGCGGCATGCACATCGACGACTTCGCACCCAACCTGAGCTTCTTCTTCAGCAACGGCATGGATCCCGAGTACGCCGTGCTCGGGCGCGTGGCGCGCCGGATCTGGGCGGTGGCGATGCGCGAGCGCTACGGCGCCAACGAGCGCAGCTGCAAGCTGAAGTACCACATCCAGACCAGCGGCCGCTCCCTGCACGCGCAGGAGATCGCCTTCAACGACATCCGCACGACGCTGCAGGCGCTGATCGCCGTCTACGACAACTGCAACAGCCTGCACACCAACGCCTACGACGAGGCGATCACGACGCCCACCGAGGAGAGCGTGCGCCGTGCGATGGCGATCCAGCTGATCATCAACCGCGAGTGGGGCCTGGCGAAGAACGAGAACCCGAACCAGGGCGCCTTCATCGTCGACGAGCTGACCGAGCTGGTCGAGGAGGCGGTGCTGGCGGAGTTCGAGCGCATCGCCGAGCGCGGCGGCGTGCTCGGCGCTATGGAGACCGGCTACCAGCGCGGCAAGATCCAGGAGGAGTCGATGCACTACGAGATGCTCAAGCACACCGGCGAGCATCCGATCATCGGCGTCAACACCTTCCGCAACCCTCACGGCGACCCGGTGCCCGAGCACATCGAGCTCGCGCGCAGCACCGAGGAGGAGAAGCAGGGCCAGCTGGCGCGGCTGCACGACTTCCACGCGCGCCATGCGGCCGCCGCGCCGGCGATGCTCGAGCGGCTGCGCCAGGCGGTGATCGACGACGGCAACGTCTTCGAGGTGCTGATGGACGCGGTGCGCGTGTGCTCGCTGGGCCAGATCACGAACGCGCTGTTCGAGGTCGGCGGGCAGTACCGGCGCAGCATGTAGGCCCGCCGGCCGCGCGCCCCGCAGGCCCGCTGCCGTCCGCGCGATGAGGCCCGACCCCGACGCCCGATCCGAGCCGCCTGCGGCGCCGCCGTGGGGTACGCCTCAGCCGGCTTCGCCGGCTGCCACGCAGGTGCCGGCTTCGCCGGCTGCCACGCAGGTGCCGGCTTCGCCGGCTGCCACGCAGGTGCCGGCTTCGCCGGCCGGCACGCAGACCCCGGTTGTGCCGGTTGCACCGGCTCCGGGCCCGCCGGGCGTACCGCCCGCCGAGGTCGAGCCGCGCTACGGCTGGGTCGTCGTCGCCGCCTGCTTCACGGCGCTGGCGCTGATCTTCGGGCTGTCGTACTCGTTCGCCGCGTTCTTCGAGCCGTTCGCGGCCGAGTTCGGCGCCGGCCGCGCCGAGGTCTCGCTGGTGTTCGGGCTGTCGGGCCTGCTGTACTTCGTGCTCGGGGCCTTTGCCGGCATGCTGGCCGACCGCCACGGTCCGGCGCCGGTGGCCGCGGCCGGCATGCTGTGCATCGCCGCCGCGCTGGCCGCGGGCAGCCTCGCGCAGTCGCTCTTCCAGCTGACGCTGGCCTGGGGCCTGGGCCTCGGCGTGGGCATCGCGCTCGTCTACACGCCCTCGATCGGCTGTGTGCAGCCCTGGTTCACGCGCCGCCGCGGCCTGGCGGCAGGCATCGCCAGCGCGGGCATCGGCGCCGGCACGCTGGTGCTGCCGCTGCTGGCGGCCGCCGCGGTGGCCGCCCTGCAGTGGCGCGGCGCGATGCAGCTGCTGGCGCTGGCGGTGCTCGTCCTGGGCCTGGCCGCGGCGCTGCTGCTGCGCCGCGCGCCTGCGGCGCGCCGCGTGGCCGGCGGCCAGGTGGCCGGCGTGCCGCTCGGCGTGGCGCTGCGCAGCCGCAACTTCCTGTGGCTGTACGCGATGTGCCTGCTCGGCGCGCCGGCGATGTTCGTGCCCTTCGCGCACCTGTCGGCGGCGGCGCGCGACATCGGCGTGTCCGAGGCGCAGGCGGTCGGGCTGGTTGGCCTGATCGGCATCGGCAGCCTGAGCGGCCGCTTCGTCATCGGGGGGCTGGCCGACCGCTGGGGGCGCGGCCCGACGCTGGCGGCGGTGATGGCCTCGCTCGGCCTGTCGATGGCGCTCTGGCTGGCCGCCGACGGCTACGCGGCGCTGGCGCTGTTCGCGCTGTGGATGGGCCTGAGCTACGGCGGCGCCGTCTCGCTGATGCCGGCGCTGTGCATGGACCTGTTCGGCGCGCGCCGTCTCGTCGATCATCGGCACGCTGTACACCGGGGCGGCGTTGGGCAACCTGGGCGGGCCTTGGGTGGCCGGGCGCGTGTTCGACGCCACCGGCAGCTACGCACCGGTGGTGGCCGCCTGCGGCGTGCTCGCGCTGGTCGCGGCGGTTGCGGCGCTGGCGGCGATCCGCACGCCGCCGCCTCTGGCGCCGCCGGTCGCGGGCCCGCGCGCTTCCTAGAATCGCGGCGATGACCGGCGAGCCTCTTCCTGGCGCCGCCCCCGGTGGCGTACCTGGTGGTGTATCCGGTGGCGTATCCGGTGGCGTACCCGACGCCGCCGGCGCCGCAGTCGACCCCTCGTCCGGCACAGCAGCCAGCGGCGCGCCGCCGCGGCGGCCGATCCGCGAGCTGCCCGATGCGCTGGTCAGCCAGATCGCCGCCGGCGAGGTGGTCGAGCGGCCGGCTTCGGTGGTGCGCGAGCTGCTGGACAACGCGCTCGACGCCGGCGCGCGCCAGGTCACGCTGCGGCTGGCGGCGGGCGGCGTGCGCGCCATCGTCGTCGAGGACGACGGCAGCGGCATCGCGCGCGACGACCTGCCGCTGGCCGTGCGGCGCCACGCCACGAGCAAGATCGCGAGCCTGGCCGACCTGGAGTCGGTGGCGACGATGGGCTTCCGCGGCGAGGCGCTCGCAGCCATCGCCTCGGTGGCCGAGCTCGCGATCACCAGCCGCACCGACGACGCGCGGCACGCCTGGCGGCTGGAGGCCGCCAGCGGCGAGATCGCCCCGGCCGCGCGCGGCCGCGGCACCACGGTCGAGGTGCAGGAGCTGTTCTTCGCCACGCCGGCGCGGCGCAAGTTCCTCAAGAGCGATGCCACCGAGCTGGCGCATGCGCTGGAGGCGGTGCGCCGGCATGCGCTGGCGCGGCCCGAGGTCGGGTTCGCGGTCTGGCACGAGGGCCGGCTGGTGGCCCAGTGGCGGCCCGCCGACGCCGCGATTCGCCGTGCCGACGTGCTGGGCGCCGACTTCGTGGCCGCCGGCCGGACCGTGGCCGCGCAGCGCGGCCCGCTCGCGGTGGAGGGCGTGGCCGGCGCGCCCGAGGCGGCGCGTGCGCGCGCCGACCAGCAGTACCTGTTCGTCAACGGGCGCTTCGTGCGCGACCGCCTGCTCGCCCACGCGGTGCGCGCGGCCTACGAGGACCAGCTGCACGGCAGTCGGCAGCCGGCGTACGCGCTGTTCGTCTCGATCGCGCCCGAGCTGGTGGATGTCAACGTGCACCCGACCAAGATCGAGGTCCGCTTCCGCGACGGGCGCGCGGTGCACCAGGCGCTGCAGCACGCGGTGCAGGAGTCGCTGGCACCGATGCGCGCCGCGTTGCCGTGCCGCGTGCCCGATGCCGGGGCCGATGCAGCCGCGACGCCGGGCGCCGTGGCCCCGCACGGCGGCGTGCACGGGCCCGCCCTCGCGGCGCCCGCCGCGCGCACGCCATGGCAGCCGGCGCTCGCGTTGCCCGAGGCGGCCGCGTCCTTCGAGGCGCGCGAGCGCGGCGCGGTGCCGTGGCACGCGGCCGCGGCTGGCCGCAACGGCAGCGGAAGCACCGGAGGCAGCGGCGGCCTGGAGGCCTGGGCGGCGCTGCGGGCCGGGCCGCCCGGCGCCGCCGATGCCGGCGCCGCCGAGCCTGGGCGCGGCGAGCCGGGCGCGCAGGAGGCGTGGCCGCTCGGCCGCGCGCTCGCGCAGCTGGGCGGCGCCTACATCCTGGCCGAGAACCGGCACGGCCTCGTCGTCGTCGACATGCACGCCGCGCACGAGCGCGTCGTCTACGAGAAGCTCAAGGCGGCTGCCGGCGGCGGCGCGTTGCCGTCGCAGCCGCTGCTGATCCCGGTGAGCTTCGCGGCCACCGCGGCCGAGATCGCCACCGCCGAGGCCGAACGCGAGGCGCTGCTGGAGCTCGGGCTGGACGTGAGCGCGCTGTCGGCCACCACGCTGGCCGTGCGCAGCCGGCCGGCGGCGCTGCCGCAGGCCGACCCGGCCGAGCTCGCGCGCTCGGTGCTGGCCGAGCTGGCGCAGGCCGAGACCGGCGGCCGCTCGGGCGTCGTGCAGCGCGCGCGCGACGAACTGCTCGCGACGATGGCCTGCCATGGCGCCGTGCGCGCCAACCGCCGGCTGACGCCGGAGGAGATGAACGCGCTGCTGCGCGAGATGGAAGCCACTGAACGCGCCGACACTTGCAACCACGGCCGCCCGACCTGGCGGCAGCTGACGCTGAAGGAGCTCGACGCGCTGTTCCTGCGCGGGCGCTGAGCGGACGGGGGGCGGACGGGGGGCGGACGGGGGGCGGGCACCCTGCCCCGCCCCGCCCTCCCTCAGGCTGCCAGCAGCTGCCGCAGCACGAACGGCAGGATGCCGCCGTGGCGGTAGTAGTCGACCTCGATCGCGGTGTCGATGCGCAGCGTCACCGTGACCTCGCGCCGCTTGCCGTCGGGCGTGGTGATGACGAGCGTGGCGTCGCTCTGCGGCTTGATCTCGGCACCGAGCCGCACGTCGATCGTCTCGTCGCCCTTCAGGCCCAGGCTCTCCCACGAGTCGCCGGCCTTGAACTGCAACGGCAGCACGCCCATGCCCACCAGGTTGCTGCGGTGGATGCGCTCGAAGCTGCGCGCGACGACGGCCTTGATGCCGAGCAGCTGCGTGCCCTTGGCGGCCCAGTCGCGCGACGAGCCGGTGCCGTACTCCTCGCCGCCGAACACGACCGTCGGCGTACCCTCGGCGATGTAGGCCATCGCCGCGTCGTAGATCGGCATCTTCTGGCCGGCCTTCAGCGTGTAGCCGCCTTCCTCGCGGCTGCCGTCGGCCTTGGGCGGCAGCATCAGGTTCTTGACGCGCACGTTGGCGAAGGTGCCGCGCATCATCACGTCGTGGTTGCCGCGGCGTGCGCCGTAGCTGTTGAAGTCGGCCTTGCCCACGCCGTTGGCCACCAGGAACCTGCCCGCCGGCGTCGTCTCCTTGAAGCTGCCGGCCGGGCTGATGTGGTCGGTGGTGATGCTGTCGCCGAACAACGCCATGACCTTCGCGCCCTTGACGCCCGCGTCGAGCGCGGCCGGCTTCATCTGGAAGCCGTCGAAGAACGGCGGCCTGGCGATGTAGGTGCTCTTCGGCCAGGTGTAGACCTGCCCCTTGACGCCCTTGACCTGGTCCCACAGCTTGCCGGGCTTGTTCCTGACCTTGGCGTAGTTCTCCTTGAACGCCTTCGGGTCCATCGCCAGCTTCATCAGCCTGTAGACCTCGTCGCTCGACGGCCAGATATCGCCCAGGTAGACCGGCTTGCCCTTCTTCCCGACCCCGACGGGCTCGGTCATCAGGTCGCGCGTCACGTTGCCGGCGATCGCGTAGGCCACCACCAGCGGCGGGCTGGCCAGGAAGTTGGCCTTCAGGTTCGGGTGGATGCGGGCCTCGAAGTTGCGGTTGCCTGACAGCACCGCGGCGCAGACCAGGTCGTTGTCCTGGATCACCTTGTTCAGCTCGGGCGCGAGGTCGCCGGCATTGCCGATGCAGGTGGTGCAGCCGTAGGCCGCCACCGCGAAGCCGAGCTTCTCGAGGTAGGGCAGCAGGCCGGCCTTGGTGAGGTACTCGGTGACGATGCGCGAGCCGGGCGCGAGCGAGGTCTTGATGTGCGGCTGCACCTTCAGGCCCGCCTCCACCGCCTTCTTGGCCAGCAGGCCGGCGGCCAGCAGCACGCCCGGGTTGCTGGTGTTGGTGCAGCTGGTGATGGCGGCGATCAGCACGTCGCCGTTGCGAACGTCGACGCCGTTGTCGGCCTTGAACACCCGGGCCAGCTTGTCGGCCGGCTGGTTGAACCCATTCTCGGCCACCGGCTTGCTGAACAGCTCGGAGAACTTCTTGCTGAGATGGGTGATCTCGATGCGGTCCTGCGGGCGCTTGGGGCCGGCGAGGCTGGGCGCCACGGTGGACAGGTCGAGCTTGACCACGCTGGTGTAGTCGATCTCGCCGATGGACCTGGGGGCACCTGCGGTGCCGGGCACGCCGAACATCCCCTGCGCCTTGAAGTAGGCCTCGAAGGCCTCGATCTCGGCCTTCGTGCGGCCGGTGCCCTTGAAGTACTCGATCGTGCGCTCGTCGACCGGGAAGAAGCCCATCGTCGCGCCGTACTCGGGCGCCATGTTGGCGATGGTGGCGCGGTCGGGCAGGGCGAGCGTCTTCGTGCCCTCGCCGAAGAACTCGACGAACTTGCCCACCACCTTGTGCTTGCGCAGCATCTCGGTGACGGTGAGCACGAGGTCGGTGGCGGTGACGCCCTCGCGCAGCTTGCCGGTGAGCTCGAAGCCCACGACGTCGGGCGTCAGGAAGTACACCGGCTGGCCCAGCATGCCGGCCTCGGCCTCGATGCCGCCCACGCCCCAGCCGACGACGCCGATGCCGTTGATCATCGTCGTGTGGCTGTCGGTGCCCACCAGGCTGTCCGGGTAGTACACGGCGTCCTTGCCCTTGCCGGCCCTGTGCACCCCGCGCGCGAGGTACTCGAGGTTGACCTGGTGCACGATGCCGAAGCCCGGGGGCACGACGCCGAAGGTGTCGAAGGCCTGCATGCCCCACTTCATGAACTCGTAGCGCTCCTGGTTGCGCTCGAACTCGAGCTTCATGTTCAGGTCGAGGGCCTTCTTGTTGCCGAAGTGGTCGATCATCACGCTGTGGTCGACCACCAGGTCCACCGGCACCAGCGGCTCGATCGTCTTCGGGTTCTTGCCCATCTCGGCGGCCACGTTGCGCATCGCCGCCAGGTCGGCCAGCAGCGGCACGCCGGTGAAGTCCTGCAGCACGACGCGGGCGACGACGAACGGGATCTCGTCGACGCGCTCGGCGTTGGGCTTCCAGTTGGCGAGCTGCTCGACGTGCTCCTTGGTGACCTTCTTGCCGTCGCAGTTGCGCAGCACGCTCTCCAGCACGATGCGGATGCTCACCGGCAGGCGGTTCACGTTCGGGAACTGCCGGGCCAGCGCGGGCAGCGAGTAGAGCTGCCCCTCCTTGCCGGAGGCGGTCTGGAAGGTCTTCAGGGTCTTGGCGAAGGCGTGGGGCATGAGACGGTCCTCGGGGTACGTCGGGGAGGGGTGGAGTGTGGTGGGCGGGCTGTCGGCGGGCTTGCGGCGGGGGCGGCCAGGCTCAGGCCGGCTGGGGGACGAGCAGCTTGAGGCCCTTGAAGTAGTCGCGGTAGAAGCCGGTGTCGCGCGTGAGCAGCGCCTGGCACTGCAGCAGCGCGTGGGCGCCGATCAGGAAGTCGGGCACGCTGCGCGGGCCGGGGCCGGGCTCGCCGGCCGCGCGCCGGCGCTCCTGGTAGCGGCGCTGCATCTCGCCGGCGCGCGCCGCCGAGCGGAACTCCAGAGCCGAGAAGCGGATGCCGGCGCCCTCCAGCGCATCGACCATCTCCGAGCCGTGGCCGAGCCCGGCCACGACCTCGGCGATGACCACCTCGCAGGCGACCACCGGGCCGGCGGCGAGGGCGTCGCGCAGCGCGGTCTCCGCCGGGCGGGCCAGCGCGCCGCCGCCCAGCAGATCGACCAGCACCGAGCTGTCGACGGCAATCACTTGCGGCGCTCGCTCGGCGGGCGGTCCCACTCGGGAATCGGATCGCCGGGGGCGCGGCCGCGCAACTCGCGCATCACGTCGTCGGTGGTCATGCCGGCGGGCAGCTTGAAGCGGCCACGCAGGCGCGAGATGGCGTCGTCGACGTCCTTGCGCAGGATGATGCGTCCGCCCTCGACCTCGACCTTGAGCTTGGTGCCCTTGACCAGGCCGAGCGCGTCGCGGGCGGCCTTGGGCAGCGTGATCTGGCCGCGCTCGGCAACGGTGGCGTCCATGTGGCGAACTCCAATCTGCGCGATTGAGTATGTATCGAATATACATACTTCGACCGGCGGACGCAAGGCAGCGCACGCCCGGCCCCCTCGATTGCCCGCGCTGGACGCTGGCCGGCGCCGGCCGCACACTCGGCGGCGATGATCTTCGAGCTGCCCCCCGCGCCACACCATTTCACCCCCGAGCACGAGGCCTTTCGCACGAGCGTGCGCGAGTTCGTCCGCCGCGAGATCGAGCCGCACGCCGCTGCCTGGGACGAGGCCGGCAGCTTCCCGCGCGAGCTGTACCGCAAGGCGGCCGCGCTCGGCCTGCTGGGCATTGGCTACCCCGAGGAGTACGGCGGCACGCCGGCCGACACGATGTTCGCCGTGATCGCGGCCGAGGAGATCGCGCGCGCCGGCTCGGGCGGCGTGCAGGCCTCGCTCGGCTCGCTGCACATCGGGTTGCCGCCGGTGCTGGCGCTGGGCAGCGCCGAACTCAAGGCGCGGGTCGTGCCGCCGGTGCTGCGCGGCGAGAAGATCGCCGCGCTGGCCATCACCGAGCCCGGCGGCGGCAGCGACGTCGCGGCCTTGCGGACGCGCGCGGTGCGCGACGGCGACCACTACGTCGTCGATGGCGAGAAGACCTTCATCACGAGCGGGATGCGGGCCGACTTCATCACCGTGGCCGTGCGCACCGACCCCGCCGGCCGCGGTGCCGGCGGCATCTCGCTGCTGCTGGTGGAGGGCGCCACGCCCGGCCTCGAGCGCACGGAGCTCAGGAAGACCGGCTGGTGGGCCAGCGACACCGCGCACCTGCGCTTCAGCGGCTGCCGCGTGCCTGCCGCCCACCTGCTGGGCGAGGAAGGGCAGGGCTTCAAGGCCATCCTGCGCAACTTCAACCACGAGCGGCTGGTGATGGCGGCGAGTGCCGTCGGCTACGCGATGGCCTGCACCGAGGAGGCGCTCGGCTGGGCGCGCGAGCGCCGCACCTTCGGCCGCGCGCTGGTGGAGCACCAGGTGATCCGCCACAAGCTCGTCGACATGGTGCGCCACGCCGAGGCTGCGCGCGCCGTCGTCCACGACCTGGCCTGGCGCCTTCTGCACGAGGCCGGCGACGAGGCGGCGCTGGTGGCGCGCACCTGCCTGGCCAAGATCCAGGCCACGCAGGCGATGGAGTTCTGCACCAAGGAGGCGGTGCAGATCCTCGGCGGCATGGGCTACATGCGAGGCAGCAAGAGCGAGCGCCTGTACCGCGAGGTGAAGGTGATGGTGATCGGCGGCGGGTCGGAGGAGGTCATGAAGGACCTTGCCGCGCGCCAGCTCGGCCTGTGAGCGGCGGCGCTGCAGGCCCGGCCGCGATGGCGCCTGTGCCCGGACACGGCCCCGACCCAAGGGGGCCGCGCGTCGGGCTGCTCGTGCCGGGCGACCGCTCGTGTCCCACCGTGCCGGCCTTCGTGCAGGGCCTGGCCGGACTCGACCGCCGGGCGGGCCGTTACCTCGCGCGCGGCGCCCCAGCGGTGGCGCGTGTGCCGGCCGGGTCGCGCACGGCCTGCAGCGTTTCACCCTGCTAGCACACCCCCGCAATCCCCGGCCGCAGCGCCCGCAAGCGCGCCGCGCCAGCATCGGGGCCCATGAGCACCCGGGCCCTCGTCTGGTTCAAGCGCGACCTGCGGCTGGCCGATCACGCGCCGCTGGCCGCCGCCGCGGCCTGCGACGAGGCGCTGGCGCTGTACGTGATCGAGCCCGGGTGGCTCGCGAGCCCGGAGTTCGATCCGCAGCACCAGGCCTTCGCGCTGGCGTGCCTCGCGCCGCTGCGCGCGGCGCTGGCCGCCCGCGGCCTGCCGCTCGTCGTGCGCCACGGGCCGCTGCCGCAGGTGCTGGACGAACTGCGGCGCGCCTTCGCCTTCACGCACCTCTTCAGCCACGAGGAGACCGGGCCGCTGTGGACCTGGGACCGCGACAAGCGCGTGGCGGCCTGGTGCCGCCGCGAAGGCGTCGCGTGGCAGGAACTGCCGCAGACCGGCGTCGTGCGCCGGCTGCGGTCGCGCCAGGGCTGGGCCGGTCGCTGGCAGCGGCGCATGGACGCGCCGGCCGTCGCCGCGCCCGCGGCCTGGCGCGGCGTGCGCGGCCCGCTCGCGGAGGCGGCCGCCGCGCCGCTGCCCACGCCGGCCGGCCTGGGCCTGGCCGCCGCGCGGCCGCTGCCGCCCGCTGGCGAGGAGGCCGCCGCGGCCACGCTCGACGGCTTCCTGGCCGCGCGCGGCCGCGAGTATCGGCGCACGCTGTCCAGCCCGCTCGAGGCCGAGGCCGGCTGCAGCCGGCTGTCGGCGCACCTGGCCTTCGGCGCGCTGTCGATGCGGCAGGTGCACCAGGCCACCGAGGCGCGCATCGCGGCGCTGAAGCGGGACGCGGCGGCCGGGGTCGACCCCGAGGCGCGCTCGTTCGCCTACCACCTGCGCGGCTTCGCCGGCCGGCTGCGCTGGCACTGCCACTTCATGCAGAAGCTCGAGGACGAGCCGCAGATCGAGCAGCGCAACTTCGCCCGCGCCTGCGATGGCCTGCGCGAGGACGCGTTCGACCGCGCCCGCTTCGAGGCCTGGTGCGAGGGCCGCACCGGCTACCCGATGGTCGACGCCTGCATGCGGCAGCTGCGCGCGACGGGCTGGCTCAACTTCCGCATGCGCGCGATGCTCGTCAGCTTCGGGGCCTACCATCTGTGGCTGCACTGGCGCGAGCCGGGGTTGTTTCTCGCGCGGCAGTTCCTCGACTTCGAGCCCGGCATCCACTGGAGCCAGATGCAGATGCAGAGCGGCACCACCGGCATCAACACGCTGCGCATCTACTCGCCGGCCAAGCAGCAGCGCGACCACGACCCCGGCTTCGCCTACATCCGGCGCTGGGTGCCCGAGTACGGCACGCCGGCCTATCCGGCCCCGGTGGTCGACGAGCGCAGCGCGCTGGCGCGGGCCAAGGAGCGGCTGTACGGCCTGCGCCGCACCGCCGACGCGCGCGCCGAGGCCGACGCCATCCAGCAGCGCCACGGCTCGCGCAAGAGCGGCCTGCCGCCCAGCGGCGCTCGGGCCCAGGCCGGCCGCAAGCGGGCGGCCGCCGCGGCGGGCGGGTCTGGCGGACTCGGCACGCAACGCCAGCCCGACCTGTTCGCGTCGCTGCCCGCGGAGGGCGACGAGTGAGCGCCGCGCGCTCCGGCGGCGGGGGCTTCGCCGGCAACAAGGCCGCGTTGCCGAGCAAGCCCTGCGTGCACTGCGGCCGGCCGATGAGCTGGCGCAAGGCCTGGGCAAAGAACTGGGACGCGGTGAAGTACTGTTCCGAAGCCTGCCGACGCGGCAAGGTGCCGCGCGCGCCCGCCGTGGGGCCCGCGCGATGAGCCGCGCCGCGACGGCGCCGCTGCGCCACCTCGTCCTCGTGCTCGGCGACCAGCTCGACGTCGACGCGGCCGCCTTCGACGGCTTCGATCCCGCGCAGGACGCAGTGTGGATGGCGGAGGTGGCCGCGGAATCCACGCACGTGCCGTCGTCGCAGATGCGCACGGCCTTCTTCCTGAGCGCGATGCGCCACTTCGCCGCCGAGCTGCGCGCGCGCGGCCGGCCGCTGCACTACCGTGCCCTCGACGACGAGGGCAACCTCGGCACGCTCGCGGCCGAGCTGCGGCAGGCGGTGGCCGCGCTGCGCCCGCGCGCGCTGGTGATGACCGCGCCCGGGGAGTGGCGCGTGCTGGCCGCGCTGCGCGAGGCGGCCGCCGCCGCGGGCCTGGAGCTCGACGTGCGGGAAGACCGCCACTTCCTGTCCACCGTGCGCGAGTTCCGCGCCCACGCCAAGGGCCGCAAGCAGCTGCGGATGGAGTTCTTCTACCGCGAGATGCGGCGCCGCCACGGCGTGCTGATGGACGCGGCCGACCCGTCGCAGCCCGAGGGCGGGCAGTGGAACTTCGACGCCGACAACCGCGAGAGCTTCGGCCGCGGGGGCCCGGGCGCGGTGCCGCCGCCGCGCCGCTTCGAGCCCGACGCCATCACGCGCGACGTGCAGGCCCTCGTGCGTGCGCGCTTCGCGGGCCACCCCGGCCGCTGCGACGACTTCGGCTGGCCGGTCACGCGCGCGCAGGCGCTCGAGGCGCTCGACGCCTTCGTCCGCGAGCGCCTGCCCGACTTCGGCCGCTGGCAGGACGCGATGTGGCCCGGCGAGCCGTGGCTGTGGCACGCGCACCTCGCGGCCGCACTCAACGTGAAGCTGCTGCACCCGCGCGAGGTGGTGGCCGCGGCCGAAGCCGCCTACCGCGCCGGGCGCGTGGGGCTGGCCAGCGCCGAGGGCTTCATCCGCCAGGTGCTCGGCTGGCGCGAGTACGTGCGCGGCATCTACTGGACGCAGATGCCCGGCTACCTCGAGCGCAACGCGCTCGGCGCCGCGGCCCCGCTGCCGGCCTTCTACTGGAGCGGCAGCACCGACATGGCCTGCCTGGCCGACGCCATCGGCCAGACGCTGCGCCTGGGCTACGCGCACCACATCCAGCGCCTGATGGTGACGGGCCTGTACGCGCTGCTGCTGGGCGTGCGGCCGCAGGAGGTGCACGCCTGGTACCTCGGCGTCTACGTCGACGCGGTGGAGTGGGTGGAACTGCCCAACACGCTGGGCATGAGCCAGTACGGCGACGGCGCGCGGCCCGGGGAGCCCGCTGCCGGAAGCGGCCCGATGGCGAGCAAGCCCTATGCGGCCAGCGGCAAGTACATCGAGCGCATGAGCGGCGGCAGCCTGTGCGCGCGCTGCCGCTACCGCCCGGCCGAGCGCACCGGCGAGCGCGCCTGCCCGTTCACCACGCTGTACTGGGACTTCCTGCTGCGCCACGAGGCGCGGCTCGCGGCCAACCCGCGCATGGTGATGCAGGTGAAGAACCTCGCGCGGCTGACCGACGACGAGCGGGCGCGCATCCGCGCGCAGGCTGCGGCGCACCGCGCGGCGGTCGGCGCGGGGTGATGGCGCAGGGTGATGGCGGGGGATCGCGGGTGAGGGCAGGTCAGGGCGGAGTGACGACGTGGTGATCGGGTGGTGATCACGTGGTGATGGCCGCTCCCGCCGCCTTTGCGTACGAACCCACGCCCGCCGCGGCGCAGGCGCGGCTCGAGGCCGTGGATCCGGCGGCCTACGCGCGCTCGCGCAACCACCTCGACGGCGCGGTCACCGGCCTCGGCCCCTACATCACCCACGGCCTGCTCGGCCTGCCCGAGGTGCGCGACCACCTCGTCGCGCGCCACCGGCTGCACCCTGGGCACAAGCTGCTGTTCGAGCTGGCCTGGCGCGAGTACTTCCGCCACGTCTGGCAGCACGAGGGCGAGGGCATCCTCGAGTCGCTGCACGAAGGCCCGCTGCCAGAGTCGGCCTACGCGCGCGAGCTGCCCGCCGACCTGCGCGGCGGCTGCACCGGCGTGCCGGCCGTCGACCGTGCGGTGCGCCAGCTCCACGCCACCGGCACGCTGCACAACCATGCCCGGATGTGGCTGGCGTCGTACACCGTGCACCTGCGGCGCGTGCACTGGCGCGCCGGCGCCGACTGGATGCTCGGCCACCTGCTCGACGGCGACCTGGCGAGCAATCACCTCTCGTGGCAGTGGGTGGCCGGCACCGCGAGCGCCAAGCCCTACCTGTTCAACGCCGACAACGTGGCGCGCTACGCGCCGTCGTCGTGGCACAGCCCCGGCACCGTGATCGACACCGGCTACGACGCACTCGACGACATCGCGCGCGGCCGCCGGCCGCCGCCCGTGCGCCGCGCCGCGCAGGGCGCGCTCGACCTGGGCGCACTGCCCGACGGGGAGCCCGCGTGCCACGGCGCGCCGCCCGGGCGCTGGGCGGCGGCCTTCCACCGCCCCGACCCGGCCGCCGTGGCCGGCGCCGACGTCTGGCTGATGCACCCCTGGCACCTGGCCGACCCGCCGCCGCCCGCGCCCGGCGCGCCGCCGTGGCGCGTGGTGGCCGTGCTCGACGACGACCATCACGCGCGCTGGCCCTGGAGCGAGCGGCGCTGGGACTTCGTCGCCGCGCGGATGGTCGAGGCGGCGTCGCTGCGCTGGGCGGCGCCCGCGGCCGACCTCGCGCGGGCGCTCGACGCCGCGCGCGCCGTGCACGGTGTCGACGACCCGCACCTGGGTGCCGCCCTGCGCTGCGCACCGTACTCGAGCCTGGCGCCGGCGCCGCGCCTGCACCCGCCGCCGGCCCGGCGCTGCCGCTCGTTCTCGGCCTACTGGGCCGCGGTGACGGGTGCGGCAGCACGCCGCTGAGCGGCGCACGGGCAGAGCCCGAAGGGCCGCAAGCCCGCCGCCGCGCCGGCTCGAGGCTCGGCCGCGCTGCGGATAGCATCGGCCCGAGCCGCAGGCGGCCGCACGACATGCAGCGGCGCGCCTGCCACCACGGGGGAATCCGGCCATGGCAACGAGGGTGACGCTCCACGCGACGGGCAACGTGCCGGACGGCATGGCCGGTGCGCCGGCCGCATCCGTGCCACGCCTAGACCCACCGCCGGGCGGGCCGTGGCGACGCCCCACGCCCGCGCGCCGCCGGCTCGCCGCCGCGCTCGTCGCCGCCCTCGTGGCCGCGCTCGTGGCCGTGGTCGGCGGCACCGCCCAGGGCCAGGGCGCCGACCTCGCCCCCTTCCCGGCCGCGGAGGCGGGCATGCAGCGCTTCGTCCTGCGCGTGCCGCCCGTGTCCGACGAGGACGCGCGCCGCGTGCAGCTGCTCGTGGGCCGCACGATCGAGATCGACTGCAACCGCCACGCGCTGGGCGCGAGCGTGGAACGCCGCACCGTGCCCGGCTGGGGCTACGACTACCTCGTCGTCGCCGCGCTCGGCCCGGCCGCATCGACCCGCATGGCCTGCCCGCCGGGCGAGCCCACCCGACGCCAGTTCGTCCCCGCGCGAGCGCCCGAGCTGGACGCCCTGCGCTACAACCCGCGCCTGCCGCTGGTGATCTACGTGCCGGCGGGCAGCGAAGTGCGCTATCGCGTCTTCAGCGCCGGGCCGGAGCAGGCGGCGGCGGTGGAGTAGGGGCGGCAGGGCGGCTGGGCGCGCCGCCCGCAACCCGACCCATCTGCCCGGCCCGGGCGACGAGCCCCCCCCCAGCGCTGTAAGGGGAATCCAGTGATTCCGCGGACGGATGACGAGATCCGCGCTGGGCTTGTCCAGTTGCGGACCATGGCACTGCAACGGACCCAGCCACTGGAACCGACGCGAAGGGCGCCAAGACATTCAGCAATCCCCTGCGAAGCTTGCCGGGCGCGGCAGGCGAGCCGCAGGACCGAAGGCAAGCAACCGATTGGATCGAGATCCCTGGTGGTCCTTGGCGATGAGACGGTGTCGATCGACAGCGTTGCCAGACCGCCTCTTTCAGCCGCCATGACCATCAGCAGCGACGAGCGCGCGTTCTTTGTTGCCATGGGCGAACGCATCGCCTCTTTGCGCAAGGCGCGCAACCTGACCCAGACCCAGCTGGCCGAGGCGCTGGGCGTCACCCAGCAGACGGTGCAGGCCTACGAGGCCGGTAGCCGGCGCATCCCGGTGTCGGCGCTGCCGGTGGTGGCGCGCACGCTGTCGGTGTCGCTGATGGTGTTGTTCGGCGAAGATCAGGAGAAGGGGGAGAAGGCCACAGCCCGCAAGCGCGGACCGGTGCCGCAGTGGCAGCAGCACATCGAGGCCATCGCGCGCCTGCCGCGCAGCCGCCAGCAGTTCGTGGCCGAGATGCTGCGCAATGTGCTCGGTGAAGGTGCCGCACGGTGACGGCGCTGCAGACCCTGGCCCCCGAGGCGATCACACTGCGCATCGCCACGGTGCGCAGCCAGCGCGTGATCGTGGACGCCGACCTGGCCGCGCTCTACGGTGTGGAGACCAAGCGTTTCAGCGAGGCCGTCAAGCGCAACCTGGCCAAGTTCCCGGCCGATTTCATGTTCACCCTCACGGCCGAGGAGTTCGCCGCTTTGAGGTCGCAACTTGCGACCTCAAACGACCAGGCCGCCACCTCGCCCGGGCGCGGCGGCCGGCGCCATGCGCCGCGCGTGTTCACCGAGCATGGCGCGCTGATGGCAGCCACCATCCTCAACAGCCCGCGCGCCGTCGAGGTCTCGGTGTACGTGGTGCGGGCCTTCGTGCGGATGCGCGAGCTGGCGGCCACGCATGGCGACATGGCCAAGCGGCTCGATGAGCTGAAGAAGAAGACCGAGGCGCTGGCCATGAGCCACGACACCTTCAGCCGCAACACCCGCAGTCAGCTCAAACAGGCGTCCTGGAACCAGACGATCATCGACGGCAGCAATTCCAGGACCATCATCGGAACCGACAGCCGCGGTCGGTCGTTCACGAGGACCTGCACAGCTTACGGCTGCTTCTGAGTTCACCCTGGTAGGCAAAGGGCCGCCGGTGGGTGGCCCTTTGTCTTCTTGGTGTCTTGTCCTCTCTCTTCATCCGGGGCATCTAGGTGCTCGCTTTCGCGGCGGTGCGCACTCGCGCTTCCTTGGCGACGGTCTCGGCCGCGTCCCTGCCGTACGCGGAGCGCTGCCGCTGGTCCATGGTGGTGCTGGTGCAGCGACACTGTTGGCCCGGCGCCCCTCAATGCCGCCAGATGCGCTGGCTTCGGTAGCGCTTGCCCACCGTGATGACGACCCCGCTCGCGCTGCCCTGGACGAGGTAACAGCGCAGGAACTCCGACAGTCGCCGCAGTGGCGTCTGGCCTACATCCCGCTCCAGGCGACGGATGCTCTGCGGCGTGAAGTAGCGGACCACGCCGCCGCGGCCATCGAATGTTTCCTCGCCGTAGTCGATCAGCCATTGCATGACCAGGGGCGGCACGCCCCGCTGCTGTGCGCGCAACGATGCGTGTCTGGTCTCGATGGGCTTCATGGGTCAATCTCCCGAGCGGGTGCGCGGACGGCGAAGCGTGCACCCGGCAGGTTGGAGGGATCAGCGCCGTCCGCACATGGACCACGCGACCGCCGGAAAGTCAGGCCCTCGACGCCGAGGCAGGGAATTCCTTGACATCGGGCCTGACCTACTGCGCGCCGGGCCGTCTACTGGACGCGGACACCGGGGCTTTCACCCGTTACCGATGATTTGGCAGGGATGCCCTGCGAGCTCGACAAGCAGACTTCCTACAAAATCAGGGGTCAGGTTCAAGGGTGGTAGCCCCTCATGTCCGAAGAAGAAGTCATCCGGGAGATCCGCAAGGGTGGTCGCGCAGCGGACGTGGCCTTGCGAGCCCTGTACGACGGCTGCGCGCGCCACATGCTGCGCTTTTTTGTCTACAGCGGCGTCTCGGGCGACGAGGCCAAGGACATCCTCCAGGAGACCCTGGTCAGGTTGGTTCGGCATGTCGACAGCTACAACGGCGATGGCGCTGCGCGGTCGTGGATCTGGCAGATCGCCCGGAACTGCCTCACCGACCATCAGCGGCGCTCGGGCCGGTGGTCGGAACTGGTCGTGGCGGTGGATGACGAGCAGTGGGATCGCATCGCGGAAACCCACGCTTCCCCGGCCGCCTGTGCCCCGGGCGAGACGGTCGACGAGTGCGTGTCGCGCGGCCTGGAGGCTTTCGGTGCCCAGATGCCCGAGCGGGCCTTGGCGCTGACCCTTCAGATGGACGGGCTGAGCATCGCGGAGATCGGCGAGCGCCTTGGCCGTACTGCGGCGGCCACCAAGGAGTACTTGTCCCAATGCCGCAAGAAGATCCAGCCGTTCATTGGGCACTGCGCCGAGTTGATGGTGTCTTGAGGCCAAGATGACCGAGCCGACCCAGGACCGCAAAGACGAGGAGGCGTGGCTTGCTGTGCTGGCTGGGCGCGAAATCGCCCCTGATGACGGCATGCCGGCGGCACAGGCTGCCGCCTTGCGAAAAGCACTCAAGCGCCGACAGGCGCGAATGGCTGAGGAGTTGCCAGCTGCTGACAAAGCGCTGTTCTCGCGAATTCTTGTTGCCGTTCATTTGGACCACTCCGAGCATGGTGAGCCTGCGAATGGCACGCATACAGGTGATCCGTTGCCGGAGGCTTCTAAAGCTGCATCCTCGATTCGGTGGCGAACGTCCAGCCACAAGATCGTCTCAATGCCGCCTGTTCCCCAAACCACCCGGCCGAACAAACGGCCCTGGCTATGGGGCGTCGCTGCCTCGATCACGCTGGCCACGGTCTTGAGCTGGACCGTGCTCATCGACGATGAGCCCGATAGACCCGACGTGCTTCGCGGAACCCAGGGCACGGTCCTGATGGATCCCGATCCCGCTGCTCGCCGCACCCAACTGGAGGCTCTTCTGGCGGGCGCCGGCGCGAAGCCTGAAGTGCGCATCGACAAGAGCGGCAGGGTGGTCATCACCGTCTCCGAGACCCCGCAGGTTCTGGAGGCCTTGGGTGGCGAGCGGATATTCCCGCAGCCCGTGGGCGGGAAGATCGTCCTCGTTATCGAGAAGCCTGCAGCCAAGACGCCCTGATGGGCTGTTGTCGCACGGCCTCGCGAGGGAGGCCGTGTTGACGGAACGGGCTTGGTCGCTACTTCCAGTTGCCCATCAGCACGAACGGAGCCCAGTAGAACGGGTGCGAAGTGCGGGGCTGCGAGGCCAGCGCGATCTGCGCCTGGCGCAGCGCCTCGATCTTGGAGAGATTCGACTGCGTGCGGCGGCGGTACATGTCGCCCATCAGCGTGGCTGTGCTGCTGTCGGCCACCTTCCACAGCGTGGCCAGCACGGCCTTGGCGCCCTGCTGCTGCGCGATGACACCGAAGCCCTCGATTTCTCGCCCGCGCTGGTCGCGCCCGCCGCCCAGACCGGTTTCGCAGGCTGACAGGGTGAGCAGGTCCACGTCGTCGAAGCGGTAGTTCTGGGTGCGCATGTCGCCCAGGGTGAGCTGCGTGCCGTCGCCCAGCAGCAAGAACGAGTTCGCCTCGGTGCCCGGGCTGAAGCGGAAGTGGCTGGCCACGTGCACCACAGGGAAGCGGCGCTGGCTGATATCCTTCAGGCGCTGGGCGGTGAAGGCCTCGTCGAGGTGCACCTCGCCCGGCAGCACGCCACTGGTGCCCGTGCGGATGATGCTGCTCATCTCGGCCCGCACGGCGGGCAGCGGGTCGAAGTCGCCGTGTCTGCGCGTCACGCCCAGCCCGGCAGCCTGCCAGTTCGGGTTGGCCGCATCGCGCAGCCGCTCACGCACCACACTGGTGTAAATCGGCAGGTTCCAGCGCTGCAGCGCGTAACGCTCTCCGTCGTGCAGCACGCCAAAGGGCAGGTATCGCAGCACACCGTCCAGCGAGAGCATCACCGTCTTGGCGCCGGCTTGCTGCAGGTCCTGCTCCACTGGCGCGAGCAGCAGCTTGTACAGGGCTTGTGCGGCCGGCAGCGGATCGGACTTCGGGTCGCGCAGCAGCCGGTTGAGCTCGGCCACCTGGCGGTTGAGGTCCTGGGTCTTGATCTTGACGTTGCGCGCCAACTGCACGCCCGGGGTGGTGAGCAGGAAGTTGACCTGCTCGTCGGTGAGGTAGATCTGCAGCAGCACCACGTCGTCGCCCAGGCTCTTGAGCAGGCCCTGCAGCTCGGCCAGGGCCTTGACGCTGGACTCCGCGAACTCCACCGAGCGGGCCGGGCCCTTGGTGGCGAACTCCTGGCGCATCTGCCCGAGGAAGGACTCGAAGGCGGCCTGGGCGACCTTGAGGTCTGCGGCAACAGCCGTCTGGCGCTTCTTCTGTTCCTCACTCAGGCCGAGCTTGGCTTGCTTCTGCAGAGCCTGCTCCTCCCGACCCAGCGCGGCAAGCCGGTCGGCGATCTCGCGGTAGCGAGACATCCAGCGTTCCTCGGTGGGGGTGTAGCCGATGCGGGTGCGCCGCGGGTCAGCGCTGCTGCTGCGGCGGATGAAGTCAAACTGCTCGTCTTCCTTGAGCATGTCCAGAACCAGTTGGGCTTCGGCGAGACGGCCGTGGTCGGTCAGGACTTCGGCAAGCTTCTGGTAATCATGGGATATTGCACCGGTAAATGTCTGCAGCTCCGATGCGCCAATTCTCGCAACTTCGGAGCGCATCGATTGGTTGGCATTGACTGCAATCTTAAGGATGGCTGATGCCGCCTCTGGTTCTTTCAAATCAAGTAGTACTTGGCCAAGAAACCTAGCTGCTTGCGCAAGCGACAGTTGGTCTGACTGATACATCGATGTGAAAGCTGCCAGCACCCGCCCAATCAGATTTGCGGACTCTTCAAGGTTTCCGAGAAGGTAATGCGACTCCCCCATCCACAACACGGTCCTCCAATACTCAGCACCCGTCCAATATGGATTGGCATTGAAAATCTCAAGGGCTTGCTTCTGAAGTGCTAGGGCGTCTAGCGGCCGACCATGATCATTCAGCGATTTGCTCAAATTGGATATGGCCAGCGCAGTTCTCGGATGGTATTCTCCAAAGGCCAATCTTGGGCGCTATGCGCGTTGGGTGTTGATGTAGCTCACTCGGTGAGCCACCCGCCTGGGAGACTGGCGTGACGGCGATGTGCCGTTGCTTCCGAGTCGAG
>Ga0209985_10001571_pt1 | contig 22046 bp, 22 predicted proteins | sample NOAtaG_FD_187305 | JGI IMG/M metagenome (GOLD analysis project Ga0209985, IMG submission 187305) | Freshwater lake microbial communities from Lake Erie, under a cyanobacterial bloom - NOAA_Erie_Diel6S_1000h metaG (SPAdes) (version 2) | ecosystem: Environmental > Aquatic > Freshwater > Lake ...
GCCGGGCGAGGCAAGGACGATGGACCCGCAGCATCGCATCCTGCTGGAACTGGCGCACGAGGCGCTTGAAGACGCGGGCTGCGACACCGCGCGGTTTCCGGGGCGCGTCGGCGTCTTCGCGGGCGCTCCTGAGCATCGCGCGCTGCTCGAACACCTTCGTGAAGATGATGTACCACGAGCCCATCGACATGATCACCATGATCACGAGGGTGCCCTTGGCGACCCAGTCGCCCTGGTTCCACAGCGCCTTCAGGCCGTAGGGGTTCTCGACGGCTTCCTCGGTGACCGCTGCCGAAGGCGGTGCGGCGGGCGCGGCCGCGGGAGCCGGCGCCTGGGCGGCCGGCGCCGACGCGGCCTGTGCATGGGCCGGCAGCGGCACGAGGGCCGACACCGTGACGGTGGTGATCAGGGCGGCGGCCAGTGACGCACGCAGGACATTGAACAAGGACATGGGGCCTCCGGGATCTCGGACTTTGGCTCTGTGGTGGGACGGCGCGGTCGCTGCGGCGGAGCGCCTCGGGGTTTGCTCTTGCGGATCGGTTTGCGGGCGGTCGTGCGGCGTGCAGGGGATCCGTTCACAACCGTCCGGATGCTGCTGGGCTCACTCGAGCTTCCAGACGTAGGTGACGCGGCCGGTCAGCTTCTCGGCCTTGCCGTCGACGGTGCCGGGGGTCACGCCCTTCGTGCAGCCGCGCACCGCCTCGAGCGTCAGGCGGTCGAGCATCTTGTGCTCGCGGGTGGGGCCGGCCGAACGCTCGACCTGCGCATCGACGATGGCGCCGCGCTCGTCGGCCGTGTAGACGACGACCACCGTGCCGGTGACCTCGGCGCGGCGCGCGGCGGCGCTGTACTCGGGCTTCTCGCAGATGTTGAAGTCCACGCGCGGCGCCACACGGACCGGCTCGCGCGGGGCGGGCGGGGCGGCTGGCGCCGGCGGTGCTGCCGGCGCGGGCGGCGGCGCGATCGTCACTGGCGCCGGGGGGGGCGGCGTCTGCACGGTGGTGATCGTCGGCGCCGGCGTCGGTGGCGGGTTGACGTTCACCTCGGGCGGCGGCACGAACGAGGGCGGCGGCGGCGCAAACTTCGGCGGCGGTGGCAGGTTCTCGGGCGGCGGCGGAGGAGGGGGCTTGTTCTCCTCGATGATCTTGGTCTCGATCGGGGCCTTGATCACCTCGACCATGCGCTGCGCCAGACCGGAGACCAAGGCCCAGCCCAACAGCACGTGCAGGCCGACGACCATGCCGAAGCCGACCGCATGCCGCCCAGGGTTGCGTTGTTGTTGGGCGTAATCCACTCACGTCCTCCAGTCGACCGCGCTCGCCGGCGCAAGGCTCCCAATGCGACATCTGCCGGAGCCGCCGCACGCCGTCGTGACCCGACTGCGCATGCGGGCTCCGTGGGGCGCGCCGCATGCCGCTCGGGCCGCGGCGCGGGACTATATCGCGAACGCCCCGCAGCAAGCCCGGGGGCATCACCCTAGGTCGCGGGTGCCACCTTCCCGGGCCTGGGCCGCGGCCGCCGGCGGGGCGAGCCGGCCCAGTTCGCGGCAGCCGGCCTCGAGGACGTCGTCGGCATCGGCCTGCACCACGATCCGGTCGGACATCGAGCGCAGCCAGGTGAGTTGCCGCTTGGCCAGTTGCCTCGTCGCCGCGGCGCCGCGCTCGCGCAGGGCTTCGGGGGTCCCTTGCTCCAGCGCCTGCCAGGCCTGGCGGTAGCCCACGCAGCGCATCGAGGGCAGCCCGGGGTGCAGGTCGCCGCGCGCGCGAAGCCGTCGCACCTCGTCGAGCAGGCCGCCCTGGAGCATCGCGTCGAAGCGCTGCCCGATGCGGGCGTGCAGCCAGTCGCGCGAAGCCGGCTCCAGCGTCACCAGCGGCCAGGCCGCGCCCGGCGGCGTCGCAGCGCGGCCGGCCCCGCGCTGCCAGTGCGACAGCGGCCGCCCGGTGGCGCGCTGCACCTCCAGCGCGCGCTGGATGCGCTGCGCGTCGTTCGGCGCCAGGCGGGCCGCGGTGGCCGGGTCCGCCCGCGCCAGTTCCGCGTGCAGGGCAGGCCAGCCGCGCTCGGCCGCCTCGGCGTCGATCGCCGCGCGGATCGACGGGTCGGCCTGCGGCAGCGGGTCCAGGCCCTCGCGCAGGGCCTTGAAGTAGAGCATCGTGCCGCCCACCAGCAGCGGCAGCCGGCCGCGCGCGCGGATGGCCGCCACCGCTGCCGTCGCGTCGGCGACGAAGCGGGCCGCCGAGTACGCCTCGGCCGGGTCGAGGATGTCGATCAGGTGGTGCGCGACGGCGGCGCGCTCGGCCGCCTCGGGCTTGGCAGTGCCGATGTCCATGCCGCGATAGACCTGCGCCGAGTCGACGCTCACGATCTCGACATCGCCGCGGCGGGCCGCGAAGGCCAGCGCCAGCGCGCTCTTGCCGCTCGCGGTCGGGCCCGCGAGGCACAGCGCCGCGGCCGTGCCGACCTTCATCGCAGGCGCCGCACCAGCGTCCAGGCCACGGTGCAGGTGATCACGGACCACAGGCCGACGCCCAGCGCGTAGGCGATCACGCCGTCCTGCAGCGCGCGACCCAGCCACAGCCCGATCGCGAAGGCCGTCATCGCCAGCACGCATCCGGCCAGCGCCGCGGCGGCGCCGGCCGCGTGCGGGAACGGTCCCACCGCAGCCGCCTGCCCGCAGGGCTGGTGCAGCCCGTGACCGAAGCAGTACAGCCACTGCGGCACGAGCAGCGCCCAGGCCGAGTGCACGCCGGCCAGCGCCAGCGCCGCCATCGACGCGCCGCCGGCCAGCGTGAACCAGCCGCCGCGGCCGACGGCAGCGACCACGCCGTGGCGCGCCACCCAGCGCCGGCAGGCGAAGGTGCCCGCGAGGTAGGCCAGCGAACCGCTGCCCATCGCCGCGCCGTAGACCAGCGGCGACAGGCCGAGCCGGTCGATGAACACGAACGAGGAACCGGCCAGGATCACGAAGAGGCCGCCGTAGGTCGCCGAGATCAGCAGGGTCCAGGCCACGAACACGGGGTGGCGCGCGATCGCGATCCACTGGCGCAGCAGCGGGCCGGGCGCGGTGGCGCGCGGGTTGAGCCGCGGCGCCGTCTCCGGCAGTCGCCACGCCACCCAGGCCAGCGTCACCGCCCCGGCCAGGGCCACCAGCGCCAGCGCCGCGCGCCATCCGAACCAGGTCACGGCCACGGCGCCCAGCGCCGGCCCGAGCAGCGCGATGACCGCCAGCCCGGACAGGCCGAGCGACATCACCTGGGCGCCCTCGTGGGGCTCGTACAGGTCGCGCACCAGGGCGCGCGCGCAGACCACCGCTGCCGCCAGCGCCACGCCCTGCACCGCGCGGCAGGCCACGAGGGTCTCGATGCCGGGAGCCAGCACCGCACCGAGCGCCGCCAGCGTGTACAGCGCGAGCCCGAGCAGCAGCACCGGGCGGCGCCCGATGCGGTCGGCCACCGGACCCCACGCGAGCTGGGCGATGCCGAAGGACAGGATCAGCACCGACATCGTCAGCTGGGCCTGCGCCAGCGGCGCGCCGAGCGCGCGCGTCAGCGCGGGCAGTGCGGGCAGGAACACGTCGGTGGCCACCGGCTGCAGGCCCAGCAGCAGCGCCAGCGCCAGGGCGGCGCGCCGGCGCGCGAGGCGGGCTGGCGGCGCGGCTGCGGCGGACAGAGGGGACGGCATCGCGCGGCGAGGTTAGCAGGGCCGGTCGCGCCTGCCGCGCGCTCGGCGGGCCGCGCGCCGCAGGGCAGCCGCCAGCGCGCGGCCCACCGCGCGCCGATGCGCCCGTCTCAGGCGAACCGCTCGTGCGCGCCCAGCAGCCGCCAGCGCCCCGGCGGCAGCGGGCCCAGCACGATGCTGCCGATGCGCACGCGCTTGAGCGCCAGCACGTCGAAGCCGACGAGGTCGCACATGCGCCGGATCTGGCGCTTGCGGCCCTCGCGCAGCACGAAGCGCAGCTGGTCCTCGTTGGCCCAGCTCACCCGTGCCGGGCGCAGCGCGACGCCGTCCAGCACCAGGCCGTGGCGCAGCCGCTCGAGCAGTTCGGGCCCGGCCGGGCCGGGGCCGCGGTGCCGCACCCGCACCAGGTACTCCTTCTCGACCCGCGAGTCCTCGCCGATCAGCTGCCGCGCCACGCGCCCGTCCTGCGTCAGCACCAGCAGGCCGGTGCTGTCGATGTCGAGCCGTCCCGCCGGTGCCAGGCCGCGCAGCGCAGCCGGGTGCGACGGCAGCGGCGCGCGGTCCTCGGCCCAGCGGTTTGCAGGCGTCACCAGTGTGGCGGCGGGCTGGTGGCCGTCCTCGGCCTGCCCGCTGACGTAGCCCACCGGCTTGTGCAGCAGAACGGTCACCCGTCGCGACTGCTCGCGGCGCGCGCGCGGGTCGATCTCGATCCGCGCGTCGGTCGCGGCGCGCTGGCCGAGCACGGCAATGGCGCCATCGACGCGCACCCAGCCGGCCTCGATCCACTCGTCGGCCTCGCGCCGCGAAGCCAGTCCGCGCTCCGTGATCAGCTTGGACACGCGCACGCCTTCGGTGGAGCGCGGCGGGGGAAGGGAGCGTTCGGTCACGGCCGTGATTGGAGCACGCGGCGCGCAGCGGCTATCGTCGGCGCCATGCAACGTTCGCCCCTCGCTCCAGGACCGCGGCGCGGCGCCGCGCCGGCGGCCCTGGCGGCCGCGGTGCTGGCCCTGTGGCTGGTGGCGCCGGCACCGCCCGCGGCGGCCGAGCCCGGGGCCGGCGCGCCCGCCGCGAGCCTGCCCTCTCCGCGCCAGCAGGCGCGGCTGGACGCGGCGGTGGCGGCCCATGCCGCCGGGCGCCACGAGCAGGCGCGCCAGTCCTTCGAGGCCCTGGCGCGGGAGGATGTGCCCGCCGCGCTGCACAACCTGGGCGTGATGCACCTGCGCCGCGAACTGCCTCGGCCCGATCCTGCGCTTGCGCAGCGGCTGCTGGCGCGGGCCGCGGAGCTCGGCTTCGTCACCTCGATGTTCGCGCTCGGGCAGGCCCTCGAGGACGGTGCCTTCGGCAGCCGCGACCTCGTGCAGGCCTGCGACTGGTACGAGCAGGCGGCGCGCCGCGGCAGCGTCGAGGGCCAGATCGCGATCGGCACCGCCCACTACCTGGGACGCGGCCGCGCGCGTGACCCGGCCGCCGCACTGCCCTGGTACAGGCTGGCCGCGCAGGCGGGCGATGTCGGTGCGATGTACCTCGTGGCGGCGATGTACGAGACCGGCGACGGCGTGCTGCGCGACCTGCGCCTGGCCCGCTTCTGGTACGCCGCCGCCGCGCGCGCGGGCGACGAGGCCGCCCCGGGCAAGGTCCGCGAGATCGATGCCCGGCTCGCGTCTCAGCCGGGATAGGCCCTGCCTGCCAGACCCCCGGGGGCGCTACAGCACCACCTTGACCATCGGGTGCGTGGACAGCGTGCGGTACAGCTCGTCGAGCTGCTCCCGGCTGGTGGCGGTGATCGTGATCGTCAGGCCGAGGTAGTTGCCCGCGCGGCTCGGCCGCCGCTCGACGGAGGCGGGGTCGAATCCCGGGTCGAAGCGCTGCGCGACGGCCACGATCGCGGCCTCGAAGCCCTCGACATGCGCGCCCATCACCTTGATCGGGAACGCGCTCGGGTAATCGATTCGGCTCTGCTCGGCGGGGAGGTCGGGCATGGCGCTTCGTGCCGGCAGGCAGGGGGACGGGCGGTAGCGCAAGGCAGGCCGGCGCGGCGCCGGCGCCGCGCTCAGATCGACATCGTGCGCTTGGCCTGCTGGTAGGCCTCGTACAGCCGCGCGTACACCGGGCCCGGCCGCCCACGCAACGCCCCGTGGCCCACGGCCTCGCCGTCGAGGCGGGTCACCGGCAGGATTTCCTTGGTGGCCGAGGACAGCATCACCTCGTCGGCGGCGCGCACGTCGGCCTCGGAGATGGGGCGCAGGTTGTAGGCGATCCCGACCTCCTGGCACAGCTCGTGCAGCAGTTCGACGCGGATGCCCTCCAGCACGTGCTCGCTCCTGGGCGGGCCGAGCAGCGCGCCCTCGTGCGCGATCCAGACGTTGCAGGCCGCGGCCTCGGTGAGCATGCCGTCGCGGAACATGATGGTCTCGGCCGCGCCGTGGTCGGCCGACATCTGCCGCGACAGCACGTTGCCCAGCAGGCTGGTGCTCTTGATGTCGCCGCGCTCCCAGCGGAAGTCGCGCGCGGTGATGCAGGCCACCCCGTGGTGGCGCTGCTCGGCCGTGGGCGGCTTCATCGGGTTGGTCATCGCGAACACCGTGGGCGCGATGCCGGTGGGCATCACGTGGTCGCGGGGCGCGACCCCGCGCGTGACCTGCAGGTACACGACCTGATCCTCGGCCGGCTCGCGCTCGACCAGCGCGCGGACCAGCGCCAGCCACTCGTCGCGGGTGTGCGGGTTCGCAATCCTGATCTTGGCCAGCGAGCGCGTCAGCCGGGCGATGTGCTCGTCGAAGCGGAAGATGCGGCGGCCGTAGACCGGGGCGACGTCGTAGACGCCGTCGCCGAAGATGAAGCCGCGGTCCAGCACGCTGACCTTGGCCTCGGAGACGCGGGAGTACTCGCCGTTCAGGTAGCAGGGGGCGTCGTGCATGGCATTGAGGTGGGGCGGGCGCGGTGATTCTGGCACGCGCCTCGCCGCCGGGCCCGGCGCTTCAGGTCGCGGGCTTGTCCGACTTGGCCTTCAGGTTGTCCTGCAGTTCCTTGCTCATCGGCGCGCCGAGGTTCACGCCCCTTGGGGGAATCGGCGACTGGAACCACTTCGAATAGAGGCGCGCGAACTCGCCGCTGTCCATCAGCCTGGCCAGGACGCCGTCGACCAGGGACTTGAACGAAGGATCGTCACGGCGCAGCATGATCGCGTAAGGCTCGACCTGTATGGCGTCGCCCACCACGGCGAGATCGGCCGGGTTGGCGCTGCTCGCGCGCAGGCCGTACAGCAGGATGTCGTCCATCGCGAAAGCGTCGGCACGGCCGCTCTGGACCAGCAGCGCGCTCTCCGCGTGGTCCTTGGCCCCGATCAGGTCGAAGCCGAGCTTCTGCTCCTCGTTGAGGGTGCGCATGATGCGGAAGTTCGTCGTGCCGGTCGTCGAGACGACCGTCTTGCCCTTCAGGTCCGCCAGCGACCTGATCGGCGAGTTCGCCTTCACCAGCAGCCGGGTGCCGGTGTAGAAGTAGTTGGTGGCGAAGGCCACCTGCTTGCCGCGGTCGCTGTTGTTGGTGGTGCTGCCGCACTCGACGTCGATCGTGCCGTTGACCAGCAGCGGGATCCGGTTGGCCGACGTCACGGACTGGGTGGCCACCTTCAGATCGGCGCGCCCGGTCACTCGGCGCACCTCATCGACGATGCGCTGGCAGATCTCCCAGCCGAACCCGGTGGGCTGTGCCTTGTCGTCCAGATACGAGAACGGGATCGACGACTCGCGGTACGCGACCGTGATCGTGCCGCTGGTCTTGACCTTGTCCAGGGTCTGTGCCGGTGCGGAGGTCGCGAACAGCGCGGCGGAAAGCGCCGCCGCGGGCAGCAGGAAGGTGCGCATGGATGCTCCTGAGGGTGCTTGGGGGGCCGGGGGATCGGGGGGGGCGCGCGCGATGACCGCGCGGGCCCAAGGATACGTCCGGCGGCTGGCCGCGCCGCCGGGCCCTGCCGTGGCACCGCCCGTTCAGCGGATCCACAGCCGCACGGCGTCCCAGGTGCGGCCGAAGAAGCCCGCCAGCGGCACCGCCTGCTGCGCGACCAGCGGCACGGTGGCCACTGCGGCACCGCCGGCGGTGGTGACCTTGATCGTGCCGACGCGCTGGCCGGCGACCAGCGGGGCCAGCAGCGGCTCGGTGCGCTCGACCGCGGTCCGCAGCTTGTCGCCCTCGCCCTTGGGCACCGACACCCACAGGCCGCCGCCGGGAGTCTCGGCCACCAGCGACACCTCGCGCGCCTCGCCTTTCCATACCGGTGCGCTGACGATGGTTCTGCCGGGTTCGAACAGGCGCACCGCGTCCCAGGCCGTCCAGCCCCAGTTCAGCAGCTTCTGGCTCTCGCTGGCGCGCGCCTCGCGCGAGTCGGTGCCCAGCACCACCGACAGCAGCCGGCGCTGCCCGCCGGGAGTGGCGCGCGCGCTGCTGGCCACCAGGCAATAGCCGGCGGACTCGGTGTAGCCGGTCTTCATGCCGTCGACGCTCGGGTCGCGGCCCAGCAGCAGGTTGCGGTTGTCCTGACGGATGTTGTTGTAGGTGTACTGCCGGATCGCGTAGAGCGGGTAGAACTGCGGGTGCTCGCGGATGACGCGCGCGGCCACGGCCGCGACGTCGCGCGCGCTGCTGTGGTGCCCGCTCTCGGACATGCCGGTGACGTTGCGGAACTGGGTGTTCTTCAGGCCCCAGGCCTGGGCCTGCCGGTTCATCGCGGCGACGAAGTTCTCCACCGAGCCGGACACGCCTTCGGCCAGCGCCACCGCCGCGTCGTTGCCGCTCTGCACGATCAGCCCGCGCAGCAGTTCGCTCACCTTGGGCTGCATCGTCGGGTCGATGAACATCACCGACGCGCCGCCCTTGCGCTCGTCCCACGCGCGTCGGCTCACCGGCAGCGTCTGCTCGAGATCGAGCTTGCGGTCGCGGATCGCGTTGAAGACGAGATGGGCCGTCATCAGCTTGGTCAGCGAGGCGGGGTCGGCCTGCTGGTCGGCGCCGCGCTCCGCAAGCACCTGGTCGCTGGCGAGGTCGACCAGGATGTACTGGCGCGCCGCGATCTCCGGCGGCTGCGGCATCTGCGCGTGGGCGTGCGGCGCGGCGGCGGCCAGCGCGGCCAGCACGGCTGGCAGGGCGAGGAGGGCGAGGGCCAGGCGGATCGGGTGGGTCATGGGTGGAGTTGGGCGGCCGCTCCCGGGGCGACGCCCCAGGCCGCGAGCACGATCTGCTTGAGCAGCGTGAGCTGCCCGTGGAAGAAGTGGCCGGCGCCGGGCACCAGCGTGACCGGCTGCGCGCGCGGCCGCGCCCAGTCCAGCACCGCCGACAGCGGCACGACCTCGTCGTGCTCGCCGTGCACCACCAGCGTCCCGGCGGGCACGTCGGCCAGCGGGAAGCTACGGGCCGCCGGCGCGATGAGCACGACGCGCGCCGCACCCGCGTGCGCCGCCGACGCCGCCAGGCAGGCCGCCGCGTGCGAGGCGACATAACCGCCGAACGAGAACCCGCCAAGCACCAGAGGCAACCCCGGCGCGCGCGTGGCGGCGATCACCGCGAGCGCGTCGTCGATCTCGCCGCGGCCCTCGTCCCAGCTGCCCTGGCTCGTGCCGACGCCGCGGAAGTTGAACCGCACCGCGACGTGGCCCAGCTGCACGAAGACCCGCGCCAGCGTGATGACGACCTTGTTGTCCATCGTTCCGCCGTGCAGCGGGTGCGGGTGGCACAGCACCGCCACGCCGCGCGGCGGCGACGTGCCGTCGGGCCGGTCGACCGCGCACTGCAGAGCGCCGGCCGGCCCCGCGACGACGAGCGCCTCGGTGCGCGGGTTCATCCGCGGGGTGTCAGCGGCCGACCTCGGGCCCGAGCAGCAGCCGCTCGACGACGCGGCCGTGCTTGAGGTGCGACTCGATGATCTCGTCGATGTCGGTGCGGTCCACGTAGGTGTACCAGGTGGCCTCCGGGTACACCACGGCCACCGGGCCGCCGGCGCAGCGATCGAGGCAGCCGGCCTTGTTGACGCGCACGCGCCCCGGTCCGGCCAGGCCCTCGGCCTTGACGCGCGCCTTGCAGTGGTCGAACGCGGCCTGCGCATCGTGGTCGGCGCAGCAGGCCTCGCCGTTGGCGCGCTGGTTCAGGCAGAAGAAGACGTGGCGCTCGAAGTAGCTCATCGCTTTCGATTGTAGGCAGCGGCTCCGGGGCCTCCGCGATGCGGGGTCACCTCTGGCGCGGTGCGCCCAGGCGCAGCAGCATCCAAACGAGGGCTGCGAAGGGCCACAGCCAGCCGATCCACTGCGCCAGGCCGTGGAAGCGGATGAAGCGCCCCTGCTCCCAGGCCTGCAGCGACAGCGCGAAGTAGGGGTCGGCCGGCGCCTGCGCGACGCTGGCCACGAGCGCGCCGAGCACGATCAGCGCGCAGCCGGTGGCCACGCGGCGCGACACCGGCGCCAGCAGGCAGGCGAGTGCGGTGCCCGCGGCCAGCGCCTCGGCCGTCGTGCGGCCGACCCAGGCCAGCGCGTGCTGCGGGCCGAAATTGAGCAGGGTCGACAGCGTCATCGCCGCCACGGCCAGCGCGAGCGCCCCGAGGGCCAGTGCCAGGCGGCGCCAGCCGGGGTCGACGACCCCGTAGGCCAGCAGGCAGGGCGCGAGCAGCCCCAGCGCCGTGATCGAGCCCTCGGCCAGGGGCCCGATCGGTGCCCCGGCGCGCGCCGTCTCGGTGACCAGCGCCAGCGCCGGCGCGGCCCAGTCGACCCCCTCCAGCCACTCGGCCACCACGGACCGCAGGACGTCCTCGACCTGACCGAGCCCGAGCGGCACCGGGGCCGGCGCCAGCAGCGCCAGCGGCCACAGCGCCAGCAGCGCCAGTGCGCCGGCGCTGTCGGCCGCGAACCACCGCTCGCGCAGCGCGTGCCAGCGGTCGACCCAGCCCAGCGCGTGCAGCGCCAGCGCGAGCAGCACGCCGATGGCCGCGCCCGCGCCGTTGTAGGCCCAGTCCTTCAGCGAGGGGTGGCGCGTCGGCACGAACTGCTGCAGCACCTCGCAGACGAAGCTCAGCAGCGCCGGCACCGCCAGGCCGCACAGCACCGCCGTCGGCGTGGTCACGCCGCTGCGCCGTGCCGCGAAGGTGACCAGCAGCCCGAGCGGCAGGTAGCCAAGCAGGTTGGCCCAGGCGTCGAACGGGTCGCGCCACGGCGGCCACGGCAGCGCCAGCAGCGCCGTCAGGTCCTGGCCCGGGGGCCAGCGCCAGCCCGCGAAAGGGAACAGGCTCGCGTAAAGCACCAACGCGCCGTAGACCGCGGCCAGCGGCGTGGCCGAGGAACTGCGGCGACGCGGGCCGGCCGCCACGCGCTGGGCCCGCCTCAGAACGGCTTGACGACGACCAGGATCACGGTCGCCGCGAACAGCAGCACCGAGACCTCGTTGAAGACCCGGTACCAAACGTGGCCGCGCCGGTTCGTCATCTGCTCGAAGCCTCGCAGCAGCCGGCGGCAGCTCAGCTGATAGGCGATGGCGGCGGCCACGAGCGCCAGCTTGGCGTGCATCCAGCCGGCGCCGCGGCCCACGCCGAAGCCCAGCCACAGGATCAGGCCCAGCAGCAGCGCGGCCGCCATCAGGATGTTGGCGAAGCGGTACAGCCGGTGCGCCATCGCCAGCAGCCGCTCGCGCTCGGCCCGGCTGTCCGCGGGCACGGAAGCCAGGTTGACGAAGATGCGCGGCAGGTAGAACAGGCCCGCGAACCAGCTCGCCACGAAGATGATGTGCAGTGCCTTGATCCAGAGGTAGCCGGTGCCCATTCGGGCATTATCGGCAGGCGCCGACCGGGCCGGCGCACGGTGCCACCGCGGGCGGGTCGAAAAAAAGGCCCCGGTTCGCACCGGGGCCGTGAAGCCTTATCGCTGTCATCACGCTAAGGCACCTGCTCAGGGAGGAAAAGCAGGGGCGGACCGCCTTGCAGCGGCCCGCCGAAAACTAGTTTAGCGGTAAAGTGTTTGCGTCGCCAAGCGGGTCCGACGGGGCTTGTCGCGACATCCAGGGGAGAGTTCGTGAATACCCTATCCATGTATCCGGCGGCACGGCCCCGGAGGCTGCGCCGTGATGCCGCCACCCGCGCCCTGGTCCGCGAGAACCGGCTCGCGCCGGAGGACCTGATCCTGCCCGTCTTCGCACTCGACGGGCAGGGCCGAGAGGAGGACGTGGCCAGCATGCCCGGCGTCAAGCGGCGCAGCGTGGACGGCCTGTTCGCGGTGGCCGAACAGTGCCTGGCGCTCGGCGTGCCGGTGATGGCGCTGTTCCCGGTCATCGACCCGGCTCTGAAGACGCCCGATGGCACGGAGGCGCTCAACCCCGAGGGCCTGGTGCCGCGGGCGGTGCGCGAGCTCAAGAAGCGCTTCCCCGAGCTCGCGCTGCTGACCGACGTCGCGCTCGACCCCTTCACCAGCCACGGGCAGGACGGCCTGCTCGACGACACCGGCTACATCCTGAACGACGAGACCGTCGACGTGCTGCGCCGGCAGGCGCTGCTGCAGGCCGAGGCCGGCGTGGACATCGTCGCGCCCAGCGACATGATGGACGGCCGCATCGGCGCCATTCGCGGCACGCTAGAGCAGGCGGGACGCATCCACACGCGGATCATGGCCTACAGCGCCAAGTACGCGAGCGCCTTCTACGGCCCGTTCCGCGACGCGGTGGGCAGCAAGGGCAACCTGGGCAAGGCCGACAAGAAGGTCTACCAGATGGACCCGGGCAACAGCGACGAGGCGCTGCGTGAGGTGGCGCTGGACATCGCCGAGGGCGCCGACATGGTGATGGTCAAGCCCGGCATGCCTTACCTGGACATCGTGCGCCGCGTCAAGGACGAGTTCCGGATGCCCACCTTCGCCTACCAGGTCAGCGGCGAGTACAGCATGCTGAAGGCCGCCGCGGCCAACGGCTGGCTCGACCACGACGCGGTGATGATGGAGAGCCTGCTCGCCTTCCGGCGCGCGGGGGCCGACGGCGTGCTGAGCTACTTCGCGCTCGACGCGGCGCGGCTGCTGCGCCGCTGACCGCTGCCGGGGAGCGACGCGGCGGCGACGCCGCGGCCCGGCGCGGGCCCGCCGCGATGCGATGATCGGCCCGTGCGAGTCTTCCACGTCACCACCGAGCAGTTCGTCGAGCTGCCCGGGCTGCCCGAGCGGCTTCCCGCGGAGGGCTTCCTCTGGATCGGCAGCGCACGGCGCGAGTTCGAGGTCCGGCACGCGGAGCTGCAGGCGCTGCTGCAGCGCACGGCCGGCGGTGCGCTCGTCGACCTGCACGTCTCGGACCTCCTGAACAACCAGCTGCCCAGCCAGTACGACTACACCTCGTGGTACGACCTGCTGGTGTTCCGGCGGCTGGCTGCCGGCGCCGGCAGCGAGGGGCTGTTCGTCGACGACCAGCGCGGCACGCTGCGCTCGGCCAAGAAGGCGCTCGAGGCGATCGACACCAGCCCGGTCGGCTTCGCGGTCTTCGACCGCGTGCTGCTCACCGTGCATCCGACCGACTGCGCAGTGCGCGAGCACTTCGCGCAGCGGCTGGGGTCGATGGCGTCCGTCCCCGAGGCGCGCGGCGCCACCCGCCTGCCCACCAGCCCGGCCGACCTGATGCTGCGCATGGTCAACCACATGGTGGACAGCTACCTCGAGCTGCGCCGCCTGCTGACCCGGCAGCTCGGCTACCTGCAGACCGAGCTGCTCGACCCGAAGAGCCGCTTCGACGACTGGCGGCTGCTGCTCGACGAGCGCAACGCGCTGCACCTGCTGGAGGACACCTGCGAGGACCAGCGCTCGGCGCTGCAGGAGTGGATCGACGCGCTGGACGAGTGGCCCGAGGAGCACGACCCCGAGCGGCGCCGCGAGCGCGAGCTGCTGCGGGTTCGCTCGCGCGACGTGCTCGAGCACGTCGAGCGCGTGCTGGGGCACGTGCGGCGCCTGGAGCAGAGCGCCGAGGTCTCGGTGCAGATGCATTTCTCCGCGCTCGGCCACCGCACCAACACGATCATGCGCACGCTGACCGTGCTGACCGCGGTGTTCCTGCCGCTGAACCTGATCACCGGCTTCTTCGGCATGAACTTCGAGTTCATGCCGCTGATCCACACCAGCGTCGGCTTCTGGGTCGCCGTCGGCCTGATGCTGTCGGTCGGGCTCGGCCTGGGCTGGTTCTTCTGGCGCAAGCGCTACCTGGGCGGCAACGAGCGATGACCCTCGACCGCCGCCAGCTCGTCGTGCTGGTGCTGCTCACGCTGGTCTGGGGCCTGAACTGGCCCGTGATGAAGCTCGGCGTCAGCGGCTGGCCGCAGGAGCCCCGGACCTATCCGCCGCTCACCTTCCGCGCGCTGTCGATGCTGCTCGGGCTGCCGGTGCTGGGCGCCGCGCTGCTGTGGCTGAAGGTGCCGTTCCGCGTCGGCCGCGAGCACCGCGCCGAGCTGGCGCGGCTGACGCTGGCCAACATGCTGGTCTGGCACGTCGTCATCATCGTCGCGCTGCAGCAGCTGAGCTCGGGCCGGGCCGCCATCCTCGGCTACACGATGCCGATCTTCGCCGCGCTGTGGGGCGCGCTGCTGTTCGGCGACCGTCTCGGCGGCCGCCAGGCCTTCGGCGTGGCCGCCGCCGCGCTCGGCGTCGCGCTGCTGCTCAAGAGCGAGTTCACGCGGCTGGCCGGCGCGCCGCTGGCCGCGGCCGCGGTGGTCGTCGCGGCGGCGGTCTGGGGCTACGGCACGCACCGGCTGCGCCGCTCGACGGTACCTCTGGCGCTGCTGACGATCGTGTTCTGGATGACGGCCTCCACCGCCGCCGTGATGGCGGTGCTGGCCTTCGCGCTGGAGCGCGACGCGTGGCGCTGGCCGGCCCCGCACGTCTGGTTCGCGGTGCTCTACAACGCCGTGGGCGTGTTCGGCTTCGCGCACGCGGCGTGGTTCTATCTGGCGCGCACGCTGCCGCCGGTGGCGTCGGGCATCAGCGTGATGCTGATCCCGGTGCTCGGCACCTTCTCGGGGGCCTGGGTCCTCGGCGAGCCCCTGCACTGGCAGGACTGGGCGGCGATGGTGGCGATGGTGGTGGCTATCGCCGCCGTGCTGCTGCGGCGCTGAGGCGCCCCACGGTGCGACCGCCCGGCCGCGCTATCGTCGCGGCATGAGCCCGCCGGCCGCCGGACCCCCCACCTTCTTCTGGCACGACTACGAGACCTTCGGCCGCGTGCCGCGGCGCGACCGGCCGGCGCAGTTCGCGGGGGTGCGCACCGATCTCGAGCTGAACGAGGTGGCCCCGGCCGTCTGCTGGTACTGCCGCCCGCCGCGCGACCTGCTGCCCGACCCGGAGTCGGTGCTGCTCACCGGCATCACCCCGCAGCAGGCCGAGGCCGAGGGCCTGCCCGAGCCCGTGTTCGCCGCGCGCGTCGAGGCCGAGCTCGCCCGCGAGGGCACGGTCGGCGTCGGCTACAACAGCATCCGCTTCGACGACGAGGTCACGCGCCATCTGTTCTGGCGCAACCTGATCGACCCGTACGCGCGCGAATGGTCCAACGGCTGCGGTCGCTGGGACCTGCTCGACGTCGTGCGCTGCGCCTGGGCGCTCCGGCCCGAGGGCATCGAGTGGCCGCTCGGCGAGGACGGCAGGCCCAGCTTCCGGCTCGAGCGGCTGGCAGCGGCCAACGGCTTGGCCCACGAGGCGGCGCACGACGCGCTGTCGGACGTGCGGGCGACGATCGCGCTGGCCCGCCTGGTGCGCCAGCGGCGGCCCAGGCTGTGGGAGTTCGCGCTGCGCCTGCGCCGCAAGGAGGAGGTCTGGAGCGAGATCGGCGTCGGCCGTCCGTTCGTGCACCTGTCGGGTCGCTACCCGGTCGAGCGCGGCTGCATGGCGGTGGTGTGGCCGCTCGGGCCGCACCCCACGCACCGCAACGAGCTGATCGTCTGGGACCTGGCGCAGGACCCGCGGCAGCTCGAGGGCCTCGACGCCGAGGCGGTGCGCCGGCGGATGTACACGGCCGCCGACGCACTGCCGCCGGGCGAGGCGCGGCTGCCGATCAAGACGATCCACGTCAACCGGGCGCCCATCGTCATCGGCAACCTGGCCACGCTCGGGCCGGCCGTGGGGCGCTTCGGCATCGACCTGGCGCTCGCCCAGCAGCACGCCGCGCTCGCCGCCCGGCTGCCCGACATGGCGACGCTGTGGGCCGACGTGTTCCGGCGCGAGGCCGCGTCCGCGCCGGCGGACGTGGACGAAGACCTGTACGGCGGTTTCCTCGGCAACGAAGACCGGCGCCGGCTCGAGCGGCTGCGAGGGCTGCCCCCGGAACAGCTGGCACGCCGCGTGGCCTTCGACGATCCGCGCCTGGACGAGGTGCTGTTCCGCTACCGCGCGCGCCACTTCCCGCGCACGCTCGACGACGAGGAGCAGGCGCGCTGGGCGCGGCACTGCAGCGATCGCCTGCACGGGGGCGCCGGCGGCGTGCCGACGCTGGCGCAGTTCCAGGAGCGCGTGGACGCGCTTGCCGAGGCCGCCGCCGGGCGCGACGACGAGCGCGCCCAGCAGCTGCTGGAGGCGCTGGTGGACTGGGCGCAGGAGATCGCGCCCGAACCAGCCTGAGAGCGCCGGCCCGAGGCGCACCGGCTGGCGCGTCCGTGGCCGGCGCCGGGACGGGTGCCGCGGCTCAGCCGGCTGCCGGCGGCGCCGCGAACCAGCGCTCGCGCACGTCGGCCGGCAGCGCCGGAGCGCCCGGCAGCGAGGTGCGTTCGGCCCGCTCCAGCAACTGCCAGAAGTAGCGGTAGCTGGCGCGGTCGTGCAGCTGCTCGCGGTGCCGGATCGGCGCCCAGCGCGCGGCCTCGGCCGCCAGCAGCACCTCGATGGCCTGGTCGACCTCGGCGATCGGCGGCGCGAAGGCCTCGACGATCGGCTGGATCTGGGACGGGTGGATGCTCCACATCCGGGTGTAGCCGAGCAGGCGCGCGGCCTTGTCGGCCGCCTCGCGCAGCGCCGCCGGGTCCTTGAACTCGGTGACCACGCTGTGCGAGGGCACCTTGGCGCGGGCGTGGCAGGCCGCGGCGATCTCGAGCTTGGCCCGCACGACCAGCGGGTGGTCGAACTGCCCGTCGGCGCTCATCGCCCACTGCGGGATCGCACCGCGGTGGGCGCTGACGAAGTCCATCAGCCCGAAGGAGAGCGACTCGATGCGCGGGTGGGCGGCGATCGCGGCCACCTCGGCCAGCGCGCCGTGCGTCTCGATCAGCGCGTGCAGAGGCACGCCGGCGCCGCCCGCGGCGTCGATGGCCGCCGCGGCAGCGGCCACGTCGGCTACGCCACGCGGCTTGGGCAGCATCAGGTAGGCCGGTGGCCGGGCGCTGGCCAGCACGATCGCGAGCACCTCGGCGAAGCGGGCGTGGCCCCAGGGCAGCAGCCGGACGCCGACCCGCCCGTGGCGGTTCAGCCGCCCGCCGAGCAGCGACGCGATCAGGTGGGCATGCTCGACCTCGCCGCCAGCCGGTGCGCCATCCTCGTTGTCGAGCGTGACGTCGAACACCGGCCCCATGGCCGCCTGCAGCTCCAGGCTGCGCGTCATCCGCGGCTCGACGCCGCTGTAGTGGTCGCACACCGGCAAGGCCGGTGGCACGGCCTCCTCGGGTTCGAACAGGGCCTGGCGGGGATGCAGCGCTGCGCTCATGCCGCAATGATGGACCGGAAAGCGTCGCCGGGCGGGCGCAGGGGCGGCCGCCGGACGCGGCGGGTGCAGCAACCCCCGCTGCGCAGCGGGGGCGCCCGCTCAGAGCAGGTGCTTGACGCCGTCCTGCTCGCCGATCAGCTCGGCCAGCGTCTTGTCGATGCAGCCCTGGCTGAACTCGTCGATCGGCAGCCCCTCGACGATCCGATAGCGGCCGCCCTCGCAGGTGACCGGGTAGCCGAACATCACGTCCTTGGGGATGCCGTACTCGCCGTTGCTCGGCACGCCCATCGTCACCCAGCGGCCGCCGGTGCCGAGCGCCCAGTCGCGCATGTGGTCGATCGCCGCGTTGGCGGCGCTGGCCGCCGAGGACAGGCCGCGCGCCTCGATGATGGCCGCGCCGCGCTTGCCGACGGTGGGCAGGAACACGTCGCGGTTCCAGGCGTGGTCGCCGATCATGTCCTTGACCGACGCGCCGTCGATCGTCGCGAAGCGGTAGTCGGCGTACATCGTCGGGCTGTGGTTGCCCCACACCGCCAGCTTGTGGATGGACGCGACGGGCTTGCCGGTCTTGGCTGCCAGCTGGCTCGCCGCGCGGTTGTGGTCCAGGCGCAGCATCGCGGTGAAGTTCTCGCGCGGCAGCGAGGGCGCGCTCTTCATCGCGATCCAGGCGTTGGTGTTGGCCGGGTTGCCCACCACCAGCACCTTGACGCCGCGCGCGGCGCTGCGGTCGAGCGCCTTGCCCTGCGCGGTGAAGATCTGCGCGTTGGCCGCCAGCAGGTCGGCGCGCTCCATGCCGGGGCCGCGCGGGCGCGCACCGACCAGCAGCGCGTAGTCGGTGTCGCGGAAGGCCGCTGCCGGGTCGCTGTGCGCCTCCATGCCTGCCAGCAGCGGGAACGCGCAGTCCTCCAACTCCATCATGACGCCCTTCAGGGCCTTCTGCGCCTTCTCGTCGGGGATCTCGAGCAGCTGCAGGATCACCGGCTGGTCCTTGCCGAGCATCTCGCCGCTGGCGATGCGGAACAGCAGGGCGTAACCGATCTGGCCGGCAGCGCCGGTGACGGCAACGCGGACGGGCTTGTGGCTCATGGGGACTCTCCAGCGGGGTGGCGTGTGCGATGGCGCAGCGAGAAATTCTAGCCAGCGGGCTGACGCGACTCTTATGTCTTATGCAGGACTTCGGTGCGAGAATCCGCGGCGATGCCCGCCCGCACGGCTTCCCGCGACCCCGCTGCCGGCACCGTCCAGGTCGCCGACGCCGGCCCGACGCCGGCCTTCAGCCCGCTGTACCAGCAGATCAAGGTGCTGCTGCTGCGCAGCCTGCAGGTCGGCGAGTGGCCCCCCGGCAGCGTCATCCCCAGCGAGACCGAGCTCGCCGGGCGCTACCGGGTCAGCCAGGGCACGGTGCGCAAGGCGATCGACGAGATGGCGGCCGAGCGGCTGCTGGTGCGGCGCCAGGGCAAGGGCACCTTCGTGGCGACCCACGCCGCCGCCGAAACCCGCTACCGCTTCCTGCGCCTGACGCCCGACGCCGGCGGCCCGGCGCGCCTGGCGCGCCAGCTGCTCGACTGCCGCCGGATGCGCGCCTCGGCCGAGGTGGCGCGGGCGCTCGAGCTCAAGGCCGGCGAGCCCGTGGTCGAGGTGCGGCGGCTGCTGCTGGACGGCGGGCAGCCGGTCGTGCTGGACGACCTGTGGCTGCCCGGTGCGCAGTTCCGGGGCCTGAGCGCGGAGACGCTGGCGCGCTGGCGCGGCGCGCTGTACGAGCTGTTCGAGAGCGAGTTCTCGGTGCGGATGATCCGCGCCGAGGAGAAGATCCGCGCCCTGGCGGCCGACCCGGAGGCCGCCGCGCTGCTGGCGCTGCCGCCCGGCGCCCCGCTGCTGCTGGTGGAGCGGCGCTCGTTCACCTACGGCGAGCGACCGGTGGAGTTGCGCCGCGGCCTGTACCGCACCGAGCGCCACCACTACCGCAACGAACTTTCCTGAGACCGCGCCCGGCAGCAGCCCCGCGTAAGCAAAGCCCCATGAAATATAAACTGCAGCGTTCGGTCGCGATGCCCGCCGGGAGCGCACCGACCCCTCCACGAGCCTTCGAGCCATGCCCGAGATGAGCCCACCTGCCGCCCGAGCCCGCCCGGGCACGATGCGCCTGGTCGACGCGCTGCAGTACCGCCTGCCGCTCGCCGGCGTCGTGTCGATCCTGCACCGCGTCAGCGGAGCGCTGATGTTCGCGCTGCTGCCCTTCGTGATCTGGCTGTTCGACGTCAGCGTCAGCTCCGAGGTCAGCTACGAGCGCTTCCGCGCTGCGTTCGGCGCCGGGATCGGCTTCGTGCCTGCCTGGGGCGTCAAGCTCGTCGTGCTGGCGCTGGTGTGGGCCTACCTGCACCACGCGATCGCCGGGCTGCGCCACCTTTGGATGGACGCCACGCACAGCGTGTCCCGGGAGCAGGGCCGCTCCTCGGCGATCGTCACGCTGGCGCTGTCGATCTTCCTGACCCTGGGCCTGGGCGCCAAGCTCTTCGGCCTTTATTGACGGAGCGGCAGCGATGGCGGTCAACTACGGTTCCCGGCGCGTCGTCGTCGGTGCGCACTACGGCATGCGCGACTGGCTCAGCCAGCGCGTTACGGCGGCGCTGATGGCGATCTTCACGCTCGTGCTGCTGGTCCAGCTGCTGATGCCGGGCCCGCTCGGCTACGACAAGTGGGCCGGCATCTTCGCGGCGCAGTGGATGAAGGTGCTGACGTTCGCGGTCTTCGTCGCGCTGGGCTGGCACGCCTGGGTCGGCGTGCGGGACATCTGGATGGACTACGTCAAGCCGGTCGGGCTGCGCCTCGTGCTGCAGGTCGCGACGATCGTCTGGCTGGTCGGTTGCATGGGCTGGGCCGTGCAGGTGCTCTGGAGGTTGTAAGAGGCATGGCTACCCTTCCCAGGCGTCGGTTCGACGTCGTCGTCGTCGGGGCCGGCGGCTCCGGCATGCGCGCTTCGCTGCAGCTGGCCCGCTCGGGCCTGAACGTGGCGGTGCTGTCCAAGGTGTTCCCGACCCGCAGCCACACGGTGGCCGCGCAGGGTGGCATCGGCGCCAGCCTCGGCAACATGAGCGAGGACAACTGGCACTACCACTTCTACGACACCGTCAAGGGCTCCGACTGGCTGGGCGACCAGGACGCGATCGAGTTCATGTGCCGCGAGGCCACGCGCGTGGTCTACGAGCTCGAGCACATGGGCATGCCCTTCGACCGCAACCCCGACGGCACGATCTACCAGCGCCCGTTCGGCGGCCACACCGCCAACTACGGCGAGAAGCCGGTGCAGCGCGCCTGCGCCGCGGCCGACCGCACCGGCCACGCGATGCTGCACACGCTGTACCAGCAGAACGTGCAGGCGCGCACCAACTTCTTCGTCGAGTGGATGGCGCTCGACCTGATCCGCGATGCCGACGGCGACGTGCTCGGCGTCGTGGCCCTCGAGATGGAGACCGGCGACGTCCATGTGCTGGAGGCCAAGGTCACGCTGCTGGCCACCGGGGGGGCGGGGCGCATCTACGCGGCCAGCACCAATGCCTTCATCAACACCGGCGACGGCCTGGGCATGGCGGCGCGCGCCGGCATCCCTCTCGAGGACATGGAGTTCTGGCAGTTCCACCCCACCGGCGTGCACAACGCCGGCGTGCTGCTGACCGAGGGCTGCCGCGGCGAGGGGGCGATCCTGCGCAACAGCAAGGGCGAGCGCTTCATGGAGCGCTACGCGCCGACGCTGAAGGACCTGGCGCCGCGCGACTTCGTCAGCCGCTGCATGGACCAGGAGATCAAGGAAGGCCGAGGCTGCGGGCCGAACGGGGACTACATCAACCTCGACATGACGCACCTGGGCGCCGAGACGATCATGAAGCGCCTGCCCAGCGTCTTCGAGATCGGCCACAACTTCGCCAACGTCGACATCACGAAGGATCCGATCCCGGTGGTGCCGACGATCCACTACCAGATGGGCGGCATCCCGACGAACGTCCACGGGCAGGTCGTGGTCCCCCGCAACGGCATCCACAACGACATCGTCAACGGCCTGTACGCGGTGGGCGAGTGCTCCTGCGTCAGCGTGCACGGCGCCAACCGGCTGGGCACGAACTCGCTGCTCGACCTGCTGGTCTTCGGCAAGGCCTCGGGCGACCACATCGTCGACAGCTTCCGCAAGGCCGACAAGGCCTTCAAGCCGCTGCCCAGGGACGCCGCCGACCGGTCGCTGGCGCGGCTGGCGCGGCTCGACGCAAGCACCTCGGGCGAGTACGCGCAGGACGTCGCCGGCGACATCCGCAGCGCGATGCAGCAGCACGCCGGCGTGTTCCGCACGCAGGCCAGCATGGACGAGGGCGTCGCCCGGATCGACGCGATCCGCGAGCGCGTGATGGCGATCGGCCTGAAGGACAAGAGCAAGGTCTTCAACACCGCGCGCGTCGAGGCCCTCGAGGTCGAGAACCTGATCGAGGCCGCGCAGGCCACGATGACCAGCGCGGCCGCGCGCCGCGAGTGCCGCGGCGCGCACACCGTCAAGGACTACGAGCGCGGCGCCGACGACCCTGAGTTCCCGCTCGGGCGCAACGACCGCGAGTGGATGAAGCACTCGCTGTGGTACTCCGACGGCAACCGCCTCGAGTACAAGCCCGTCAACCTGAAGCCGCTGACGGTGGACTCGATCCCGCCGAAGGTCCGCA
>Ga0209985_10001573_pt1 | contig 22022 bp, 18 predicted proteins | sample NOAtaG_FD_187305 | JGI IMG/M metagenome (GOLD analysis project Ga0209985, IMG submission 187305) | Freshwater lake microbial communities from Lake Erie, under a cyanobacterial bloom - NOAA_Erie_Diel6S_1000h metaG (SPAdes) (version 2) | ecosystem: Environmental > Aquatic > Freshwater > Lake ...
CGGCGAAAGAAGTAGCGTCGATCGGACCGCGACGGCACCATCAGCACGCGCGACGTCGCGCAGTACGGCTCGACCGCGTACGTGACCGCGCTGCCGCAAGGCCAGCTCGCGCCCGCCGCGAGCGTCTGCGACTTGTGCACGACAGAAGGCGCTGCAATCCTCAACTCACCCGCATGGGCCCCAGCCGGCCAGCAGGACGCCGAGGTCGGCCGAGTCGGTCTGTCCGTCGCCGTTGATGTCGCCGGCCGCGGTGCCCCACGAGCTCAGCAGGACGCCGAGATCGCTCGAATCGCGCTGGCCGTCGTTGTTGAAGTCGCCCGGGCACGGTACGACCGGGGAAACCGCCGCGATCACGAGGTCGTCGAAGAACCCGAACGCGTTGTTGGTTCCAGGCGACGAATCCGTCGTCGCAAAGAGGTTCGACGCGTACACGCTGCCGGAAAGCGTGGTGGTGTGCGTCGCGACAAGCGCGCCGTTCAGGAGAAGCTTGCCCTGTCCGTTCGCGACGTTCCAGCGATACGTGAACTCATTCCACGCATTGAGCGTGGCGACGGCGCCGGTCGCCGTGCGGTTCGCCGGCGCGTAGCCATTGTTCATCAGGCTGATCGCGCCAGTCTGCGCGCTGACGAGGAAGCCGCCCGCAGTCTCGAACGAGCTCTTCGAGATCATGATGCCGAACGACGACGTCACGGTCTGACCGCTCGGAATGAAGATCTTCACCGTCGTCTCGAGCACCGAGTTGCCGCCGGCGCTCGCCGCCGCCCATTTGCCGCTGTTGAGTAGGTCAAGCCACGCCTTGGTACGACCATTGAGGAACCGCTCGGTGCAGAGGCGAACCATCTTGCCCTTGCCACCGACGGGATTCACGCCCGGCTGCACGCCTGGGCCGATCACAGATCCGGGGAGGAACGGGCTATTCGTCGATCCGCTCACAGCCCACGTGCCGGTCGGGCCGAACCATGCGGATTGGCCGCTCAGCGTGCCGGTTCCGTAGTCGTTGAAGCCTGTGACATAGATGTCGGTCGCGAAGGCGCTGACCGTGCAGGCGAGGGAAACCGCGAGAGACGCAAGGGAACGAATCATGGAGACAGCGTAGCCTCGGAATCCGCGCACCTGCACAAGACGCGTTGACCAACTGAGAAATCCGCGGCCGCGACACGCCTGGGCTCCACGCAACGTCCGAGAGGCACGCATGCGACCGCGGACGTCCTGTCCGCGATGCTTCGCGGATCGCCGGAACGCCCACGAGACGGGTTTCTAAAACTCCGCACGAAGGCTCAGCCACACGACGCCCTCGCCGTCGAGGCTTGCATCGCCGCGGTCGTTCATCGCCGCGTCCCAGCCGATCGGCGCGCGCGACGAGCGCCAGCAGGCGCCGACGCCCGCCGACCAGTTCTCGTCAAGCCGCACGCGAAGTCCAGCACCCGCCTGCCAGTCAAGCTGGCCGAGTGCATCGCGATCGCGCGGCGTCGAATCGTCGCCTGCGCTCCATCGGCGCGGACCTTCGGACATCGCCGCTTCTGCGCCGAAGTGCGCGGTCACGCCGTCGACAAGCTGGTGCCGGAGTTCCAATCCGATTGGCTGCTCCGCGCTCCAACCAACCGATGGCCCCCCATCGTCACCGATCGTGAGCGCATCGCCGGCCGACGAACCAAGCGACCATGGCTGCGAGAGCGGCTTGATGAGCTCTGCATCATCGCTCTCGCCGGCGTTCGACACCGGTCCGTCGGGCGTGATCTCCGAGACGACGCGCGCACCCGCCACGAGTGCGGCGAGTGCGGAGAATCCGAGAATGAGCGGGCGGAACCGGGGCATCCTGCCGTGACGCATGGGAGAGAGGAGGTGTTCCACAATCTCCGCTCTTGGCGAAAAAGTCTGCTGTGTTTCAGGCCCCGCGCTGCCGTCAACGGCGTGCTGGCACGGGCTCTGCCTTCCGCTCCGCCCCGTCGCCTTCCTGAACCGCCGTCCCCGTCCCTGCCTCGGCCCCAGCCCTCGCCCCCACTCCCGACTCGAGCAACAGCCGCATGGCCTCCTCCGCCGCGCCGGTCACGATGCGCGCGATTCGCTCGTGCGGCGTGGCGCTGCCGAGTTCATAGGTGATCCCCGGCGCCGCGAACGTCTCGAACGCCCACCGCTTGAACGTCCACTCCTGCACGTTGTGCGCAGCGCTCGACTCGACGGCGTAGTCGGGAAACCGCCGCGCGATCGCATCGAGCCATCGCGGCGCGAAGTTGGGCGGATCGAGCGCTGCATCTTCCGGCGGCACGTAGAAGATGTCTTTCGACGTCGCGTGGAAATCAAGCAGAAGACGCGCCTTTCGCCCGGGCACCTGCGCGAATGCGAGGATCGCGTCGCGCGCCACGCGCGTCTCGACCTGCGTGAACGGTCCCCAGTCGCGGTTTGCGTCGATGCCATCGAGCGTGCTGCGCCAGTTTCCCTCGTGGACGCCGTCCGGGTTCACCAGTGGAACGCACAGGATGCGGAAGCGCGCACGAAACGCGCGGGCGATCTCGGTGTCCGCGGCGATCGCCTCGATGAAGCGCGAGAGCCCGACGCTTCCAGAGACCTCGGGCGGATGCTGACGGCCGATCACCACGACGACCTCACGCGTGTCCGCTGCCCCGAACTCGAAGGCCCTGATGGCGCGGCCCGCCATCGACCGGCCGATCTCGCGCGGTTCGACCGAGAGACGCTTCGCCATCATGTCGGTCCATGCCTCGATCTCGGCGACGCCGATCAGATGGTTGCTCGCGACGATCGTCGGCGCGGGCCCCACGCGGACGCGCAGCACGCACTCCTTCGCACCCTCGCCGCCCTCCCAGTCCTTGGTGGCGACGCGCTCGAAAGGCCCGCCGTCCCGCGAGACGTGCGGCCGCGGCCGCGACTTGCTCGCCGTGATCACGATGCGCACCGTGATCTCGCGCTCGACGGCGCTCGTCACGCGGAACGCAAACCACGGGCTCGGGTTGATCGGGAGATTCTCGGGGCTTGAGACGATCTTGTAGTCGAGCGGACCGACGCGCTCGCAGGCATTCACGCGGGCGCCGCTGAACTCGTTGTCGATGGCGACCGAACCGCCCTCCTCCTCGAAACTCCAACTGCGCCGATCCTGAAGAGGGAAGATCTCGCGTCTCTTCGGCGCGTCTGCCTCGACGGCCGTTCCCTGCGCGGATACGCCCACGGTCGCCGACATCGCTGCAAACAGCGCGAGAAGAAGGAGCGCGGCGGTTGCGCGGCCCCCTCGGAAGGTCGTACCAAGAGCGCCGGCGATCGACATGGCGGCAAGATACATCGACACCCACCCTCACCATCGGCCGCGCCCCTTGCTACCTTTCCCGCCATGTTCCTTTCAGCAACCTGCGCGCTCGCCGCCGTGCTTCTCTCCGCTCCGCCCGCCACCGAGACCGCCCCGCCCGCCGCTGCGCCGGCGCCGGCCGCCAAGCCGTCGCCCCGCGCGCCGGCCGCCCCCGACGCGGCGCTCGCGCCGCTCGGGTTCCTCGAGGGACACTGGGTCACGACGCTGCCGAATGGCATGGTCAGCGAGGAGTCGTGGCTTCCCGTTCGCGGCAAGTCCATGCTTGGCAGCTTCCGCCAGACGCGGCCCGACGGAAACCCGGCGTTCTTCGAGTTCACCCAGGTCGTCGCCACCGACAAGGGCGTGGTGCTTCGTCAGGTGCACGTCCACTCGCGCTTCGAGACCGATGAGCGCCGCAAGGAGCCGATGTTCCTCAAGCTCGCGAAGGCAGAGGACGACGCAGCGACCTTCGTGCCGGTCGGCGACGGGGAGTTCGGCGAGGGAACCAGCTCGCACGCGGGCGATCTCGCGAGCGTCACCTACGCGCGGACGAAGGCGGAGGACGGATCCGACCGGCTCACGCTGCGGATCGAGTCGCGACCGGTCAAGGACCCGAAGAAACCCGACGCCGAACCACAGCCGCAGGTGATCGAGATCACGATGAAGCGCGCATCCTGAGCCGGTTTGGGCGGGAGACGCTGGCGTCGCCCCCGACTTCGGCCGATCAATGAACACCGAAACGCGCATGGCGATCTCGATCCTCATCCTCACGCTCAACGAAGAGACGAACATCGGCGCGTGCCTTGATGCGCTCGCCGGATTCGACGACGTGATCGTCTTCGACAGCATGAGCAAGGACCGCACGGTCGAGATCGCGCGCGCGAAGGGCGCGCGCATCGTCGAGCGTCCGTTCGACAACTGGGCGGCCCATCAGAACTGGGCGATGGACAACATCGCGTTCAAGCACCCGTGGGTGTTCTATCTCGACGCCGACGAGCGCATGACGCCGGAGCTGCGCGAGGAAATCCTGGAGATCGCCCGCAACGCCGCGCGCCCCGAGGTCGCCTTCTACTGCGGCCGGAAGAACTTCTTCCTCGGCAAGTGGATCCGCCATGCCATGCCGCCCGGCATGATCATGCGCTTCTTCAAGCCGGGGCGTATCCGCTTCGAGCGGCTCGTGAACCCGGTGCCGGTCATCGACGGCCCGCACGGCTACCTCCGCAACTACTTCGAGCACTACAACTTCTCGAAGGGCATCACCGAGTGGTTTGACAAGCACAACAAGTACAGCCTGTTCGAGGCAATGGAAGGCATGAAGCTGCGCGAGAGGCCGGTCGGCCTCGGAGCGCTCTTCGCGGGAGATCGCTTCGAGCGACGGCGCGCGCTGAAGGAGCTGAGTTTCCGGCTGCCGCTGCGGCCGCTCGTCAAGTTTCTCTACATGTACGTGCTGAAGCTCGGCTTCCTCGACGGCCGCGCCGGCTACACCTACTGCAAGCTGCAGGCGATGTACGAGTACATGATCGTCGTGAAGATGCGCGAGCTCGAGCGCAAGCAGCGCGGGCTCCCGGTCTGACGCGCGCCGCGCCTCAGCCCTTCGCTGGGGTTTCTCAGCGCTTCGCTGGGGTTTCTCAGCGCTTCGCTGGGGTTTCTCAGCCCTTCGCTGCGGTTTCTTCGAGCATCAACATCATCTTGAGCGCGAGGTTCGTGCGGTCGTAGTTCTGCGCGCCCTTGAGGCAGTTCGCGCGGAACGACTCGAGCTCGGCGGGATTCGAGCGGAGCCGCGTGAGCGCCGCACAGAGCTGGTCGACGTTCTCCGGCTCGAATGGAATGCCGGCGCCTTCCTCCTGCACGATCTCGGCGCTCTCGCCTTCGACGCCGTGCAGCACGGGAAGCCCCATGCCCATCGACTCGAAGAGCTTCGATGGGATGACGGTCGTGAAGAGCTCGGCCTTCTGGAGATGGATCACCGACACGTCGAGGATCGACCAGTACCGTGGCACCTCGGCCTTGGGCACCGAGTCGATGAAGACGACGTTGTCGAGCTTCTTCTCGGCGGCCATGTCGCGGACATGCTGCTTGCGCGCGCCATCGCCGAGGAAGAGGAACACGATGCCGGTTCCGCGCAGGCGGTCCGCCGCTTCGACGAGCGTCTCGAGGCCGTGGCAGAGTCCGTGCGTGCCGATGTAGCCGGCCACGAACTTGCCCTCGAGGCCGAGCTGCGCCGTCAGCGCGGCGTCCTTCGGCCTCGGCTTGAACTGCGAGATGTCGACGCCGTTCGTCACGACTTCGATCTTCGAGCCGTCGATGCCGCGTCGGATGAGGTTCGCCTTGAACGACTTCGTCACCGAGATGACCTTCGCAGCGCGTCGGTAGAGGAAGAGCTCGAGTTTCTCGAGCATGTCGATCGCGAAGCTGCTCTTCATGGCGCCGACGGCCTTGATGGCCTCGGGCCAGAGGTCGCGGAGTTCGAAGATGTACGGCCGGGACTTCACCAGACCGGCGACGTACGCCGCACAGGCCGTGAAGAACTGCGGCGACGTGCCGACGATGACATCGACCTTGCGGATGAAGAGGCTGGCGATGGTCGCCGAGACCATGTAGCTCTGGTAGTCGAGGACGCGGCGGAGGAAGCCCTCGTTCGCGGTGACGTACGACCACACGCGCACGACCTCGATGCCCTCGATGGTCTCGCGCTGCCAAAGCCTGTTGCGGTACCCGTCGAACACCTTCCCCTTCGGGAAGTTCGGCGCGCAGGTGATCACCGTGACCTTGTGGCCATGCTTCACCCACTCGCGGCAATGCTCGAACGTGCGGCTCGCCGGAGCGTTCACTTCAGGCGGGAAGTTGTCGGTGAGGAAGAGGACGTGCACGGCGACCACGCGATGAAGATGCGGGTCGTGGCTCGATTGAAGCGGGCCACGACCTTCGCGATCGGCTCAGACACGCCGAACCGCGGATGGTACATCGACCGAGTTACCCGCCACTCTGCACCCTCAGCCTTCAGATTCACGGTGAGAACTCTATTGGACGCGCAAAGCCCTCCGCCGTCCGCATCGACTCGGACCTCGAACCCCGGGGCAAAGTGCCAATGCGACTCAGCCCTGCTGTCGAGGCCCTGAGCCTCGTGGCTGTCGGCGAGGCTGTCTGCGATGGTGTCCGCGATGGCCAAACGGCCGTCCACGGACAGCCGCCACTCCCGGCGGTGGATGGCGCCGCCCGGAAGGCGCAGGAAGCCGTCGTGGGCGCCCGTTACCGAGGCAGAGCGACCGTCGGGCGCGACCGACGCAGAGGCCCCGGAGACGCGCGCCCGGCGGGCCACGCGGAAGCCGCCCCAGACTTCGGAACTGTCGGCGCCGTCGAGGGTCACGGTGTTGTGGGCGGCGGTCCCGCGCTGGCGGAGCCGCTCTGGGCCGAGGCCGTACTGAGAGACGCCGCTGTTCACGAGGATCCGCTGGCCACCGACGGAAAGCTCGAACGAGAGCGTGTCGGCGTGGGCGTGGCCCGGAAGGTAATCGGGGCCGATGTCACCGACATCGACGATGAGCACGGCGTCGCCTGCGTCGAGCCGCGTGAAGCCGCTGGCCTTGAACTCGCGTGCACGCGCGACGCCCGCAGCTGCGCCGGGTGCCGTCGCGACTGGCGGATATTCCAGGCGCGACGCATAGGCGATCAGTTCGCTCCTCGTCGGCGCGACGCCGCCCGCGCTGTCGTTGAAGAACGAGATCTCGCCGTCGGGGTGCGTCACGCCATCGAGGAACTCGAGCATGGGCGCGATCCGTCGCGAGACCGACGACTCGTCGTCCGGCGCGCAGACGCCGCTCCACACACGCATGGCGTTGAGGAGGTCGAGCATGTCCTCGACCGCGAGCGCGTGATACATGGGCGAACGCTCGAACTGCCCGCCATCTGCGAGGATCTGCTCGGGAATCTCGGCGCGCAGGATGCGCCAACCGGCCTCGCGCCAGCCGTCGGCCTCGGCGCCCTCGAAGCAGAGTCCGGCGAACACCAGTGCCTTCGCATTCACGAAGAGATGGTTCCCGAGGAGATGCCACTCGAGGCGCTTCGACAGGAAGCGAGCCTGCGCCGCCAGGCTGTCGAGCATGCCGGGAACAGGCTCGTTTCCTGCGCGAATCCACTTGATCCAGTTCACGATGCGCAGCGACGTCGGATACGGCTCCCATGCCGTGCCCTTGCCAGGCGGGCACTCGCGCATCCAGCGCGCGATCAGGTCGCGATGCCACGAGACGCGATCGGCCGCGCCGTGCGCGCACAGATCGTCGAAGTAGTGCAGGTTGTAGCGCCAGAGCTTCGCGAGCTCCTTGTCGTCCCAGCCGTGCAGGTCGAGATCGCGCTCGACGTCGAGAAAGCGCATCTGCGTCGGGGTGACGAGGCTCTGCTCGCGCCGCGCGGGCGAGACCCACGCGTCGCTCGACGCCCGCAGCGCGGGTGCCGGACGCAGGTCGGGCCTCGGCTTCGCCAGCCTGAACCGCACGCGCCCGTACACCTGCACTGGCTTGAGCCAGCGCACCGTGTGCCAGAACCGCAGTGCCTTCGCGATGACGTTCATGTCTTGCCCTGTGCGCGCCGCAGCGGAGCGGCCACGATCCTACGCAAGCAACTTCTCGAGATGCGCGACGATGCGCTCGCTCGTCTTGCCGTCCCAGAGCGGCGGAATGCCGCCCTTCTTCCACTCGCCCGCAAACAGGCGGTCGAGCGCGGGCTTGAGCGCCGCGGGGTTCGTTCCGATCAGTTCGTTGGTGCCGAGTTCGATCGTCTCGGGCCGCTCGGTGTTGTCGCGCATCGTGAGGCACGGCACGCCCATCACCGTCGTCTCCTCGGTGATGCCGCCGGAGTCGGTGATGACGGCCTTCGCGTGCTTCACGAGATAGTTGAACTCGAGGTAAGGCTGCGGATCGACGAGCTTGAGACTCGCGGGAAGGCCGCCCATGTCGCGCATGGTCTTCGCCGTACGCGGATGCACCGGGAAGACCACCGGCTCGCCGCGCGTTCCCGCGATGATCGCGTCGAGCAGCTTCGTGAAGGTGCTGCCAGAGTCGACGTTCGCGGGGCGGTGCATCGTCATCACGAAGTAGGACTTCGTCTTGAGGCCGAGCTCGTCGAAGAAGGCGGGCTTCGTCAGCCTGTCCATGTTCGAGCGCAGCGTGTCGATCATGGTGTTTCCGACGAAGAAGATCCGGTCGTCGGAAATGCCGCCGCTGCGCAGGTTGCGGTTCGCGTGCTCGCTGGTGGTGAAGAAGTAGTTGGTGATCGAGTCGGTCACCATCCGGTTGATCTCCTCGGGCATCGTCCAGTCGCCCGAGCGGATTCCCGCCTCGACGTGCGCGACCTTGACCCAGAGCTTCTGCGCGGCGATCGCGCAGGCCATGGTGCTGGTGACGTCGCCGACCACGAGGCAGAGCGCCGGCTTCTTCTCGAGCAGCAGCTTCTCATATCGCGTCATGATCGACGCGGTCTGCTCGGCATGCGAGCCGGAACCGACCTCGAGGTTGACGTCAGGCGCGGGGATCCCGAGCTGCCGGAAGAAGTCGCCCGACATCTTCTCGTCATAGTGCTGGCCGGTGTGCACGAGCCGATAGCGGATCGGGCCGCCCTGCTTCTCGCGCGCCTGGATCGCGTGGATGATCGGCGCGATCTTCATGAAGTTCGGACGCGCGCCTGCGATGATGTCGACAAGAATTGTGCTCATGCTGTCACCGTGTCGTGGATGCCGGGGGTGCCGTCTTCAGCGGCTCGTACGCGCGAGATCGGCTGCGGCGATGGTCGCCTCCGCCACCTCGATCAGTTCCTCGAATGGAATCGGCGACGCGCCGCCCGCAGCGACCGCGTCGACGAACGCCGCAGCGCAGGCCTTCTGGCCCTTGTCCTGACGCCAGAGGTTCATCTTCGAGAACTTCGGCCAGCCGAAGCCGGTCATCTTGCGGAAGTTGTCGAGCTGGATGACGCGGCCTTGCGCGAAGACCTCGACGCGCTCCTTCGGGAACGCCTTCGAGCCATTGGAGAGGTAGTGAATGGTTCCGATCGATCCATCGGCGAAGCCGAGATCGATGGACACGGTGTCCGCCGACTTCGACTCCATCGCGTGCGCGGTGACGCGCGTGATGCGCTCGCCCGCGAGGAAGCGGAGGAGATCGATGAAGTGGCAGCCTTCGCCGACAATGCGGCCGCCGCCGACGTCGCGATCCTGCGTCCAGTGCTCGGCGGGAATCGCGCCCGCATTCACCGTCATGATGAACGCCTTCGGCCCGCTCGCGCCCTTGAGGAGCGACTTGAGCTTCGCGACCTGCGGCGCAAAGCGCCGGTTGAAACCGACCATGACGAGCGGCGCGGCGCCCTTCGCGGCTGCCTCGGCGTGCGCGGCCTCGATCTCGCGGAGTTCCTCGGTCTTCAATGCGATCGGCTTCTCCACGAAGACGTGCTTGCCCGCGCGGATGGCCTGGCACACCATCGACGCATGCGAGTCGTGGCGCGTCGAGATCACGATGGTGTTCACGCTTGCGTCGCGGAACACGCCGTCGGTATCCGTGGTCGTCGACTCGAAGCCGAACTTGCGCCCCGCGTGCAGGCCGCTGACGCCGCCGCTCGAGGCGACGGTGCGCAGCCGCGCGCCGGCTTCCTTGAACGCAGGGATGAGCACGGCCGTCGCGTAGTTGCCCGAGCCGATGAAGCCGATCGAGGTCGCCGCCTTCGCGGGCGGAGTCGCCGGCTTCGGAAGCTCGACCGAGGTCCGCCGCACGTCGACGTCTGGCTTGTCCGCGACCGCTGGATAGTCGAGAAGGATGCCGAGGCTCGGCGCGCCACCCGTCACGAGTTCGTAGACCTCGACGGCATTCTCGATCTTGTAGCGGTGCGAGATCAGCGGCTTCACGTCGAGGCGCCCGTCCGACATCATGTCGAGCACGGCCTCGAAGTTGCGCTGCTCGGTCCAGCGGACGAAGCCGACGGGATAGTCGTTGCCGCGCTCCTCGTAGTTCGGGTCGTAGCGGCCGGGGCCGTACGAGCACGAGACCTGGAAGGTGAGTTCCTTCTCGAAGAAATCAGCGCGCGAGAGCTCGAGCCCCGTGACACCGACGAGCACGATGCGGCCACGCTTGCGGCACATGAGCGCAGCCTGGTGCATGGGCTCGTTCGACTTGGTCGCGGCGGTGATGATGACCGCGTCGACGCCGCGGCCGCGCGAATAGGCCTGCGCCGCTGCGACGGGATCCTGTCCCGCGGCGAGGTTCACCACGTCCGCGCCGAACTTCTTCGCAAGCTCGAGCTTCTCCGGGTCGAAGTCGAGGCCGAGCACCCGGCAGCCGTGGGCGCGCAGCAGCTGCACGGTCACGAGGCCAATGAGGCCGAGGCCGGTGACGACAACGGTCTCGCCGAGCGTCGGCTGGACGAGGCGGATGCCTTGCAGCGCGATCGCGCCAAGCACCGTGAACGCAGCTTCGTCGTCGGTGACGCCGTCAGGGACGCGCGCCGTCAGGTTGACCGGCACGCACACGGCTTCGGCGTGCTTGCCGTTCGAGACGATGCGATCGCCGGGCGCATAGCCCACGAGGCCGCTGCCAGCCTCGAGCACGCGACCCACGTTGCAGTAGCCCAGCGGCAGCGGCTGGTCGAGCTTGTTGAAGACGGCCTCGAGCGTCGGCATGAGGCCGTCGGTCTTGATCTTGTCGAGCACCATGCGCACCTTGTCGGGCTGCTGGCGCGCCTTCTCGATCCATCCGGCCTTGCCGAACTCGACGAGCATGCGCTCGGTGCCAACCGACACCAGCGTGCGCGAGGTGCGGACGAGCAGATGGCCGCGCTTCGCCGCCGGGCACGGAACCTCGGCAACTTCGGTCGAGCCGTTCTTGAGGGACTGCAGGATCTGTTTCACGGATTTCTCGTCGGAAGGCGTGTATGCGGAGACCGCGGAGGGTCGGTTGTATCGGCGTTTTCTAGGGTCGCTGTGCCCGAAAATAGGGCTTCCGAGCCAACAGCGATCACGCACCGCGCCTGGGTTTGCTCGCGGAACTCGGGTTTCTCGGACACTCGAACGCCAGCCGTGGCTTCGGGCCTATTTGACGCAGTCGATCAGCATGAAGAGGCCGCGATCCTTCGCGACAATCTTGAAGAGCCACCGTGGCCAGATCCGCCGCGCAAGATCAAGCAATGCACCCTGATGGCGCTGCCCGGCGCCGGACGTCAGCAGATCCCCGTGCGTGAGCACGGTGCGGATGCGGACATGGCTGAAGCCTTCGCACAGCGCCCGCGCGCCGGCCACGGTGTAGGCCTTCGTGCCAGGGCTCTCGAGATACTTGCTGTAGATCTCCTCGAAGCTCGTGAACGGCCGGCCGCGGAGCAGCGCATACCGCATCCACAGCATGAGCCCGATCAGGCTCCACTTCGAGTAGATCATGATTCGGGCGTTGCCGCCGGGCTTGAGCACGCGAAGCACCTCGCGGAACGCCTTCTGCGTGTTCGGGCTGTGATGCAGAACGCCCCAGGAGTAGACGACGTCGAACGTCCCGTCGGCGAACGGCAGGTTCTCCGCATCGCCCACCTGAAGGTTCGACTTCAAGCCGAACAACTCAAGCCGGCGCGTCGTGTGCTCGATCGCGCGCGGCGTGAGGTCGATGCCGTTCATCTCCGCCTTGCCTTCCGCAAACGATTGATGGTCGGCGCCGAGGCCGACCCCGATCTCGAGGACCCGAAGCCCTGCGGTGCGACTGAAGCCGGCGAATTCGGGAATGTAGGGCTCAAGCCGATAACGCTCGCGGCGCTGGGTTTCGTAGCCCTCGCGCTCGACGCTCGGCAACAGGAGCTCCTCGCCGCATGACGCGCGGTTCCAGAAGTCCTTGACCTGGGCCTTCTCACTCTCCATGCGTTTCTCTTTCGGCTCGCCCGGCTCCGTCGATGAACCTCCGGCACCAGACTTCAATGCAAAGGAGCGAAAGAATCGTGTAGGAAGCGTCGATTCTGCCCGTTTGGTTCAACGAAACCAGGCGCTCGACCGCCGCTGGGTCGAAGAGACCCCTCCGGCGAAGACTCGCCTCTCCGAGCAGGTCGCCGACGAGGGGACGCAGCTCGTCGCACATCCACTTTCGCACCGGCGCGCCAAATCCCGACTTCGGCCGGTAGATCACGTCGTGCGGGAGATACGGCTCCATCGCCTTCTTGAACACCCACTTGCCCACGCCGCCCTTCTGCTTGACGCCTGAGGGAATGCGGGCCGCAAAGTCCACAAGCTCGAGGTCGAGCAGCGGCACGCGCACCTCGACGCCGACCGCCATCGACATCTTGTCGGTGTAGGGAAGGTTGTGGTCGCTCAGGAAGAAGCGCTGCTCGATCGCAAGCATGCGCTCGATTGGAGGCACGTCGGCGCCGAGCGGTGCGATGAAGTCGAGCAGCGTGGTTGACGCGGAATGGCCCGCGAGCGCCCTGCGGGCGTCCTCGCTGAAGAGCGCGAGGATCTCGGCCTCGCGCGCCCAGCGGAAGTAGTTCACGATCCGTTCGTCGCCGTCGAGACCGGCGCCATTGGCGACCTTTGCGATCCGGCGCAGCCACGGCCGGCGTTGGTCGAGGCGCGACGTCGCAGACTCAAGCAGGCCGCGCGCACCCTTCGGAATCCAGTCCCAGTAGCGCTGGAGTTCGAGTGCGTGATGCCTGCGGTATCCCGTGAAGAGGTCGTCGCCGCCGGCGCCCGAGAGCAGCACCTTCATGCCGCTCTTGCGCGCGAGCTCGCAGATATACAGCACGTTCAGCGGCGCGGGATCCGCAAGCGGCTCGTCGAGCTGCCACACCATGCGCTCGATGTCGCCGGCCATGCGGCTCGCCTGGATCTCGACGGTGTGGAGCTTCACGCCGAGATGCTTGGCGACCTTCTCCGCGTAGGGAAGGTCGTCCGTCACGCCGTCCTCGGTTCCGCCGACCTGCCGGATCGTGAAGCACTGGAGATCGGGCGCGATTTCCCGGGCAAACGCCACGATGGCGCTCGAGTCGAGTCCACCGGAGAGGAACGCGCCGACTGGAACGTCCGCGACCATCTGCCGCTGCACCGCCGCACGCACGTGGCGCTCGACGCCCTCGACCGACTGCTGCTCGGAAAGGTCGCGGGCGATGCCTCGGAAGGCCGGCAGCTGGTACCAGGTGAAGCGCCGCTCGATCCTGCCGGCGCGCAGCACCATGGCTTCGCCTGGCAGCAGCTTCCGCACCGCCTTGAGCGGCGTGCCCTCGCCCGGACACCAGAGGAACGTGAGGTAGCGGTGGATCGCGGCCACGTCGAGTTCCCGAAGTCCGGGCACGAGACGCAGCAAGCCCTTGATCTCGCTCGCGAAGGCGACTCCACTCGGCTGCTCCGTGTAGTAGAGCGGCTTGACGCCGAGCGCATCGCGCGCGACGAGCGTCGTGCCTGATCGCGCGTCGAAGATGGCGATCGTGAAGATCCCGTTCAGGCGCGCGAGCATCTTCTCGCCTTCGTCGAGATAGAGGTGGAGAATCACCTCGGTGTCCGAGTGCCCGCGGAAGGAATGCCCCTTCGCCTCAAGCTCCTTGCGGAGTTCGCGGTAGTTGTAGATCTCGCCGTTGAAGACGAGCTGTACCGCGCCATCGAGCGCCTGCATTGGCTGGTGCCCGAGCGGCGAGAGATCGATGATCGAGAGCCGCGTATGCCCGAGCCCGACACCCGCTGCGTCGTTGAAGAACACGCCCGAGTCGTCCGGGCCACGATGACAGATCGCACGAATGCCGCGCTCGAGCGACCCGTGTTCAAAACGGCCTACGTAACCGATGATGCCGCACATCGCGATGGGTTCTCTGGGGGCCGCTTGAGCAGGGTCGGGAACATCGCCGCGCCTCGCGGGGTGCGCGCGGTCGGGGAGACGAATGTACTCCTCTATCGGCAGGTTCGGTTCACGGATCAACCAAATCGCGACGGTGAAAGAGCGTCCGAACGGGCGGTTTTCGCGCTTCAGGCGGTGAACGAGAGCCCAGGGCTTCGCAGCGAACTGCGGCGATCACGCGCCGTGATCGGATCGCTGAAGGGCGCCGCCCGCACACCCTCGGGCGCAGCCCGTACACACTCGGGCGCAGCCCGTACACCCTCGGGCGCAGCCCGTACACCCTCGGGCGCAGCCCGTACACCCTCGGGCGCAGCCCGTACACCCTCGGGCGCCAACAAAGTGATTTCGACCATCCCCGGGAGTCCATCGGCGGTCCGCGGCTGCGGGTTGTCGCCGTGGAGATGCACGAGGACAGGCAGGCGGGGAAGCGCACGCAAGATCGGGTTGAAGCGGGCGGAATCGTGCGGATCTTCGCCGAACTCGACGACGAGGATGTCGATACGCCCTTCCCACTCCTCGAGGCCCGGAAGCACCGCGTGCTCGCCTCCTTCGAGATCCATCTTCACGAGAGCGCGCCAAGCGGCCGACCCGCGCGAGATCCGGCGGTCGGATCGCGTGCGACAGCGACAGATCGATCGGTTCGTTCGACGTGGCCAAAGGCACGTCGCGATTCCACGCCGTTGGGCTACGCTGTCTGCATGCTGCGAATTCTCGCTCTCTGCGCGTCCGTCCTGACGCTCGCCATCTCCGCCTTTGCACGCGCGGCCGACGACGCCTCGACGCTTCCGAAGGTCGACCCCGCCGCCATCAAGGCCGACATCGTCGCCTTCTCCACCGACGAGATGAACGGCCGCTACTTCCGGAGCGAGGAGGGAGCGCGCGCGGCGACGTGGCTTGCCGACAAACTGGCGGCGGCGGGCGCCAAGCCGCTCGAGGGCCGTGACTCGATGCTCGTCCCCGTCGCGAAGTTCCCGGCGGCCGCGCCGAACGTCGTCGCGTGGCATCCGCCCAAAGGTGCGCAACTGGGCGCGGACTCGAGCGGCGAGTTCATTCTCGTCACCGCGCACTTCGACCATCTGCCGCCCGCGCGCACCGGCGAGGACCGCATCTACAACGGCGCCGACGACAACGCGAGCGGCGTCGCGGGCATGATCGCGGTGGCGAACGCGCTCCGCGACGACGCCTTGAACGTCGGCGTCGTCTTCGTCGGGTTCACGGGCGAGGAAATGGGCCTGATCGGAAGCCGCGCGTTCCTCGAGGAGGAAACGCTGCCGCCTGCGCGCATCCGCGGGCTCTTCAACATGGACATGATCTCGCGTCAGCCGGACGGCGCGATCAGGCTCGACGGCGGACCAAAGGGCAAGGTGCTGGTCGATCTGCTCGTGCGGCTCGCGCCCAAGGTGCCGATCGAGATGAAGGTCGACACGCATCCCGACTGGCTCGACCGCAGCGACCAGGGCCCATTCCTGCGCGCGGGGATTCCCGCTGTTCTGTTCAGTTGCGAGGACCACGAGGACTATCACAAGGTGAGCGACCACGCCGACAAGGTCGACGAGCAGCTTGCCGCGCGTACCGCCACGCTCGTCGCACTCGCAGTTCGAACCTACGCGAAGGAGATGGCGCCGCGGTTCATCGTCTCGCCTGTGCTCGGCGCCGATGGCAAGCCGACGCGCGCGATCCGCGTCGGGCGCACGTTGCCGAACGCGCCGTACTGGCAGGCCGCCACGCGGCGCAACGCCGACCGCGGCCTTGACGCGGCGGTCGTCGCGGCGCTCGCGAAGGAAACCGGCTGGAGCTTCGAAGAGAAGCAGGTTTCTCCGAGCGAACAAGCCGCGGCACTTGCTGCCGGCGAGGTGGACATCGTGCTGAACGGCGCGTCGGCTGCGCTTGCGAACATCGCAGGCCTCTCTCGACCGATCGCCGCGATCGAGCCCGCCTACCTCTCGGCGAGCGGTCCGGCGCTGCTTGTCGCGAAGGACTCGCCCATCACGAGGGAGAACGATCTGTCGGCCCTGCGCATCGTGGCCCGCGCGAACTCCACCGCCGCGCTTTTCCTCGCATCGCAGCATCCGAATGCGAAGCCGCTGTTCTCAACCGAGCCGGAAGGCGCGCTCGCGACGAAGATCACGAAGGGCGAGCTCGATGGCCTCGCGGGCGACGCGCTGGCGCTCGAGGCACGCGCCGCGCGCGATCCGGCGTTCCGTGTGGTCCGGCTCTCCCCGGAGCCGACCGTGATCCTCTGCCGCGCCGACGACGCTGCGCTGCGCGAGGCCTTGGCTACCGCTGTGACAGCGCTCGTCAAATCGGGCGAACTCGCAAGAATCAGCGAGAAGTACGCGGCAACCACGGGCGCGGCCGCGAACAGGCAGTAGACCCGCAGGAGGTGCGTCCGATGCCCGATGCCCGTCGACGGATGCCCCAGTGGCTGCTTTGGACGATTCTGCTGGCATGCACCGGCTGGTGCCTGACGCGCCTCGGCAGCGTCCTTCTGCCGATCAGGACGGGCAGGATCGAGCCGGTCAAGGTGATCGCCTCCTTCACGCATGATCCCGACGCGGGCACGCCGCCCTGGCGTGCGACGCTGGTCGATCGCGACATCCCTCCGCGCGAGATTTCCGAAGACGTGTGGGCAGGAGTCTTCTCGCGAACGACATCGGACTTCGGGATTCCCTACCCGATCTTCAAGACCCGTCCAACGCTCCTGATCCGCGGCGCGCCACCGGTATCGGTGCCCCTGCTCTCGACCGAGGACGCTGCCGCGCTCCTCTACGCGGAGTTCGCACGGCTTCCTGAGAACGCCGACACCTTCATGGTCGCCTTGCGCGACAGATTTTTGGAGACGCAGGCTCCCCGCCGCCTCTCGAGCGAACTCGATCCTGTCGCGATCGCGGACATGGCCAGCTTTCTTCTCGCGGCCGCAGGTGCGCTGCTCGCCTCCTGGCGCCTGCAACGCATGCATGCCGCGCGAACCGTGCCCCCGGATGCGCCGTGCAACGGAGGATCCGGACAAGCAAGTACGATCCGCCGATGACCACGGCCCTCGGCCCGGAACACGCCGCGCTTGATTCGCGCATCTCGCTCATGCGCACGCTCGCCGACCGCGCGGGAACGGTGGCGATGAAGCACTTCCAGTCGCGTTCGCTCGCCGTGCACGCGAAGGCCGACGCGTCGCCCGTCACCGAGGCGGATCTCGAGATCGAGTCGCTGCTGCGCGGCCAGATCCGCGCCGACTTCCCGAACGACGGCCTGCTTGGCGAAGAGCATGGCGCCGAGGAAGGCACCAGCGGCTACCGCTGGGTGATCGATCCGATCGACGGCACCATCGCGTTCGCAGCGGGTGTCCCGCTCTTCGGAACACTGATCGGGCTTGAGTTCGACGACCGTGCCTCGCGCATCGTGGTGGCGGGAATCTGCGCGATGCCCGCGCTCGGCGAGAACGTCTGGGCGGCGCGCGGTCACGGCGCGTGGTGGGAACGGCGCGGCGCCGATGGCGCGATCCACCGCACCGCCGCGCGCGTGCGCGCTGCGGTGCCGCTTGCGAACGCGCTCGTGTGCACGACGGGCCTCGAGTACTTCGAGCGCGCGGGCCGCAGCGACGCGCTTGTCGAGGTCGCGCGCGCCGCCGGGCGCGTGCGCGGCTGGAGCGACTGCTACGGCGGAGTGCTCGTTTCCACCGGGCGGGCCGACGCGTGGTTCGACCCCGTGATGAACCCGTGGGATTCCGGCCCGTTTCCGATCATCTTCTCGGAAGCCGGTGGCGTCTTCACCGATTGGCATGGCCGCGCCGACATTCACGGCGGCAGCGCCGTGGCGGCATCGCGTGGATTGCACGCGGAACTCCTCGCGCTCCTGCAGCGCGGGGCGCCGGACAACCCCGCCTGATCGCGCGGGGCAGCCCGGTCCGAAAACGAGTTCCACGTGCGATATCTCGGTGGGTCGTGCGAATCGCGCCGTTTGGTTTGACAAGCCCGAGATGCGCGTCACAGTTGTGACGAGGTTCGGTCGCCGAGCCGCGCCGGAGGCAACTCCGCGCGCGTCGGGCCGCGCCGCATCCGTGTCGCCACATGAGGAGGGAAAAGAGATGAGGTCCACCGCCAACGGTTGTTGTATCGCCGCCATGAGCGCGGCCGCCGCGCTCACGGGCGCGGCTTCCGCCGACATCACCTTCACGCTCGACAACACGTCCTTCTCGGGCTGGAGCTTCTCCCGCTTCGTCGACTACAGCCAGTTCAACATCGTCGGCACGCTGACCGGCGCGTCGATCAATGTCGTACTCAACGGTTCGGTCGACAGCACGTACGCCGATGATCTCTGCGTGTACGTCGACGTCGAGCCGATCGCCTCGAATGGACTCCTGCAGATCGGCGGCTTCAACAGCCTGAACGCCGCGCAGCGCTTCTCCTGGCCGAGTGGCAGTTCCTCGAACGCCGGAACGACGGCGATCGGGACCGTGAACCTTGCATCGACGCTCGCGTTCTCGGGCAACCGGGGGCTCGACGGAACGGTGTGGATCGGAAACGGCTTCGGAAACGGAATGTCGTCGGGAACGTGGACGGGAACCGTCACGTTGCACGGCGTCAACGCCGTGCCGATTCCAGCACCGGGCGCGCTCGCGCTGCTTGGCGCCGCGGCGATCGCCGCGCGTTGGCGCCGGCGCTGACGCGGGATCCGATCGTCCGTGGCACGCGCGCTCGAGAGCCTTCAATCGAGAGTCGTCAATCGAGAGTCGTCAATCGAGAGTCGTCAATCGAGAGTCGTCAAAGGAGCAGCCACGCCATCGTCACGATCACCACCATCGCGACGAGATCAAGCACGATGCCTGCGCGCATCATGTCGCGCGCGCGGAGGCGCCCGCTTCCATAGACGAGCGCGTTGGGCGGCGTGCCGACCGGCATCGCGAACGCCCAGCTCGCCGCGAATGCAGCGGGAATCACGAGTGTCTTCGCCTCGACCCCAAGTCCCGGCGCAAGCGCGCCGACGATCGGCACTGCCATCGCGGTGAGCGTCGTGTTCGACGCAACCTCGCTCGCGAGGACAAGAAGCACCACCAGAATCGCGAGGACCGCGATCGACGGCAACGTTCCGGCGCTTGAGATCATGTCTCCAAGCGCCGTCGAGAGTCCGGTTCGCTGCATCGCGTCCGCAAGGCAGAGACCGCCGCCGAAGAGCACGAGCACGCGCCACGGGATGCGCGCGAACGCCGATGGCGCGAGGATGCGCGCCCCCCGACGCGCGGCGCTCGGGATCAGGAAGAGCAGCAACCCCGCGGTCACCGCGATCGTTCCATCGCTCACGACCTTGAGCTGGTCGCCGTAGAGCGGCCGGGTCACCCATGCGGCGACCGCCAGCAGGAACACGACCAGCGCCGCGAATCCATCGCGGCCAAGCGGCGGCGTGGTCGTGTCGAGGCGCGCCACGCTGACGCCGCGCGCCGGAAAGAGCCAGACTCCGAGCACGACGACGGCGATCGGTAGGAACACCGCCGTTGCCGGCGCGCTGAAGCGAAGCCAGCCGACGAAACTGATCTCCTCGCCATTCTTGCGAAGCCACTCGACTGCGATCGGATTGGGAGGGCTTCCGATCACCGTCAGCGCGCCGCCGATGCTCGACGCGAAGGCGACGCCGAGAAGGAGCGATGTGAGAAAGCATCCGGCGGCCGCCCGTTCCGCGTCGGTGCGCGCATCGGCGCGCGCACGCGCTCCGAGCGCGATCGCCAGCGGCATCATCGTCGCGGCCGTCGCGAGGTTCGAGACGAATGCGCTCAACAGCGCCGTCGCGAGCATGACGGCGGAGAGCACGCGGAAGGGCGAGCGACCGGCGAGTCGAACGAGCACCGTCGCGATCCGCGCCGACACTCCGGTGCGCTCGAGCGCGAGTCCGATGAGCGCGCCGCCGGCGAACAGGAAGATCACGTCGTTCGCATACGGCGCCGCGATCTCCGACGCCTTGCCGATCCCGAGGATCGCGAAGGCGACGAAGGGAATCATGCCGGTGACGGCCGGCTCGACCGCGAGCGTGACCCACCACACCGCCATCAGCACGAGGATCGCAAGCGTCCATGACGCATCGACGCTGAGCCCGCCCCACGCGAGAAGCTGCGGGTGGGTCAGTCCGACCGCGACGCAGGCGAGCACCGGGCCGAGGATCCTGCCCCACGACGCGGCGGCCGTCGAGCCTTCATCGATCTCCGCCTTCAGTTCGTCATCGGACGTTTCCGCACTCGCGCAACGCTCATCGTCGGCTGAATTGCTCGGCGTGAGTCCGCGATCGCTCATGCGAGGACGATACAGCAAGCGCGCGATCGTGGAATCGCACGCGAGGACGGAATCCGCGCGCGCTTTCATCCGTCACTGCATCCGATCCCCTCGGCTTCGACGAAGTCAAGGGGCGTCCGCTCCGATGTCAGGCGGACCAAGTCGAATCCACAGTTGGTGGAACATGCGGTGGCACGTCGCCACTGGTGTTGCTGTCCTGCATCGCCTTGTCGAAATCGCGCTGCATCGCCGTCCCCTCCCCGGTCGCGGAGGTCCGTAAGGCGCCGGTCCGTTCCGGCTCTCGTTCCGTAGAGACACTCATGCTCAAGCTCATCACTCTCGCTTCTTCCTGCATCCTCGCACTCGGCGTCGCCTCGACGGCCTCGGCCCAAGGCGCCGCAGCCGCCGCTCCGGCGAAGGCCGCCGCCGCCACCAAGAACATCGTCGAGACCGCCGTCGCCGCCGGCAGCTTCAAGACCCTCGTCGCCGCCGTGCAGGCCGCTGGCCTCGCCGAGACGCTCTCGGGCGGCACGTTCACCGTGTTCGCGCCAACCGATGAAGCCTTCGCGAAGCTCCCCGCCGGCACCGTCGAGGACCTTCTGAAGCCGGAGAACAAGGCGAAGCTCGCCTCGATCCTCACCTACCACGTCGTGGCGGGCAAGGTCATGGCGGCTGATGTCGTCAAGCTCAAGAACGCCGGCACCGTCCAGGGCCAGCGCGTCGACATCAAGGCGCAGGGCGGCAAGGTCACCGTCGACGGCGCCAACGTCGTCACCACCGACATCGCCTGCACCAACGGCGTGATCCACGTCATCGACACCGTGATCCTCCCGAACGACAAGAACATCGTCGAGGTCGCCGCGTCGAACGGCTCGTTCAACACGCTCGTCGCCGCGGTCAAGGCCGCCGGCCTCGTCGAGACGCTCTCGGGCAAGGGCCCGTTCACGGTGCTCGCGCCGACCGACGCCGCCTTCGCGAAGCTCCCGGCCGGCACGCTTGAGAATCTCCTCAAGCCGGAGAACAAGAAGGCGCTCATCGAGATCCTCACCTACCACGTCGTCCCGGGCGTCGCCGCCTACTCCGACCAGGTCGTGAAGATGAGCGAAGTTCCGACCGTGCTCGGCAGCCCGGTGAAGGTCACCGTCAAGGACGGCAAGGTCATGCTCGGCAACGCGACCGTCGCGATCGCCGATGTCGAGACCTCGAACGGCGTCATCCACGCGATCGACACCGTGCTCCTCCCGACCGCTCCGGTGAAGACCCCGCAGTCGGGCGCCGACACCAAGAAGTAATCCCGCTTCGACGAGCGCAAACGCACTCCCCGCCCCCGGGTCCCTCGCGGATCCGGGGGCGGTTCATTTTTCCGGGTCTTCAGGCTTTCGTGGGGGCGATGGCACCGTCGGCCCTCGCCGGGCGGCGTGCGGCTGACGGTCTCGAGGTCTCTCACGGAGGCACAGAGGCACGGAGGCGGCCTCGGCGAAGAGGAGAGATGACTTCTCGCGTCTTCTCGCGTCTTCTCGCGTCTTTCCGCGTCCTCGCATCGCTCGCAGTCTTCGGGTTCTCGTCCTTCCTCCGTGCCTCCGTGCCTCCGTGAGAAAACCGGAGCCCGATCGGCGCCTCCATCGCAGTTCACCCACACGATTT